>Ga0210019_1002078_pt1 | contig 19993 bp, 16 predicted proteins | sample CryGeyCG2114_020_2_FD_183969 | JGI IMG/M metagenome (GOLD analysis project Ga0210019, IMG submission 183969) | Groundwater microbial communities from aquifer - Crystal Geyser CG11_big_fil_rev_8/21/14_0.20 (SPAdes) (version 2) | ecosystem: Environmental > Aquatic > Deep subsurface > Groundwater ...
CATGGGGGCCGTGGCGGGCGCGGTGATGCAAGCCCCCCTGACCAACATCGTCATGCTCTACGAGTTGACCAACGATTACACCCTGATCCTGCCGGTGATGGTGAGTTGTATCGTCTCGGCCTACACCTTCCGGGGCTTCACCAAGCACTCCCTTTATATCGAAAAACTGCTCCACGAAGGGATCAGCCTGCGGCACGGCCGCGAAGTGTCCATCCTGAACTCCATCAAGGTGAAGGACGTGATGAACACGGTGTTCACCACCATTCCCGAGGATATGCCCTTTCGGAAAATTCTGGAGACGATCTCCCATTCCAAGAATCTATATTTTCCCATTATCGACCGTGAAGGCAGTATGACGGGAATTCTTTCCTTTTCCGACATCCGTGAAGTGTTTTTCGAAGAAGGTCTGGACGACCTCGTGGTGGCCCACGAACTGGCCACAAAAAAAGTAATGTCGCTGATGCTCCATCAAAACCTGAATGAAGCCATGGAACGGTTTGCCCATCTCGACGTCGAACAGATGCCCGTGGTGCGAAGTGACGATCCCCAGAAAGTGATCGGCATGGTCACGCGCGGGGACGTTGTCGCCGCCTACAACCGTGAAGTGCTGGTTTCCGAATTTGACCGGTAGTTTTTTTGGCGAAGGATATTACCCCTTGGTCCGCCGCTTCTCCCCTCTCCCCCTGACGCTTCTGATCCTGACCCTGGTGGTGACCTGCGCGGGGGGATGCCATTCCGATTCGGACGCCCTCGTGCGCCGCACGCGATTTCTGATGGGAACGCTCGTGGAGGTCACGGTGCGCGAACCGGATGCCGTCCGGGGGAACGCGGCGATCAACCGGGCCTTCGACGAAATCGCCCGCCTGGAGCAACTGATGAGCCCTCACCTGCCGGGCTCCGAAATTTCCCGGCTCACCCGCGAGGCGGGCGGAGAAGCGGTTCCCGTCGCGCCGGAGGTCCTTGACGTCATCCGGACCGGCGTTCGCTGGGGACAGGCGTCCGGAGGGGCGCTGGACATAACCATCGGTCCCGTCGCCGACCTTTGGGATTTCGACGACAATAAGGGGCAGATCCCTCCCGACGACCTCTTGCGCGCGGCGGTAAAGAAGGTCGGCTTCGCCGGGATCGAGATCCGGGACGGCGCCGTTCGCCTGGCACGGCCGGGAATGGAGCTTCAACTGGGAGCGGTGGCCAAGGGATACGCCGTGGACCGGGCGATGGCCCTATTGCGGCAAATGGGAATTGAACACGCCCTGATCAATGCGGGAGGCGATTTGGCGGCGATCGGGTTCCGGGGCGATCGGATTCCGTGGCGGATCGGGCTTCAGCATCCCCGCGCCCCGGAAAAAATGATTGCCACCTTCACCATGACCGGCAACGCGGTCGCCACGTCAGGAGATTATCAACGCTATTTCGAAAAGGACGGGGTTCGCTATCACCACATCTTCGACCCGAAAACGGGACTTCCCGCCCGGGAAGGAGCGGTGATTTCCGCCACCGTCGTCGCGCCAACGGTGATGGACGCCGATGCCCTGGCGACCGCCATCTTCGTGCTGGGGCCGCCAAAGGGGTTGGCGCTTGTCGAAAATTTAAATGGCGTGGAAGCTCTGATGGTGAACGAAAGCGGGGAGGCGTTTTTTTCTTCCGGATTCGAATCCCTTCCGGATTTTCACTTTCTGGGCTTCAAACAGGACGGCAAGGATCCCGCAAAGTAAACCCCGTTACGGGATGACCTCAACCGGCTGAAAACGAATCGGATTCCTGGCCCATGAAGGATCCGTTTTCCCACCGGCCCGAATAGCTGTTCCCCGAGGAACGGATGAAGTAGGTGCCCTGCCCGTGCGGAAGGCCATTTTTGAAGGTGCCTTTAAACTTATCGCCGTTCGCGTAAATATAAGTTCCGCGCCCCTCAACCGTATCCCGGTCGAAGTGCCCGGTATAAACGTCCCCGTTGGCAAACACCAACGTGCCTTCTCCGTGAGGCCTGCCGTGCCGGAACTCGCCGACATACCGGTTCCCCCCCGCGTACAGGTAGGTTCCCTTGCCGTGCATCCGATCGTCCAACACTTCCCCTTCGTAGCGGTCTCCATTCGTCCAGGCGAGAACCAGTAATTTCATTCGGGGACGCTCCAGGATCTCGTCGGGTTGCAGATTCTGAACCGAGCCGAATTGTGACCGATAAAAAAAGGACTTCAGAATTTCCAGGGGATCCCGCTCAGGCGGACGTTCATTCAACTTGTAATACGATTCGAGCTTCTTGTAGGCCTCGTTGATTTCGCTCAGGCGATGGTGGGCTTTTTCCTGAAGACGGGGGGATACCATGGGAAACCGGTCCGGATGCCAGACCTTCACCATATTACGATAGGCCTTTTTGACCTCATCAAAGGTGGACCCGGGCCTTAAATTGAGAATTTCAAAATACCTGTCCATAGTTTGGCTGATACGGAACATTGGATCGGGGCTGGTTCTCTAACAACTCGGATCGAATTCCTGTTTCCATTTTAACAAGCACCTGCGTTGGGTTCGAGCGCAAATTACAGCAACCGGGGAATCGGGAATTTTCAACGGTATGTTCAATCCGACCCATCGCTCCGGGAAGGCCGGAAACGTTTGAGCAGGAGGGAATTTCCCACCACCGAGACGGAGCTGAAGGACATGGCCGCCGCCGCGAACAGGGGTTTGAGTAAAATACCAAAAAAAGGATAAAGCAATCCGGCCGCGATGGGGATCCCCAGGCAGTTATAAAAGAAAGCCCAGAACAGGTTCTGCTTGATCTTCCCCAAAGTCCGTTTGCTCAACTCAATGGCATCGGCAACGGAGACCAGGTTTTTGCCCATGAGAGTGATGTCGGATGCCTCCATGGCGATATCGGTTCCGGTGCCGATGGCGATTCCGATATCGGCGCGGGCCAGCGCCGGGGCATCGTTGATCCCATCGCCCACCATGGCGACGAATTTTCCTTCCCCCTGCAGGCGGGTCACCACCGCGTCCTTTTCACCCGGCAGGACTTCCGACAACACGGTGTGAATCCCCAACTCGCCGGCGATGGCTTTTGCCGTGGAGGGGTTGTCCCCCGTCACCATGATCACCTCCAGTCCCATGCGCTGGAGTTTGAGCACCGCCTCCCGGGCGTGGGGCTTCACGGTATCGGCGGCGGCGAGAATCCCCTGCGCCCGGTCACCCGCCGCAAGGATCATCAGCGTCTTCCCCTGCCGGGCCATGTGGTCGAGCCGGTCTTCCATACGGGAAAGATCCACTCCCCGCTCCTTCATCAATTTTGCGTTGCCCAGAAGAACATTTTGGCCTCCCAGGCGGCCTTCGATTCCATAACCGGGAATGGCGATGAAGTGTTCCACCTTTATGGGTTTCAGCGACCGTCTTTCCACCTCTTGCAAAACCGCCTCCGCCAGGGGATGCTCGGATTGTTTTTCGAGCGAGGCGGCAAACACCAGAAACTGTTCGAGAGACAGGGAAGCGTCGGGTTCCAGGATAACGTCGGTCACCTCGGGCTTGCCGTGGGTGAGGGTTCCGGTTTTGTCGAAAAGGATGGTGTCCAGTTTCTGCACCTGCTCCAGGGTTTCACCGCCCTTGATGAGGATCCCCAACTCGGCCCCTTTCCCCGTTCCGACCATGATGGCGGTGGGGGTTGCCAGGCCCAGCGCGCAGGGGCAGGCGATGATCATCACGGAAATAAAAATGGTGAGCGCGAAGGTGAAGGGTGACGTGGGCAAAACGGCAAGCGTATCCCCGATGGACCACCAGATCCCGAACGCGGCCAGGGCAATCGCGATCACGACCGGGACGAATATCCCGGCCACCTTGTCCGCCAACCGCTGAATGGGGGCCTTGGCGCCCTGGGCTTCTTCTACCAGTCGAATGATCTGCGCGAGAACCGAGTCCTTCCCGAGCCGCGAAGCACGAAAGGAGAACGCTCCGGTTTTATTGAGACTGGCGCCGATGACTTCATCCCCCGGTTTCTTGGCAACGGGAAGGCTTTCCCCGGTGATCATCGACTCGTCGACCGTTGTTTGGCCGCCGACCACCTGGCCGTCCACGGGGATTTTTTCACCGGGGCGCACCGACACCACGTCGCCCAGGATCACCTCGGAGACGGGGATGTCCATCTCCCGGCCGTCCCGTTGCACCCGAGCCGTCTTGGGCTGGAGGCCGATCAGTTTTCGGATCGCCTCGGAGGCGCGGCTTTTCGCCCGGGCCTCCAGCAGGCGGCCCATCAGGACCAGGGTGATGATCATGGCGGCGGAATCGAAATACAATTCCACTTTTTGCCCCATGAACTGAAGCGGTCCGGGGAAAAAAGTGGCAAAAGCGCTGTAAAAATATGCGGCCGAGGTTCCCACCGCCACCAGGGTATTCATGTCGGCATAGCCGTGTTTCAATCCGCTGAAGGTGCCGCGGTAAAATTGCCAGCCACCCCAAAACTGCAAGGGCGTGGCGAACAGAAACATCCACAGCGCCAGGCGGGGAGATTCGGGTTGGGGCAAAAAAGGAATCATTCCCATCCCGCCCCACATCAGGATCGCGCTGATCACCACGCCAAACGCCAGCTTGATCGACAAGGTCCGGATCTCGCGCCGGTGGCGCTCCTCTTCCTCCCCGATCGTATCCTTGCCGTCCCGATCGGCGGGCAGAAGAACGTATCCCGCTTCCTCAACCGCTTGCCTGAAATCGGCGAAGCCGTTGAGGGAAGGCAGGTATTCGACAACGGCCCTCTCGGTGGCCAGGTTGACCTCCACCTGGAACACGCCGGGAAAGTTCAGGAGTTTTTTCTCCACGCGGGAGACGCAGGAGGCGCAGGTCATCCCCTGCACCGGGAAAGACTGCCGGATCCGGGGCACCCGGAAACCCAACTGCTCGATTTCCGCCGTGATCTGCCGCGGGGAAATAAGAGTGGGTTCGAACTCCACCGCGGCCTGCCCCGCCCCAAAGTTGACGCTGGCGTTCTGCACCCCCTCCATCTCTCCCACCTTTTTCTCGATGCGGGTGGCGCAACTCGCGCAACTCATCCCCTTGACGGGAAGGTGAAGCGATTGAATTTCATGCGTGGTCGATGTGGGCATAGGCTGTAATCAGTTTACGAAATCATGCTATAGTTAAAAAGGCGGGAGTTAAAAGCCCCTTCAAATGACCCGCCGGGTTTAATACCTGACAGGTTGCTGAAAAACCACGGAAATGTCATCCTGAGCCTTTGGCGAAAGATCTGGCCGGAACGTGAATGGGGCATGCCTCATGCTGGATCGAGGCAAGATTCTTCGCCGCAAAGCGGCTCAGAATGACACCCCAAATTTTTTTCATGTTACCTGCTAATAAGATGCCACCGCTCATGAAACAAGTTCACGCCCGCAATTATCGCCGGATTTTTTTCGGGTTGCTGTTCAGCGCCCTGGTTCCCATTCTAGGCCCTAATTCTTCCGCTCAGGCTGAAAAACGAATCATCGACCTCACCCACCCCTTTGATGAAACGACCCTTTACTGGCCCACCAACAAGTCGTTTCACCTGGATAGCGCCCATCGCGGGCGCACGGAGAAGGGATACTGGTACGAATCCAACGACTACAGCGCCTCCGAGCATGGAGGCACCCATCTCGACGCGCCGGCTCATTTCGCGGAAAACCGGTGGCACGTGGACGACATCCCGCTGGATCGCCTGATCGGTCCGGGTGTTGTCGTCGATCTCCGGTTCAAAACCATGCCGAATCCGGACTACCTGATCCGGGCGGAGGATTTCCATGAGTGGGAGCACCAGTTCGGAACGATTCTGGAAAATTCCATCGTTCTGGTGCTCACGGGATGGGACCAGTACTGGCCCAGCAAGAAGGATTATCTGGGCACCGACCTCCCGGGAGACGTGGAACACCTTCACTTTCCCGGGTTCAGCGAGGACGCGGCCCGGTTTCTCGCCCGGGACCGGAAAGTATCGGCGGTGGGGCTGGATACGCCCAGTCTGGACTACGGCCAGTCAAAGGACTTCAAAGCCCACCGGGTATTTGGGGAAGCCAATGTTCCCGGCTTCGAGAATCTGCATCAACTGGGAGCCTTGCCGACCCGGGGATTCCGGGTCATCGCGCTTCCCATGAAGATCGGAAAAGGGAGCGGCGCACCCCTGCGGATCGTTGCCGAGCTGGATTGATCGAAAGCGGGTATGAGAACGCCCGGCGGCAGATTACTTGCGAGTGGCGGTGAGGAGGGTCTTCAAAATGAATCCGCCGTATAGAAACAGGAGCAGGGCGATTACAAAATTCGTGAATGAATTCTCGTCGATCGCGCCCGTAAACAGGTAAATCCCGGCCCCGCTGAACCCAACCCCGACCAGGAAATATCCCAACCCTTTCAGAACCGGAAGGCCGGAACCGGGACGCCCGCTCGCTTCGCGCCTCTGGTTGAGTTGCCATCTCCATTTGAGAACATAGAAGGTATGCCGGGCCCAGGCCACCAGGCCGGAATCTTCCACAAGGCTGGTCTTGCAATACATACAGGTGGTATCGGCGCTTCGATTCGGGAAACCGCAATTGAGACAGAGTTTAACATCCTGATTCCGATTTAACAGCGTGGGCTCTTTTTCGGGTTTATTCATCCGGTAGCCTTTGAGTGGGCAACTGAACTTGCGACGGACCCGCGGGGAAAAGCCGACCTCGGAGGAGGGTCGAAAGCTCCTATGAATCATGAACACAAGATGTTAATAGAGTGGAGCCATTGTAAACTGGATGCTTTTATGTGTCAATCTCCATATCGCCATTTAAGGCGCGAAACATTAGATTCGCCCCCCCGCTATGGGTTCTCCCCATCCTCTCCGGGGGGTTGGAATTTACCTTGTTTTCGTGGGCATCCGTCTCTATAATTTCAACCTTTCAAGAATTCGTCCCGGTATTTCCCCCGGCCCGGAACCCTTGCGTCCCGTGTGGAGAAACCCCAGGGGCGAAATGGCCTCAGAACCCCTTTTCTATTCTGGTAATTCATGAAGCGTTGGCTTGCAATCGGATTGATTTCGACGTTCGCGGTTTGCGGTTCGTCGTTTGGCGAGGAAGCGGCTCGCATTGAAGGTATGGCGTTTATTCCGGGCGGAGAGTACATCATGGGAAGTCAGAAATCCCTTCTGGAATTGAACCCGACCGATATCTTCAATACCGACCGGCACACTCTGGGCCCGGAAGATCCCGCCCACATGGTGGATCTCGATCCCTATTACATCGACGTTTATGAAACGACCAATGAACAATACCTGGAGTATGTAAATGTCATGAAGGGACGCAACCCCCCTTACATGGATAATGCCGATTTCAATCAGCCGCGCCAGCCGGTGGTGGGGGTCACCTGGTCCGACGCCAGGAAATATTGCGAATGGCGGGGGAAACGGCTCCCCACCGAAGCGGAATGGGAAAAAGCCGCGCGGGGCAAGCGGCCCATCGCCTTCCCATGGGGAGACGAAATGCCGGAAGACACCCGCGCCAATTTCGACGAGCACCTGGGAAAAACCGCTCCCGTCGGCTCTTTCGAAGCGGGTAAATCCGATTATGGCGTGTACGACCTTTCGGGAAACGTTGCGGAATGGGTGCAGGACTGGCATTTCCCCGAATATTACCTGTATTCCCCCAAAAAGAATCCGGCGGGCCCGGAAAAGGGTCAATACAAAGTCATTCGCGGCGGCAACTGGAGAAACAATGGAGAGGACATCCGCCTGACTTACCGGAATGCCACGGTTCCCTCCATCCGCATCAACACGCTGGGGTTCCGTTGCGCTAAAAGCGCCGCTCCTTGAACAGGATCACGATCCCGTTTGGGGATTGGAGGAAAGTTTGGCGGCGATCCGGTCCAGGAGCCGGTGGGCGATTTCCCGCTTGCTCAGGAGGGGGAGCTGTTCAACGGTGCCCGACCGATCCAGGAAGGTCACCTGATTGGTGTCGGATTGAAATCCAATGCCGGGCGCGCTGACGTCGTTCGCGACGATCATATCCAGATCCTTCTTCAGAAGTTTTTCCCGGGCGCTTTCAACCAGGTTCTCGGTCTCCGCCGCAAATCCCACGACGAACTGCCCGGTCTTCGATTTGGCGACCTCCCGGAGAATGTCGGGGGTCGGCAACAGCCGGATCTGGATCGGTTCGTCTCCCTGTTTCTTGATCTTCTCCTTTTGCACCTGCTCGGGGGCAAAGTCTCCCACCGCCGCCGTCATCACCAGGATCTCCGTCGATGCGAGGTGATCCAGCACGAGAGTTCTCATTTCCTGGGCGGTTTTGCAGGCGAAAACACGCATGCCCGGGGGCGGCTTGAGCGGCGTGGGTCCGCTGATGAGGGTGACCTGCGCGCCCCGGTCCCGGGCCGCCTCGGCTACCGCATAACCCATCTTCCCCGATGAAGGATTGGAGATGTAACGGACGGGATCCAGAAACTCGCGGGTCGGCCCGGCGGTAATCAAAAATTGTCTTCCTGCAAGATCCCAGGCACGGGCGAGCCGATCCCGAACGGCGGCCAGGATCTTCTCCGGCTCGGCCAGGCGTCCGAGTCCCACCACACCGCAGGCAAGAGAGCCCACCTCGGGATCGATAAAACCGATACCGCGGGACTGCATCGTTTCAATATTGGCGCGGACGGCAGGGTTGTCGTACATGCCATCGTTCATGGCGGGAGCGACCAGGACCGGACCTCGAAATGCCACAAACAGGGTGGACAAGGCATCGTCGGTCAACCCGTGGGCCATCTTCCCCAATGTCCCCGCTGTCGCGGGGGCCACGACCAATAGATCGGCCGCTTCGGCGGCGCGGATGTGTTCCATCGACGCCGAATCCGCCGAATCGAACACTTTGTGGTACACGGGGTTCCTGGACAGCGCTTCGAAGGTCAGCGGAGTGACGAATTTTTTGGCGTTCCGGCTCATCACCACGAACACCCGCGCTCCTTCCTTCACCAGCAGGCGAAGAAGCTCCACCGCCTTGTAACAGGCGATGCCCCCAGAAACTCCCAATACGATTTTTTTACCTTTTAACGAAGAAGTCATAAACCTCGTTGCGCCATTACGGGATCCCCTCGATTATAAAGTTTAACCCTCCGGGGTTCAATGAGTTTCCCCCGGCACGGCCCCGTATTCCTTTTTTACCGCAGGAGGTTTGACTTTTCGCGGGGCTTTGCTTAGATTAACATCCAGTCAATCGCCGCGCTTCCTTCCCGGCTCCTGCACCGGAAACTTTGTGACCCATCTTCATGCCCGAAATTCGTAAGGATCCCATTGTCGACCGGTGGGTCATCATATCCACGGAACGGGGCAAACGTCCTCAGGACTTCCCCAGCCCCGTCAAGCGGATCAAAAAGGGATCGTGCCCGTTTTGCGCGGGAAACGAATCGATGACCCCGCCCGAGATCCTGGCGGTTCGACCGGAGGGGACGTCCCCCAACCAGACCGGCTGGACTTTGCGCGTGGTGGAGAACAAGTACCCGGCCCTCACGCTCGGCGGGGCGGTTGACCGGGTCGGAGAGGGCATGTTCGATAAAATGAACGGGGTGGGCACGCACGAAGTCATCATCGAATCGCCCGATCACGAAATGGACCTTGAACTGCTTTCCGAGCGAAGAGTGGAAGACTGCCTGTGGGCCTTTCGCAAACGCATTCTGGATCTCAAGAACGATCCGCGATTCCGTTACATTCTGATTTTCAAAAACCACGGCGATTCGGCGGGGGCCTCGCTGGAACACACCCATTGCCAACTGGTGGCGCTTCCCATCGTACCCGAACTGGTATCGGACGAACTGGCGGGTTCGAAACGTCACCATGATTACAAGGAACGATGCATCTTCTGCGACATGATCGCCCAGGAGCAATGGGACGGAAAACGGATCGTCGTGCAGAATGAAAAATTTGTCACCCTTTGCCCCTATGCGCCCCGCTTCCCCTTCGAGACCTGGCTTCTCCCCCGCTACCATTCCGCCCGGTTCGAGTCGAATGGCGGAGAGACGTTTCCGCAACTGGCGGAAATTTTCAAGGAGACGCTGTTGCGTATGCGGATGGCGTTGAATGTCCCTCCTTACAATTTCGTGATCCACACGGCCCCTCTTCAGGGGAACCATGAAGATCATTTTCACTGGCACATTGAGATCATGCCCAAACTCACCCGACAGGCGGGATTCGAACAGGGCACCGGGTTCTACATCAATCCCGTTCTGCCCGAAGAAGCCGCCGACGTGTTGAGGAAAGTCAAACTCTGATCCCGTCCATGAGCCCCCCTAAATTAAAAATACTGCTGGCGTCATCCGAGGTTTACCCGTTCGCCAAGACCGGGGGCCTGGGAGATATCGCCGGGTCGCTCCCGAAGGCATTGCGGCAACTCGGACATGAGGTGCGGGTCATCACCCCCAAATACAAGGTGACGGCCAAGTGTCCGCTGGGTTTCCGTCCCATGGGCCGGGACATCGACGTCCCGGTGGGTCCCGCGTTGAAAAAGGGGTTCCTCTACGAGAGCCGGCTGGCGGAAGGGGTGCCGGTTTACCTGGTGGGAAACGACGAGTATTATCACCGTGACGAGTTGTATGGCGAACAGGGCCGGGAATATCCCGATAACCCCGAGCGGTTCATTTTCTTTTGCCGCGCGGTTCTCGAATCGTGCAAGGCAACCGGATTTTTCCCCGACATTTTCCATTGCAACGACTGGCAGACCGGGCTCGTCCCCGTTTACCTCAAAACCCTGTACGCCCAAGACCCGGATTTTGCGCGGGCCCGCACGATCTTTTCCATCCATAACCTGGCGTTTCAGGGAAATTATCCCCCCGCGCGAATGACCGCCGCCCATCTTCCCCCACACCTCTTCCGGGTGGATGGACTGGAATTCTACGGCAACCTGAGTTTCATGAAGGGAGGCCTGATGTTCGCCGACCTCCTCACCACAGTGAGCAAGACCTACAGCAAGGAAATCCAGACCCCCGAGTTCGGTTTCGGAATGGATGGGATCCTCCGGTCGCGGTCCAAAGACCTGTACGGCTTTTTGAACGGCGCCGATTATGAAGAATGGGATCCGGAAACCGATCCCCTGATTCCCGAAAACTACAACGCAAAGAACCTTTCCGGAAAGCAGGAATGCAAGCGGGAACTCAAGGCCCGGTTCAAACTTTCGCTTCCGGAGGAAGCGCCTCTGTTCTGCATGGTCAGCCGTCTTTCCGCACAGAAGGGAATCAGCCTGATCATGGAATCGGCGGAAAAATGGCTTGCCGATGGCGCGGGATTCGTTTTACTGGGTTCGGGCGAACCGCGCTTCGAGGAATTTTTCCTGAACCTCGCCCGGAAGCATCCGGCCCAATGCGGGGCCATCATCGGTTACAACGAGGAGTTGGCACACCAAATCATGGCGGGAGGGGACCTGCTTTTTGTTCCTTCCCAATATGAGCCGTGCGGTTTGACCCAGATCTACGGTTTGAAGTATGGAGCGGTGCCCCTGGTGCGGTCTGTAGGCGGGCTTCAGGACACGATCCAGGAGTTTCAGTCCGCTTCGGGAAGCGGCAATGGTTTTAAGTTCCGGCCGTATGAAAATAAATATTTACTTCAAGCCGTCAAAAAGGCATTATCCCTTTATAAACAAAAAAATACATGGAGAACTCTCATGCGGAACGGGATGAACCAATCCTTCGGTTGGGACCATTCCGCCGGGCAATATTCGCGCTTGTATTACAAATTACTGAGCCATTGACGGGACTTCTTTTTCCTCCGGATCCATCCGCCATGAACTCCGAGAACCATTCCTCCGCAGACGAAACTCTAGGTCTTGAAATCCTCAAGAAAGTTTCCCGCTTCGCCAGTTCCACCCTGGATCTCGATGAAACACTCCAGCAGATCATTCAGGTCATCATGGAAGAGCTGAAGGTGGACACCTGCGCCATATATCTCTCGGAAAAGGGAGGCAAGCAATTTCAACTGACTGCCTGGAGCGGGCTTCCGGTGGAGCCTTCCTCCAACATCGTGCTGGAAATCGGTATGGGCATCACCGGTTGGGTCGCGCAAAACAAACAGACGCTGGCCCTGAAGGACGCCTGGAACGACCATCGGTTCGTTTATTTCCCCGAGATCGGGGAAGAACGGTTCAAATCGATGCTTTCCGTCCCCATGCTGTTCAAGGGCGAGAGCCTCGGCGTCATCAACGTTCACACCCACGAGGAACGCGATTTCACCAACTCGGAAATCTCCATCCTGGAAACCATTTCCAGCCAGGTTTCGGGATCCATCAACAACGCGATGCTGTTTCGCAGGAGCGAAATGCTCAACAAGGAGCTTTCCATTCTGTACGACATCAGCCTTGCGGTTCAGACTACGCTGAAACTGGAGCATGGACTCTGGATCATCCTCAGCGGCATCACCATGGGGCAGGCCGGTGGATTCAACCGGGCCATGCTGTTCACCGTGAACGAAAAGGAAAACGTTCTCCAGGGGTTGATGGGACTGGGCCCCGACTCCCCCGAGGACGCATTCCGCATCTGGAGCGAACTGGGCTGGAAAAAAGGGAATCTGCTCCAATGGATCATCAAGGAAGTGGAAATCGGAGAATACCGGAAATCGCGCTTCAACGAATTCGCGCGCGGGATCACGGTTCCGCTTCGCCCCGGAGAGCATATCCTCGCGGAAACCGTTCTGCAGAAGAAACCGTTCAACGTCAAAAACGGCCGATCCCACCCCCTGGTGACGGAAGAGTTTCATCACCAACTGGGGGTGGACGCCTTCTCCACCGTCCCCCTCATCGCCCATGAGGAAGTGCTCGGGGTCATCCTGGTGGACAACCGTTACAATGGGAAACCGATCACCGAGCCGCAACTCCAGTTGCTCACTCGTTTTGCCACGCACGCCAGTTGGGTCATGGAAAACTCGCGTCTTTTCTCCCGCCTCCTGGACACAAACCGCGAACTGTTGACCACCAAGGAGCAATTGAGCGAAACCGAGAAACTTGCCGCGCTGGGGGAAATGGCGGCGGAAGTCGCGCATGAAATCAAGAACCCCCTGGTTTCCATCGGTGGATTTGCCCGTCGGCTCCAGGAGAAAATCCACACCCTCACGGTTGTCGAGGCATCGGAGCGAGATCTGGAAAGCATTACCAATTACGGGGGAATTATTGTCAAGGAAGTCTCCCGGCTGGAAAAACTCCTTAAAGATACGCTCATTTATTCCAAATCCGGAAAACTGGACCTGGAGGAATGTGATCTCAACAGTCTTCTTGAGGAAGTCCTCGACCTTTTCAAAACCTGGTGTTATGAAAAAAACATCGAGGTCCAGGCCGATTTGTCCCCGGACGTGGTTCAGATCCCCGTCGACAAACAACGCATCAAGCAAGTGATGATCAACCTGTTATACAACGCGATGGAATCCATGGAAAATGGGGGCCAACTGAAGGTCAAATGTTACAACGACGAGTTCGCGGGCCGGCAGAAAATGGTCACAATCACTTTTTCCGATACCGGGGGAGGCATCCCCGACGAAGTCTTCAAGAACATCTTCAATCCCTTCTTCACCACCAAGGTCTCGGGAACCGGGATGGGCCTCTCCATCTGCCGGAAAATTGTCGAAGGACACGGGGGAACCATTCGCGTGGAAAACGTGATCGGCCAGGGGGTCAAAGTCATCCTCCATTTACCGTTGCAAAAAGTTTCCGATTATATTAAAAACGAATGACCCTCCGTTGCATTCCACATGCGGCACTTCCTTTTCATTCATCAGGAAACGCCGGTTCGGTCCATAGAAACATGATTTTATAAGGAAGACCGGTTATGAAAAAAATTCTGGTGGTCGATGATGAGGAAAATATCCGCCTTCTTTATAAAGAGGAACTGGAAGACGCGGGTTACCAGGTCGCGCTGGCAGGAACCGCGGAGGAAGCGCTGGAAAAAATCAGGAAACAGATTCCCGATGTCATCACCCTGGACATCAAAATGCCGGGCATGGACGGGATCGAGTTCATGGGGAAATTGAAGGAAGAGAACAAGAACATCCCGGTCATCCTGTGTTCCGCCTTTGGTCAGTATAAGCAGGATTTCCGAGTCTGGGCTTCCGACGCCTATGTGGTGAAATCCGCGGACCTCAGGGAATTGAAACTGACCATCAAAAAAATTCTCGCCCAGGGAAGCTGATCCCGGGATGAGAGGGCGCCTTTACCCAATCCTAAAATCTCTGTCTTAGAAGCTCCATGTCCAAGACACCCAGTGAGCCTCGGCTTATCGCGATCGAAGGGTGCATCGGGGCCGGGAAAACCTCCCTGGCCAAGTTGCTCAGCAAACGATATGACGCCCGTCTGGTCCTGGAAATCGACGAGGAAAACCCGTTCATATCCAAGTTTTACCAGGAGCGGGAGACCTATGCCTTCCAGACCCAGATTTTTTTTTTACTGAACCGGTACCACCAATACCTGAATCTGGCCCAGCGGGACCTGTTCAACTCGGTGGTCATCATCGACCACCTGTTTCACCGCGACCGCATTTTCGCCCAGCTCAACCTCAAGGGCCACGAATTGGCCCTGTACGACCAAATTTATAACCTTATTCATACCCGGGTTCCCAAACCCGATCTCGTCATTTTCCTGCAGGCCACCACCGACATCCTGATTCAACGAGTGCGAAAAAGGGGCCGGGAATATGAAGCGCTCCTCGACCCGGACTACCTCGACCAGGTCAACCGGGCCTTTAACAACTTCTTTTTTTATTACTCCGAAACCCCCCTCCTGGTTATAAACACGGACCAAATCGATTTCGTCGAAAAAAAATATGACCTGGATGAGTTGATAAATAAAATCGACCAGCATAAAATAGGTCGAGAGTATTACAATCCGCTTGGATCCTGAAGGGACCGGGACGGTAAAATTTAGCGTGGTCGGCCGGGTACCGGGACGGGGACCCCAATCGGGGCCTTGAGCTTGGAACGTTGCCCGCAAAACCGGAGAAACAGGGTCAGTTTTATCTTCCGCCGCTCCGGCCGCTTGAATCCCCCTCCTCCCTTCCTCCAGGCCTCATTAAGCTCCACCTGATCCGAGGCATCGCAATGAATCCAAATCGAATAACGGTTCCGGGCATTCTTGCCAGGAAATCCTCCGACAAAAAAATCACCGCCCTCACGGCGTATGATTATTGCTTTTCGCGTATTCTGGACGACACCGAAATCGACATCGTTCTTGTGGGGGATTCGCTCGGAATGGTGGTCCTGGGCTATGAAAACACCCTGCCGGTCACCATGGAGGAAATGCTGGCGCACACGCGAGCGGTCAAGCGGGGAATCCAGCATGCGCTACTGGTGGGCGACATGCCTTTCATGTCCTACCAGGTTTCCATCGAACAGGCGGTAACCAACGCGGGACGATTTGTGCAGGAAGGCGGCGCGGAGGCGGTCAAGCTCGAAGGGGGCGTTCGCGTGGCGGATAAAGCCGCCGCCATCGTCCGGGCGGGAATTCCGGTGATGGGTCATATCGGCCTGACCCCCCAATCGGTCCACCAATTCGGCGGGTACCGGGTGCAAGGCAAGTCGTTCATCGATGCCCGGCATATCAAGCAGGACGCTAAAGAGCTTCAGAAGGCGGGGGTATTTTCGATCGTGCTGGAAGGTATCCCCTTGGAACTTGCGGCCGAGATCACCCAGGAATTGAAAATCCCCACCATCGGGATCGGCGCAGGTCCTCAATGTGACGGACAAATCCTGGTGCTTCACGATTTGTTGGGCCTCAATCAGGATTTTGTTCCAAAATTCGTGAAACAATACGCTCAATTTGCCGAGCAGGCGCGATCCGCGGTGCAAAAATACGTGGAGGAGGTCCGGTCCGGACAATTCCCGTCCCACGAACACACCTACCACATGCAATCCGGTCCCCTGAAGAAAGTGGAAGAACAGGGAGGGGGCAAGTAATTTCATCCATGGAAGAAATTTCGACCCTTCCGGAAATGAAGGAAAAAGTGGGCGAGGCCCGGCGAAAGGGGCACATCATCGGATTGGTTCCCACCATGGGTTGCCTGCATGCAGGCCACATGAGCCTCGTGGACCGGGCCCGCAAAGAATGCGGCCTCACCGTGGTCAGCATCTTCATCAACCCTTCACAGTTCGGACCCAATGAGGATCTTGCCAGTTACCCGGTTCGACTCGATGAAGACCGCGCCCGATTGAGATCTTCCGGCGTCGACGTCCTGTTCCTCCCCACCCGGGAAACCATTTATCCCCACGGTTACCGGACGTATGTTGAGGTGGAGGAAATCACCCGGCACCTGTGCGGGAAAAGCCGGCCCGGATTTTTCCGCGGCGTAGCCACGGTTGTCCTCAAACTCTTCAACATCGTCAAGCCCGATCGTGCTTACTTCGGAGAAAAAGACTGGCAACAACTGGCCGTGGTGGAAAGCCTGGTCCGCGATCTCAACCTGGACGTCACCCTCGTGCGCCTGCCCATCGTTCGAGATCCCGACGGGGTAGCGGTCAGCAGTCGCAATTTATACCTGTCCCCGGCGGAACGGGTCTCGGCGGCCGCCCTGTCCGGGGCGTTGCAGTCGGCCCGGAAAAAGATTCTGGAAGGCGAGCGGTCGGGAGAAAAAATCCGGCAACACATGCGCGAACTGATCCAAAAGCAAAATGGCGCCGAAATCGATTATATCTCCCTTTGCGACCCCGAAACTTTTCAGGATCGGGAAGAACTCCGGGGACGGACCCTGATCGCGCTGGCCGTAAAAGTCGGCCAAGCCCGTCTGATCGACAATTGCCTGGTCGACGCTTCCTGACCGGGGCCGGAAATGAAGCCGCCGAATACGCTCGATAGAAATAATCGCATCCCGGTTGCCGCTTATGGTATCATTTTCGTATAGAACTTATCGATCGGGGCTTTCTTGGGGCCCCTTCCTCCAAGAGGTTCGGGAAGAAAATTTACGACCTGCTCTCCGCGGGTCACCGTTTCTTCATAAAAAAGGACCCGGGTCCTGTTCCGATCGCACCTATTTACCGGGAGCTTTGTAGCCATTGTCAATGGACATCATCATCACCCTGGCTTTGATTTTCATGGTCTGGATGTGCATGGATTGCATTCAGCGGAAAGAGCATTTTGTCTGGATCATCATCATGGTTGTCCTCTTTCCCATCGGGGCGGTGGTTTACTATTTCGTGGTTAAATCCCGAGGCGCAAGCAAGGGACCGGGACTGCGGGTTCCCCGGGCCCCATCCAGGATCGTGGACACCGAGGAAACCCTGCAGTTGAAAGAACTGATCGACCAGTATCACAAACCCTATCACTATGAAAAACTGGGGCAAGCTTATCTCAACCAGAAAAATTTCGAGTTGGCCATTCCCAATTTTGAAGAGGCGATCCAGCGGGACCCCGAAATGCTCGAGGCCCGTTACGGCCTGGCCAAGGCCCTGCACGGCCTGGGACGGTTCTCCGAGGCGGCCGAAGTGCTCGAAAGACTCGTGGCAATCGACAAAAAATATGATTATGGCAACGCCATTTTCGGATTGGCCGAGTGCTACCGGCTTTCCGCAAACGACGAAATGGCCCTGAAGACTTACGATGAAGTGATCAAGTCCTATCACTTCTTCAAAGCCTACTACCATTACGCCCGCCTCCTGGACAAACGGGGAGACAAGCAGGGGGCCATTGGCCATATGAAGAGCATCATCGGCTCGTCCAAGGATCTTCCGGAATACAAACTTGAAAAAGAGCGCTTCTGGATTGAAGAGGCCTACAAGTTTCTCAAGAAAAACGGAATTGAACTTGCCTGAAGCTTTCGTTCATCCCTTACGCAAATTTATTTTCTAAGGAACCACGGTTTCATGACGGTCTTATCGCAAAACCTTAAAACCATTCGAAAAAACCTGAATTGCACCCAGATGGCTATTTCCGAGGTTCTGGATATCGGTTTCCGCACCTACGTGCGTTATGAAGCGGGGGAGCGGGATGCGCCGATCTCGGTGCTGATCCAATTGGCGCGCCTGGGCAATATTTCCCTGGATCGTCTGTTGACCACCCCCCTCTCCGAGGAGGAACTCAAGCACCCCGATGTGGAAACTCCGCCCAACACCGCCAAAAGTCTGGAGGTCATCGGCGGCGGCTCCGAGGAAGGACGTTTGACGTTTAAGGGGATTCGGGAAGATTTCTACGTCACGATCGACAAGCAGGAGCGGGAACTCCTCAACCTCTATCGCAAGATGGGTGCGCTGGGGCGCGAGAAGTGTCTCCTCGACGTCGAATGGATGCTCAACAACACCAAATTGCGTCAGAGATTTTCCAAACCCAGGAAGGTCACCCGCAAAACCGAAAAAGCAAAAAACGCCGCCAAGCTCAAAAAAATGGCGAAACATATTAAGAAGATCACGCTCAGGGGCTGACTTCTTCCGGCGTTGCCGCTATTTCCGCAAAAACCGCTTGAGGATTTCGTCCATTTCAAACAACAGCGAAATGGGCCGCCCATGCGGGCAGGTGTAAGGCATTTCCGTCTTTTCCAGATCCGAAATCAATTTCCGGATCTGGTCCTTCTCCAGCGGCTGGTTGATCTTGATGGCGTTCCTGCAGGCCATCGTGATCAGGATCTCCTCGTACTTTTCCTCCATGGGCCGTTTCTGGCCGCCGTTTTCCGCCAGTTCGGCGACCTCCCGCAACAATTGCCCGTAATCTTCCCCCTTCTTCAGGATGGCGGGAACCGACCTCAGCAAAAACTCGTTTTTACCGAACGGCTCCAACTCCAGCCCCAATCCCTTCAGGAGATCCAGGTTGGCTTCCAGGGCCAGCGTTTCCCCGGGAGAAAAGACCAGCGGTTGGGGAAATAACAACTGCTGAACCTCCACCTTCTTCGTTCGGGCCGCCGCGCGGAAACGTTCATAGAGAACCCGCTCATGGGCAATATGCTGGTCCACCACCAGGATCCCTTTGAGCCCCTGCATGATGATGAACGACTCATTGAGCTGTCCCACCGGCTCGAAATCGGAATACATCAGCGATGCCACCGGGAGCGGCTTCAGTTCAAACACCGGGACCCGGCCTCCTTCGGCTCCCCCGGGACCTTGCCGGTTTTCAGACCCATACATCAAATCAAGCGCCCGCGAAACGTCCCCGTGTTGGTGCCGGGAATATTCACCCGGGGCCTCCCTTCCGGTATCGAGAGAGGTCCCCGCAGGGAAACCGGAGGTTCCTTCGGGCCGCTCGGGGGTTCCCCCCAGCCCGGACCGGCCGGGCGGCGTTTCCATTCCGGGAGTCTCGGGAGAAGAAAGGGGTTCCTCACCCTTGACCCCGGCGCTCAAGGCATTGCGCACGGCATCGCTGACAAAACGATGCACTTCCTGCTGGAAGGCAAACCGAACCTCCGCTTTGGCGGGATGCACGTTGACATCCAATAAATGGGGGTCCATCTCGAGAAGCAGAAACAGGACCGGGTGCTGGCCCTTGGGCAGAAGATGACTGTACCCCTGTTGGGTCGCATGCAGGATCACCTTGTCGCGCACCATGCGCCCATTGACAAAGGTATATTGCGAGCCGCGATTGGAGCGGGAAAACACCGGACTGGACACATAACCCGTCAACCCGTAATCTCCCGCGCGCGCGTTCACCTCCACCAATTCGCGCGCCAGTTCCGCGCCGAACAATTCCGCGATGCGGTACAACCTGTGCTCGGTGGGAAGCGTGTTCAACACTTCCTTCCCGTTATGCACCAGCGTGAAATGGATATGCGGAAAAACCAGGGCCTGTTGCGTCACCACTTGAACGATATGCGAAAATTCGGTGCCGTCGCTTTTAAGAAATTTTTTGCGTGCCGGGGTATTGAAAAACAACTGGGCCACCTCGATGGAGGTTCCGCGCGGAAAGGCGATGTCTTTCACCATCCCCGGCGCTCCCCCCTCGTACACGACCAGGCGCCCTCCCTGGTGTTCGTCCGCCGAGGTGGACAAACGGACCCGGGCAATCGAGGCGATGCTGGGAAGCGCCTCCCCCCGAAACCCGAGAGAACGAATCGCCACCAGGTCCTCCGGAGCGCGGATCTTGCTGGTCGCATGCCGGCAAAACGACAGCTC
>Ga0210019_1002082_pt1 | contig 19953 bp, 21 predicted proteins | sample CryGeyCG2114_020_2_FD_183969 | JGI IMG/M metagenome (GOLD analysis project Ga0210019, IMG submission 183969) | Groundwater microbial communities from aquifer - Crystal Geyser CG11_big_fil_rev_8/21/14_0.20 (SPAdes) (version 2) | ecosystem: Environmental > Aquatic > Deep subsurface > Groundwater ...
TTCAAGCGCTGCAGGAGTGTATGTTGTGCGCCACTCTTGAACAGCGCCTTTGCGGTGGACAGTGGCTATTTCGTCTGTATGTTCACGCCGGGCGCGGTATGCAGCTTCGCTCTCTTGTGCCCGCTCAATACTGCACGCAGCAATGGCTGCATCTACTAATGATGCAGCACGCCGTGTTTGGAGAAATTGGAGGATTTTTTCTGCGGTTTCGTGCGGCCGTTGCTTAAGCTCTTCAAAATGTACGATGAGAAGATGTTCTGGTGCGACCGCATTGCGCCAAGCGCTTTGAAATAGCGCCCATGTATACGGCGGCGAAAGAGCAAATGGTTCAATAGGACGATCGAGCCACACATTAAGATTTTTGGCTTCCCGGGTACGTTTGAACTGAGAGTACACCGCATCACGTCCATCGCGCACAAGAAGAATAGTTGGCTGATCGCGCCTCACGTTGTGCGGAAAGCTGTGCATCCAGCGAATCGGCCTCTGTCTTCCAAATGAAAAGCTTTCATATTTCGTTAGGGCGGGAATCCATAATTTAAGATGATCGGCTTCGGGTTTGAGCCGTGCTATATGATTCGTGTCAAAATTCCATAGCGCATGCATACCGGACTCTTCCGAATAATTTGCGGTAATAGGAATATTGAGTTCTAAAAAAAAGTTGAGCAGCCATGCCACTCCGGATGGAAACTGCGATGAGACCAACAGTATTTCCTTATGCGATGATGTCGTTGTATCTTTCATTAATAAGTTCTAAGTCGCTCACGGTATCGACTTCGAACCAGCCACCGTTAATCCATACAGCCTTTGCCGGCATAAGATTATCTATGATGAGCTGGACAAAATCGGTCACATACATTTTTTCAAACGGCTGGCCATTATACAGCGCTTTTTTGTCTAAGCCATGGTAAAAACGGCGCACTTCGGGCAGTGCCTCTTTGCTGATTTTTACCAGGCCGATGTACTGGCCCTCAATTTCGGTGAGTGCCTTTGGCTTTTTGCCAAGCTCGGTAATATTTCCTTCGGCATTGATTTTCATTGTTTCTGCATCGTTAAGCGGATCTTCCATGCGCATCTCCCACTGGCGCTGCCAGTCTCTATCCACAATCACAGAGAGGGGAGCCGGCGAGTCGATGAGTTTTTGAATAACATCCTGCGTAAAGAGAATGTCGCCGTAGCAAATAATTAGATCGTCATCGAACTCTTGTTCGGCGCAAAAAATTGAGTACACCATGTTGGTGGTTTCGTAGTTGGGATTGGTGTACTTTTTAATGCCGCGCCCGGGAATGCGCTCTTGTTTATAGCCGGTGACCACGGAAATATCGTGCAGCCCGGCTTTGTTGAGCGTATCAAGCGTGCGCATAAGCATGGGCCGGCCCGCAACCTCTACCATGCACTTTGGAATGCTATCGGTGTGGGGGCGGAGACGCGTTCCTTGGCCTGCAGCGGGAATTACAACTTTCATAGACATGAATATTATACGAATAGTTAGAGATTTAGAATCTCTTTGCAGAAGTTGAGTTCTTGCGGACGAAAAGGTTTTTCGCGCTCGGGATGCCACATGATGCCGTAGAGCGGATACGTAGTGTGGCGGGCGGCTTCAACTGCGCTGTCTGAGTGTGCAAGGAGTTCCAGTTCTTTTGAGTTTTGGAGCTCTTCAACGCGCGGAGCAAAGTTGTGATACGAGTTGACCTCCGTCGTGCGTCCCAAGTGTTTCGCGAGTACGGTGCGGGGAGCAATTGCAATATTGTGCCGCTTTGCAACGTGTCCGTCGAGGCTCTTACTCGTAATGCCAAAAAAATCACAGATGACTTGCAGGCCGCGGCAGACACCGAGTACCGGAATTTTTCGTTCCATCGCATAGTGCAACAGTTCGCGCTCACGCGCTTCGCGTGCATCAGAAATATCTTCGGTGCTTTGCGTGGAAAGATTGCCTCCCCCGCTTAAAATAATGCGCTCGATATGCAGCGAATCTAAGAGTTGCGGCAGATTTTGAATATGATTTGGAATAAGGAGCGGCGCTGCATCCAGCTCTCTTAAAAAATCCGTCCACGCCTGATCTAACGCATCCCTTGTTTCACCGCGGTCAGCAAAATGTTCCACCCTCTGTGTTATTGCTACAAGTTTCATGAAATTATCGTTACTTTTTCGTTTGCCGCATCTATTGCCAGCCGTTTTGCTTTGCGCCACTTTTCAAAGTGCACGCTGCCGCAGCCAATAACTGCGGGAATATTCAGCTCTGCGGCGCGTACGGCCATGTGGGAATTTGCACCCCCATGCATGGTAATAAGTCCGGCAATACCATGCGAAAAAATCCAGTCAAATCCGGGATCCGCACTCTCGATACAGACAATTTTCCCGCGCAAACCATTCGGCCGCTCTATCTTTGCATCGACTACGCACACTTCTGCCTCTGCACTGCCGAGGGTTACAAAGTTCGGCTTAATTTCGCTTAAATAGAAAGTATAAATTTCGTCGGGTGTGCGAATTAAGTGCGGCAAAACAATGCCCGCGTACAATCTATGCATCTCTTTATTGTGATTGATTGCATGCGTCAGAACATTTTTCTCATCGACAAAGGCAATACTGGTATAGCGCTTCATAATAGAGTGAATACTGATGTACGACATATCTTCAGCGCTGAGATCAAACCGGCTGCCGTACTCGCGTGTGAGCCGCAGAATTTCGTTGACGCTCTTGGTGAAGATAAATTTTGCAAGCTCGCGCCACTCAATAGCTTCGCGCAAAAAGTTCCAGAATTCATCTACCGTTGTCTTGAGCCCGTGCTTTTTAAGCAGTGTTGCAATTGCTTTATTTTGTGCTGTGGTTGGCTGGAAGACGTCTGTAATTGTTTGGTCTGATGCAGTAATATTTTCAAAATCAAAATATTTATCAGGGCTCTCTTGATAACTTTTTGAGAGGATGTCATATGTTCCCGGACGGAGGTGTCCGTATTCCGCTAAAAACTCATCTAGTGTTATTTTTTTGTGCGCAAAGCGCATGGTATCTTGACTTAATTTTTTGGCCACCGTCTCAACAGAGCGTAAAAATGCGGCGCGCTCTTCGGCACTTAAAATGCCCAAATCGACCATCGAATTTAAAAATTGCGTCGCAATAAAGGCAGTGCGCGCAAGACCAGCAAACGGAAGTGTGCCGTAACGTTTGCAGTCTTCAATAAGCCAATAAATCTTGCTCACATCGCTCAGCTCGGTTCCTAGAATATCGTTGCGTCGCTTTTCTAATTGCAGCACTTTTTTATAATCCTTTTTATATAAGCCATCCGGCTGGATAATGGTATTGGTCAGTTCTAACAGCGCCTGCTTGATTATGCCGATTTCTTCAGCACTAAAATCGTGTTCTCGCAATTCCTGCAGACGCGTATCTAAATCCAGTGTATAGCACGAAAAAACAATATCGAATTCGACTTTATCGTGGCTTGTAGGGGTACGCAGCAACTTGCTTATATAGTAGTCTGCAAGTTTGTGGCTGAGATTATCGTCGAGCGACTTTGGAATAAAAGAATTAAAGCTGACGCGAATGTCGATGTACGGCTGCCCGGCAAAGCTCACCATGAGGGGAAAACTACGCAGATTTTTGTATCCGTAATTGTCGCGTTGGTATGCCCAAATATTATCCGTAATGAGCTCTTTATATAACGAGAGTGCAAGCGGCCGCGGACGTATGCCGATCATCTCTGCAGGATTCCAGTCCGGCATGTTGCCAAAGGCAGTCTGCTTGCCATAGAGATGAGGATGAGGCCGGCTGAGCTCCTCAATTTTTTCCGCAATCTGTGTGAGCGCTTTGCCGATCATTATTTCTTGTTCGGCTGGGAATTTTTTTGTATTCGCAATAGGCCGTACTTGCAGAATAAACACTTCGCCGTCTTTGTAACAGAATTCAATATCGAGAGCATCATGTTTGGTAATTTCTTCAACTTCGCGCAGAGCATTGTAAATTTTCTCTAAATGTTTATTGGGAAATTTAGGTTCACGAATATTGCCAGTGGGCCCTTTGTAGATTACCAGTGTTTTATGCTCGCCCTCACTGCCGGCGGTGATGATGTCGGTACGGCCGGAGGTTTCGTCGTAATTTATTGTCATGTACGGCGCCAGCGTGTCTTTGTTGCGCGTGAATGCAACGCCACTGATTTGGACATCGTTCAAAAAACGCTGCACAAAAACTTGATGATCGGTGCGCGTATCTTGATAGGACTGAATGACCCGCTCAACGGCACTACAAAAATACACTTCATCTTTCAATATTACATCGGCTACGGAAGTAAAGCGGCCGGCATTTGATGATTCTAAAGTATCCTCAGTTAATGCGCTTGAGCGCACAATAAGACGTTCGTCCCCGAAGTGCTCGCTTGCAGCGGAAAGGATTTTTTTCTGGTCTGTTTTCCACTCTCCAACCGTAAAGCTTACGAGCGATTCGATGCGCGCACGCTTTACCAGCGGCCGGAGCCTCATCAGTGTATCTGCTTTTGTGCCGAGAATGTTGGTGCTGAGTGGAGTCATAGTGGCGCTCATTTATAAGGCTTTGCGCTGAAAGGTCTTTTCGGCTCTTTGGAGTGTTGTTGCAAAGAGATCGAGCAGGGGACCAAGATCGTTGTGCTTGCGAAGTGCCTCCAAAACTCTGCCATAAAACCAAAAGCTTCGCTCATTAAATTTTCCCCACATGCTTTCGCCTTGCTCTTCAAATGCAGTAATCATGGAGGCAAGATTATTAATCTTGTCGCCACACGTAATCATGCGTGCCTCGCGTGAATTTGTTGCTATACGCTGTAGGTAGGCTTCTTTGCGCTCTTCCCATGTTGCCTCTTTGCGCGGCGGCTCAGTCACTTCTAAAACAATATCTGCAATTTCATCACCAAAATCTGCGCGCAGCTGTTCGCCGGTGTAATCAGTATCTTCTACCGTATCGTGTAAGAGTGCTGCCGCAATAAGCGCTTCGTCTTGTGTAAATTGCGAAAGCACCATGGCCACGCCAATTGGATGCACAATAAATGGTGTCTCACCATCGTGTTTGCGCCGCTGTGCAGCATGCAGCTGCATTGCTTTTACAAGTGCTTTGTCGATACGTGCAGAATGGGTGAGCATGAGCGGATTATTTTTTACGTGCGGTCCAGATTCGTGTGATATAGGTCATCGTAAGATTTTCCATACCGCCGAACTCTTCTTCGATTTTATCGACAATAGCTTGGAAGGTATTGCGTCCGTCAACCGTACTTAAATCCCAATATTTATTCTTTACCGATTTCCACGCTTCAATATAGTCGCGCAGCGGTTTGTGAATTTGCTGCGGTGTTTCAGTGTAGTGAATGTCTTCAAAAAGGCCGCTCGCTTCTATGACCGGCGTCTGGTCTTCACGGCGTGTCCCACGGGTATAGTTTGGCACGATCTCTTCGATAATCTCTTCGATGCGGCGCTGTACCGGATCGTTTTCAATATCGCGATTATTCCACATGCAGGTAAAGTATCCGCCCGGCTTTAGTGCCCGGTGTGCCTCTTTAAGACAGATCTCGCGGTCGGTTGTATTAAAAGAAGAGCCCATTGCAAACCAGTCGACGCTTGTGTCGTCCAGGGTGGTAACTTCTCCCGTGCCAACCTTCCATTCGATTTGCCCCTTATCTTCAAATTCTTTTGTACGTTTAATTCCAATTGTTCGCATTGCCTCGTTCGGCTCTACGGCGATGCATTTTAAGCAACGCTCCAGGAGCATAATGGTTAAATTTCCGGTGCCTGCGCCAATATCAGCAGTTACAAAATCATCCCGCTTCTTAGCACCAACGTATTCGACAACTTCATCGATTGCTGCCGGTGCGTAGTTCGGCCGTAAGTAGTAGTGCTTTGCATGTTCGGTATAATCCCATACCTTTGCTGCTTGTGGTGTATCGCTCATGAAATGTGGTTAATAATAGATGATGCGTGATTCAGCAGGGATTGCAGATCGCCGCTGTTTTTAATAATCATGTGGGCATTTTCTGGAATATCATACGCTTGATGAATACCAATGACATCCTTAATTTCTCCTGAATGGCCTTTAGTATATAAACCTTTTTGATCGCGCTCGCGCAAAATATCTTTGGGCACTTCTATAAAGACTTCGACCAGGTGCTCTATGTGTTCGCGATTCCAATCATGTACATCTTTATATAGAGAGACTGTCGCACACACCACAGTAATTCCATGTTGAACAAGATATTTGTTCATGCGTGCCAGTCGGAAGGCATTTTTTCTCCTGTCTTCAGGGCTATAGCCGAGGTCGTTACCCATAACTTCACGAAATGCGTCGCCGTCCATCAGGACTGTTGGACGCACATCCTTTAATAACTTATAGACTTCGCGCGCGAGGGTGCTTTTGCCAGCGCCGGGAAGTCCGGTAATCCAGATGAGTGAGCCCGATTTAAGTGGTTTCATTTTGCAGCATGTATTATATGGTACCAGCCGGCATACCGTCCCACCGCATTATATATGCTATTCATTAAGGGAAATTTGGAAAATATCTTTTCTAGTTTTTCAGCTTTGCTGCCGTGATTTCCAAGTCCAAGGTGCTCGCGTCTATGCTGGAATTTTGTGAATTGTGTAAAGAGGGATTCCACCTCGCCTTTTGAGTATAGTTTAATCAGTGGTGCATGTTCGGCGCCGCCTTCCTCAATTGCTTGCACGCGTGACTCCCATGTAGCGGGATTTCCAAGCATACGCTGCACAAACCACGGCAGCCAAATACGCGCAACAAATGCAGAGTGGCGATTATATAGAGTAATAAGTGCCGTGCCGCCCGGCTTGAGAACCCGACAAATTTCGTGAATTGCTCTTTGTGTGTCCGGCGTATGGTGGAGCACGCCAAAAGAGTAGACGATATCGAAAGTATTATCTTCAAATGGGAGCGCTTCAGCATCTGCAATGTGAAGGTCAGAATGCAGCCCTTCCATCTCCATCCGCTTTTTTGTCATCTCAATGGAAGTGGGTGTTAAATCGATTCCGCTTACGATCGCACCAAGCCGCGCGAATTGTATGTGGTCGGTACCGAGTCCGGTTCCAACTTCTAAAACGCGTTTTCCGGCCGGCTCCAAATCCGCAATTAGCTCGCGCGTCCACGGCTGCTGCCGATAGCGCTCAGCCTCTACTTGGTCAAAAAACTCTTTTGTTCCGCGCGGCGATTGCGCGTAAATTGCTCCAGCAGGTTCTGCAGTCCACTGTTGTACGTTTTTTGCTTTAGGTTCATCCATAATTCCGCGCCACACAGGTATACGGCATGCTATTGTGATAGGTTTGCGCGGATTTGGCAAGTGGAAGCTGGCTAGCTCAGATCAGTAGGCCTATCGAGCGAAAATGTCTGCAAGCCGACGCAATATACTCATGCGGCGAATAATGCTCTGCATCCTTGGATCTTTTTCATCTTTCTTCGCAAGTGCCTCCAATTTATCAGCAAAATCATTAACATATCTTTTACGCACCGCTTCTTTATCTGCGCCTAATTTTTGAGCAAGAGGTCCAAGCAATTCATCCTGATTTAATACGATTTCTTTAATGAGCATAATATATTCATCCAGCTCTTCGGGACTTGGAATATGGCCGCCTTCTACGCCTAGCGCGGTAGAAACAATAATATTCGCTTTATATTGAGCAGATTTTTCTACTAATTCTGAAAAATCGATGCCGCTGTATTCATCACGCGCAGCGGTTTTTCTGCAGGCGTTAAAATATTCATCGGCCTCATCAAATACTACTAATCGCTGTTTAGAAGCATCTGTACTCGCATTTAATTGACAATCGCTCCGAGATTCTCCAAATTTTTCACTGCACGCTTTTTTTTCTGCTTTCTTTGTATCATCGCATGGCTTCATTGCAGGCGATTGGCGTGTACAGTCAAAGAATTTTTTAAAGTCGCTGTCGTCCCCGCAGACAGCTTTTGCGCATTCGCCCCATGTAAGTATGGCATCTCTTTTGCAATCTTCTGTTGCTTCTGGGGTCTCAAGTGGCAGGTCGCGGCAGTCCGCAAGCGCACGCTCTTTTTGAATATCTATTTCTGCATGTTTTTGGTCTATAAAGTCTTGCTCAGGGCCTCGGCATCCTTGGTCAATAAAATCAATAACTTTAGGCGCCATGCGTATATCGCGCTGTGCACCAGTGCCAAGTATTCGCTTGATAAGTGAAGAGTTAAGTTGGCAAGCATCTTCAAGATTTGTTGGTACTTTGTCGCCGCTTGCAGTACTTGTAGCCGTTGTAAGTTTATTAAGTGCATTCCCAATTTCTGTGTACGCATCAAAGATAGCTCCGGCTTCACCTTCCGGTGCATTAAAAAAATCATCGCAAGCAGATTGTAGTTTATGTAAAGCTTCTGTGCGCGAAGAGGTGCGAATTTGCGGAACCGAAGCCTCTTTGGCGGTCGATGTTATCGTTTCAGGTTTAATGGTATGCCAAGTTGGATCATGTTTTGTGATAGATGTTGAAGAAGGTGCGGGAGAGGCTGCTTCTGAACATGCAAATTTTTTACCTGCAACTGCCGCTGCCAGAAGGGCTGTGCCACCGAGAAGTGCTAATTTTGATCGTTTCATGCCTCTATATTTAAAGCATTTTATGGAATATGTCAAGGTGTCGTCATGAGCTTGAGGCCACATTGGCATCTTCGGCACATAAATATCTACTCAGAGTAAAAGTTTGATATACTCCTACATATGCACCTCAAGCGGCTTGGACTTCTCATCACAGTGGTCTGTAGTATGCTCTTTGCATCCCAAGGCGCCTTTGCAGAGGTAGTCTTTGAGGAAGACTATAATATTTATCTTGAATCGCTCGATCTGAATTTGCGAATTAGCCGCAATTCTTCAGTGGATACGATCGTGATTGCAGATAACTATGTAACAATTACAAAGGGTACCGGAGACCGTGTTATCGTATATTCATTTGATAAAATCAATTTGCAAAATGATGCCGGCCTTACCGTGCGCTGCTTTCCGGATGCTGAAAATGCTAACTATACACAGCTGGATTGGACCACAAGCGATGCCGTCACCATTACTCCGCCAAGTACAGCAAATCATTGTGAAAGTACCGATGCGGTCAGTGCAAATGCTACGGGGGGCGGAGGGGGAGGACAGACTGTGTCGGTAGCGGTGCCAACGGAAGATGTACGGCCTGCTGGAGAAGAGGAAACTCCGCCGGAGCAACAAGAAACACCGCCAGAACAAGTGACGCCGGAAGAGCATCAGGCCGCACAGTTAGAGCTAGTGCCCGATACTTTGCAGCTGGCTGATGTTCATGAAAGTTCCGCGCTCTATCAGCCTGTCGTTCAACTTTTTGCGATTATGCTTGAGCACAAAACATTGCGTACTTTTCGTCATGATCAAACGGTAAGTTTTCGTCGTGGCCAACGCCTCACACTCTCTGACTTAGCACGCTCAGCACTTGCCTTGCAAGAGCGCGGCTGTGAAGGAGGATTGAGTAACAGCGATTGTCAAAATGCTGCCCGTGAGCACGGAATTATTCCGCGTGAAATTCGGCGTCGTGTGCCGCAGCGCATCGAGATTTATGAAGTTTTATTGAACGCACTCAATGTAGAATTTGAAGAGGAGGAGGTAAGCGTATCTACATTGAACGAACTTTGTATCGACGCCGATGGATTGGGCAGTTTAAACGATGCAGAGAAAATTCGGTACGGTAAAATTATGCAAGCCGCCTTTGCACGAAATATTCCAACCCGCTTTGGTACCGTTCGCTGTCAGCTTGAGGGGACCATTCGCAAATCCGAATTTGCTCAAATAAGTGGAGCGGTTTTTGCAGCGCGGGAAACTTAGAGCGGCTGTTTTACGGCTTCGATACTGTTAGCAGCCCGCCGTTTTAGCTCCTGTCGTTTGTGTACATGAACGAGCTTCCACATAATAACCGCAACAAGGCAGAGGAGAGTAATTAAGCCGATCGTTCTGCCAAAATATAGCGCTGTGACTGTTATTCCAGCCATGGTAAAGGCGACAGCTGCGGTTACGAACCAGCCGCCCACGACCGTGGCAACGCCGGTGATCCGGTATGCGGCGCAGTCGCGGTCCCATGCGCCATCGGCCAGTGCTGTTCCCATTGCAACCATGAAGGTCACATATGTTGTAGAAAGCGGCAGCTTATACGAGGTTGCTACCGAGATCAATGCCGCTGCTGTCATCACATTGACCGCTGCACGCATGATGTCGAAGTCGTGTTCGTTGCGATGCGCACCGTCGGTCTCCCATCGTTGTTTGATGAATTGCAGCAAGCGTGCCGGTAATATTTTTTTGAATCCTTCAAAAAATGCGGAAAAATTCGCAACAAATTTTTCCACAACGATGTTCGCCTTCCAATGATTTTTAATCGTCTTGCTATGACTTGCGAGTGCAATTTCTGTTTCTGTGACGGTATTTGCTTTTTTGGATAGAAATAGTGTCACGCTCATCACAATGCCCGCGGCTAAAACTACCCAAGTGGGAGTCGGCAATTTACCGGTCAAATCCGCGCCCAGAAATGCATTCACACCCGCTACAGAAACGCCGATGAAATTTGCCAGATCATTGCCGGCAAAGGCCATGGCAAGTGCTCCGGTCCCGATTAAAACGATAATTTTCAAAATATTTAACCGGAAGAAGCGGAGTGCAATAAACGACAGCGCCGTAAACGATACGAATGAAAATAATATTACATTGGTAACATTTTCATTGATCGATTGTTTCAATTCAGGGGTCATAAATGTGGCGTGTGAGCTTCCTTTAAACAAAATGAAGAAGACCAGTGACGTCATGGCAACTCCGCTCCACAGCGCACCCCATTTTTGAAACTGTTTTTTGTAATCGAACGAGAAAATGAAGCGCGTGATAAATTGCACGACTATGGCAACGGAAAAAGAGATAACAATTGAAAGCAAAATGCCAAGTACTATTTTGAGTGCGGTAGCAGAATTGATGACTTCCCACGCCGATGCGAGCGAACCGAATTTCCAAAATGCCAGAATTAATGCCGCTCCAAGCAGCTCAAACACAACGGAAACTGTTGTAGATGTCGGCAGGCCAAATGAAGAGTAGAGGTCGAGTAAAATTATGTCTGCAATGGCAACTGCCGTAAAAAGCATAACTGCTTCTGCGAGAGTAAACATCCCGGGGTTAAAAATTCCTTTACGTGCAACTTCTATAATTCCATCGGAAAACGTGGCGCCGATAATTAATCCCAGACCGGCAACGAGCAGTATTATCCGCCGCGTTGCTACTTTTGAGCCAATTGCCGAATTCATAAAGTTAACGGCATCGTTTACCACGCCTACGATAAGATCGCCTGCTGCAAGAAAAATCAGGCATGCAGCTGCCAGCAGTTCGAATGTTCCCATATGTATGTTTAGGAAATAAAAGTGCTATCCTTGCGGATAAAAACCTTTAGGAATCTTCTGAGAAAACTCTATAAAGATTGTTATCTACTTGCAATGAGTTCACTAATTTTTAAAGACCGGAATTGCAAAAAGATTATCATAGAAGAGGCCTTTATTTCAAATGCGCATGGTTTCCCAATCAATAAGAGAGGTATATGGATCGGGTACTTCCGTACATTTGTATCCGACCAATTGACCATGAGTTGTGCCCGGAAGATCATGGCTTTTTTCCGGAATGTTTGGCAAACCCTGCGGATGCCTTTCTCTTAGAAGTCTGGCAAGTGATTCTGGAGATTGAAAGGCCCATGGATCTGTTTTGATAGCATCAGAAAAAGGAGGATGCGCTCCGTTGCCGCTGTATACTCCTGTAACAATATAGATACCGGAGTTGTGTTTTGTGAGTTGTGCGTCATTTCTTAGCCTACCTGTGACTTCTGCAAATGCCCAAAGAGTTGTATTAAAGGTGCGAGTCAATTCCAACACACTTTGCAATATTCCTTGGCGCCGCTGTCGCTCTATAGCTTCTAGTCGCTCATTCTGTGTATTAAGCGCTGTAAGTTTGTCTACCGGAACATCGCGCAGCCGTGCCCCTCCGGCTCCAATTGTCACGTCCGCAGCGTGAATGTCTTTACTTTTAATGGTTGTCGCAACTTTGCCAAAATGATAGCCGTTTCCATCGTGTACTTCTACAAAAGTGCCTAGTGTCATGTCCGGATTTTTTCCCATAGTTATGATGAATTTAAGTAAGGTTTTAAATCATATCTTGTTCTTATACGATGTCAACCTTAGGAATTGGAGCGCTATTCACCAATAAATCCCTGAACTTGATGGCGCCAAAGTTCGGCATACAGACCACCTTGGTCTACGAGTTCGTCATGTGTTCCATCTTCTATTATACGTCCTTTATCTAAAACGATAATTCTATCCATAGCGCGGAGTGTCGATAGCCGGTGCGCAATTGCCAATACCGTCTTGCCTTGCATCAGTTCTCCTAGTGCAGCTTGTACATGCAGTTCGCTTTCGCTGTCTAACGAGCTGGTCGCTTCGTCCATAATGAGAATCGGCGCATTCTTAAGAAAGGCCCGAGCTATTGCAATGCGCTGGCGTTGTCCGCCGCTTAATTTCATGCCGCGCTCACCCACATATGTGGAGTAGCCGTTTGGTAAGGCTTGGATAAAGTGATGTGCCTGTGCTCTGTGCGCAGCATCTTCGACTTCAGTGTCGCTTGCATCGAGACGTCCATAGCGGATATTGTCTGCAATTGTTCTATGGAATAGCGTTACATCTTGTGGAACAAATGCAATGTTCTTGCGAAGACTGGTGCGTGTGAGATCGCGTATGTCTTTTTTATCAATACATATTCGGCCACTATCTACCTCGAAGTGCCGAAGAAGCAAATGTATTAATGTTGATTTTCCCGCACCGCTAACGCCAACTAAACCGATTTTTTGCCCTGCCTCAATGCGTAGTGAAAAATTTTGAAAGACCGGATGGCCATTATATGCAAATGAGATATTGGCGAATTCAATAGTACCCTGCGTTTCACTCAAAGCTACTGCACCAGACCGATCACGGATTTCATAAGGAATAATAAGCTCCATAAGAGCTTCTTGAATTTGGCTATAATCATCGATGGTATTGGTCATTTTTGAACCAATAAAAAAGAGTGAGCCCTGCAGCCCGATAATCATTGTAATAATAAGTACGAGACTGCCGATCGATGTTGCACCAATGCTTATGAGCCAAATGGTTATTGCAAGCATCCCCAGCATAAAAATTGCAATGAGAATGCCATTTGCAAAAAGAATCCATTCTGATGCGCGCCAGCTTTTGAGATGCTTTCTTTGCACGTCATGAATATAATTCCAAATAAATTTTCGTTCATATTCGTGATGGCCGGTTGCATGCACAATTGCAATGTTTGTAACGGTATCGACCATCGCGCCTCGCATAATGGAGCCTGATTCTGCAACAGCATACGAGAGATGTTTTTTTTTGCGCACCATCCAATAATTTAAACTCACAAAGAGAATCGTCCAGGCAATAAGTGCGAGACCGAGCCAGACGTTAATAAATAAAAGAATGGCTGTATCGATAATAATTTGTAATATTACCGGCAGAAATTGCCATAAAAAAGCGCCAAACATACTTTCGATGCCGGCAGAAGCATTGCCAATTTTATTAATAAGCGCGCCTGCAAAGCGGTTATTAAAGTAATTAATACTATGATCAATTAAGTATTGAAAAAGCATTTTTTCGGTATGTGCTCTGCTGTTTGTAATAATCCGCATGCCTAAAAAGCCGCTTATTCGCCATACGGTTTCTGAAATGAAATAAATGAAAGGGAGCGCAATAATCCACAGCCAGAGTGTGCGCAGCGATGTACTGGAAAAATTTTGCTCGCTGGCAATAACCGCGGCATCTGTTAACTCTTTGATGGTGAGATGAAATGCACCACCCAATAAAGCGCCAGCAAATACGGCCGCAATAGACCCAAGTACTAATCTTCGGCTTTCATTTAAAATGAACAGCAAAAAACTGATTGGAGTTCGAGGAATATCCATATTTTTATTTTCAATATCTTTTTGTGTGACGGTTAATCACCGGTTATGCGACACGGACTACATTTATGATCACTTTTTTGAAGAAATTGTTTTTTATAGATGTATGCTCCGATCAAAAATAAGGCTGAAAAGGCCAGGTATCGTGGCAGCCAGTAAAAGAGAAAGAAAAGGGGACCCCAAAAAACGAAATCCCTTAGGAGAGAACTCGCAAACTCTGCACCATTACAGTAGTACTCGCTTACTCCTTCAGTAAGCACCCTGGACTGACAAATAAAGGGATGTTGAAAAGAGCGCTCGTATCCTCCCTTTCCATCAATTTGTGCTGGACCAAATTGCGTACCTAATGTGTAAAAAGCAAATATTGCGAGCGGAATAAGGAACATTCCAAGTATGAGGTGTTTGATCAGGGTGTGGTAGGCATGAGTCTTCCGATTCATTATCTTTAAAGCTATTTTGCTTATGAAATTTCGATTTCTTTCTTCCGTCCATTAAGGCGAACTGAAAAGTGATTAAGAAAACCGCTTTGTCCTAGAAGGAATGTCGTGCAGCTCTCACCAAAATATATAAATGATTTAGACTTTAACGGTTTGAAACCTGTTTTTGTAATTATTTGTTCTATTGGTTCGGGAGATTTATAGATTTTAAACGATTCGCCTCCAGCTCCTTGAAGGTAATATTGAGGTTGATCGCTTAATGAAAATTTCAAATCCCCAGCAGCTTCTAATGGCAGGATAGTATAATCAGCACCAGAATCTATTAGTGCATAAGATTCAACTTTATATTTTTTGTATTTAAATGTTACTGGAATCATCGGCCGGAAAATTCTTTCTTCAGCAATGCCTACAAATTCTACATACGGAAATTTCATTATTATCCAGCGATAAGTCCTTTGGGGAGTAAGGTAACGCGAACACCCTTTTGGTGTGCAACTTTTTTGTTCAATTTTTTGAGCGTTGTTTCAGTAGCAACGACTTTTTCATTTTTGATTGCAACCCATTTGCCAAGATGTTTTTTTTCAAATTTCATAATGAAAAGGTAGCTTAGTTTTGGCTTTTAATCAATGTATTTAACAGTTTTGGTCGTGTATTTCTGTTTACATATAGTGGGTGTTTCGGTCTGCCGTATTTTGTTATTTCTAAGCAATAAAGCGGCTTGATTGATGAAAGCATCCGCCTGAGTAAGTTGGCTGATGCTCATCAGGTGAAATTGTGCATAAATTCAGCAGCTTCTTTTTTTGCTTGTTTTTCGAATAATTTATAATTTACATCAGTGGTGATATTGTATTCAGGATTTTTTTTGATTTTATGGATTATTTCTTTGAGAATTTCAAAATAATTTTCCACGCCTGCCTTTTGTGTGCGCACTAATGATCCAGGTGTCCTGTGGCTAATTTTTTCATTTCTTAATTGTCGATTTGATGCAGCAAATTTTTTCATATCGGCTTTTGCCATTTTATTTTTGTAAAATATAGTCAATGATTCATCATTGATTTTTTGAAGAATTAATCTGACGGAAAGTCTTAATTGATCTCCCAGTTTTGCTTTAGGCTCATCCAATAGTCTAGCAATATCTAATAGCCAAACCTGGAGTAATCCATGTAGTACACAACGCATAGTGTTGCGCATAGAATAGTTATTTACTTGGTACCCATCCATTATTCATGTACATCCACAAACGAAAATTGTACTGTGCTGTGTTTACTGCAATAACAAATTCTTTGAAAATTTCTGTGGATAGCATGTTTCGTTTTAGCTAGAAAATATTATTTGAATCTAACAAATTGATTTTTGCCTGTAATGCAAAGAAATTAAATTGCTTATAAAGTCTCTTTACATTTAGCATTGCATAAATCCTCACCCCATCCACTCATCCCACCACAACGCCAGCGTAATTAAATTCCAAATCTTAAAGCTCGCTTCGGCGCGGCCTTCTTGGTGATTGCGTACCAGTGCTTCGACCGCCTCGCGGTTAAACAAATTCGCATCCCAAATTTTTGAGCGCCAGAGAATTTCGGGTAGCTCTTTGCGCAGCGGGCCGTTGAGCCACTCTTGGATTGGCGCGCCAAAGCCTTGTTTTTTGCGGTCGATGACTTCGTCGGGAATGATGCCGCGTACCGCTTCCTTTAAAACGTGCTTTGGGTTTCCGTTTTTAATCTTCATGTCCATTGGAATTTGCAGTGCAAGCTCAACTAAGCGGTGGTCCAAAAAGGGTACGCGCGCCTCGATGCTGTTTGCCATGGTCATTTTATCCACGCGCATGAGCAGGAGTTCCGGCAGACGAATCTTCAGCTCCAAATAAATCATGCGGTTGAGAAAGTCGGTATCCGGCCGCTGCTCGTCGATGTGCTGGTAGTGCTTGCGCACAATTTCAAAACTGCTCACGCCGTCCATTTCGCGCGCAAAGTCTTTGCTTAAAATTTGCCACTTGCTGAACTCGTTAAATGCAATTGCGCCGCCCCAAAAGAACTCCTCGGCTGCACCAAGTTTGCGCAGATGCTCTTTGTGCAGATCGTAGCCTGGATGTCCGTAGAGTTTGCTGAGCTGGTAGGTGAGCTGCATCAATGGGCGCGGAACACGCTCGAGCTTGCGCCACCACTTTTTCCAAAAATCGACCACGAGCAAGTAGTGGTTGTAGCCGGAGAAGAGTTCGTCGCTGCCCTCGCCGACTTGCCCGACAATAACACCTGAGTCGCGGATAAGTTTGCTTATATAATAGAGTGGAAAGCAGACCGGATCGCCGTTGGGATCGTCGGCGTGGTGCGCGAGTGTTGGCAGAAAATCCATGAGATCTTGCGGGCCGACCGTGATTTCGTGGTGATTGCTGTTGATCTGCTCGCTCACCATGCGCGCCCACTTGAACTCGTCGTAGCGAGGGAGCTCTTTGATGTTGATTGAAAAGGAGTCGACCGGTTTGCCGCCACGGGCTTGTGTCATAAGTGCCGCGTTCGTAGAGGAGTCGATACCGCCGGAGAGAAAGACGCCAAAGGGCACGTCGGATACCATTTGCAGATTTACTGAGTCGGTGAGAATGCCTTTTACTTGGGCGCCAAACTCTTCTTCTGAGTAATTTTTTTGTTCGCTAGCTTTAGCGGGCAGCGGCTCCCAGTATTTGTGCACGTGCACACCTGTCTCATTCACTTCTAAATACGTTCCCGGCTCCATTTTTTTAATGCCTTCAAATAATGTGTATGGCGCTGGCGTGCAGGCAAAGGTGAGATAGTGAAAGATTGCTTCTTTGTCCGGCCGCCGGACTACCAGCGGATGTGCCAGAATCGCTTTAATTTCCGACCCAAAAATCAGCGTGCCATCGATCACTGTGTAGTAGAGTGGCTTAATACCGAGCCGGTCGCGAATCAAAAACATCTTTTTTTTGCGCTCGTCCCAAATTGCTACTGCAAACATACCGTTCCATTTATGGATCGCATCGATGCCCCATTCTTCATACGAGTGGAGCAAACTTTCGGTATCGCTTTCGGATTTAAAATTGTAGCTGCTTTTATTATTACCTTTGCTTTCTAACTCCGCACGCAGTGCTTTAAAATTATAAACCTCGCCATTGAGCATAATCGTAACGCTGCTATCTTCATTTTGCATTGGCTGATGCCCGCGCTCGCTTAAATCCAAAATGCTCAGCCGCTGAAAGCCAAAGCCCACGCGCCGGTCATCGCTAATAAAAGTGCCGTCGTCATCCGGCCCGCGATGCACAATGCTGCGCTTCATGGCGGCGAGTTGCTGCTCGGCAATCTCGCGCCGTCCGTCTGCTGCGCCACCTCCATCCTGAAAATGATAGACACCTGTAATTCCGCACATAGCGTGCTTAGATTACAGGAGGAATGAGCTTTGCGCGAGCCGGTTTGTGGCACTTTACTGCACGCGAATATGACTGCCGGTGCTCGTCTCACTCTTTCCTGGGCGTTTAATCCGTTCTAAGCCCTTCTTGAATTTTATTGAGCAGCCACAATTCTCTACTTCCTCTGCAAACCCCGGTACCTCTTCAATTGCCAATTCAACTGCACGGATTAGACCAACGCGCTCAACTAAGCCGCGCAAAGGAGTCGATTTTGCATAGAAATCTAAAAATTGTCCCATTCCCATTTTATGGTTCCATGAGAGGATTTCGGCTGCGCTTAAAAAATCACTGATGCCATATTTTTTAACAAGCTCGCGGTATGCTTTTTCATTATAAAATCCTGGCTCTCCGCCTAAAATTTGTATTCTGCGAATAACTTCATCCGAATATATTTCTTTTATGGGAAAACCCATGTGCAGCAAATAATCTAAATGATGGTGTGAATATTTTTCATGAACATATGCACTGTAGGCTTCCCAATTTTTTGTTACTTGTCCTAGTGCAAAAAGTGCATCTGCCCCGCTCCGTTGTTGACGATATGCTGCCGGTGCTCGCCAGTGTATTTCGGGCCAGCTGCCGACAAATGCATCGCGCTCTTCGGGTTTAATTTGCGAGAGCAGATAGAAAAGCACACCGGCAACTTCATCGGAATTTTGTCCTAAAATATTTTCCGGCATTTGGCGCTTGTTTTGAATGCGTTCGGCAGTATTGTAGTACGAATTGAGAAGCAGAATTCTGTAATACGCATCTGCGCCGGACTCTTGAATGAGCGCACAGAGATCTACACCTTTTGCCGCTACTGTAATTGTTGCTTCGGCAAGAGCTTGAAAATTATAACTACTTTTTAGATAAGGCAGAAATGGAGTTACTGGTAGTTTTGCTAAAACATCAATAGCGGCATTTGTAAGATCTATGTCTTCTTGGACTGCTTTGTGTGCGCTTTGCTTCCTGGCTTGCATCCATACATCATATTCATCATCGGTTCCTTCTTCTTGCCCTTCGTCGTTGTATTCAAAAGATTCCGCATGTATTCGCTGCAGCAGTTCGTTGCGCATATCGTCAAATGTTCGTGCATCGCGAATTTCTAGACATGCTTGAATGCGATATGCTGTATTTGCCTGTGTGGCGGTGCGGCTTGCTTGTTGCCGGGTGTTTTGAGTATCGGGTTTTTGATGAGGTAGCGGTGTTTGCGCCTCACTGCAATTAATGCTTGCAGCGGAGATTGCGATAGGTATGGCAAGAAGGTGATTCCTCATAAGAGGATTATTATAGGTCTTTTTGAAAAAAAGTCAAATCTGTGCACGTGCACAGATTATCGCCTATACTGAAGAGGTGACGAATATTTTTGAAAAAATCTTCCAGGCACTTAATAAAGAAAAGATACAGTACCTTGTAGTTGGTGGTGTTGCTGTAAATCTTCACGGCTATATTCGCTTTACTGGTGATCTCGATCTGCTCGTCCTTCTCGATGAGAAAAATCTAGCAAAGCTCGACCGTGTGATGAAAAAATTGGGATATTCTGAACGGCTGCCGGTTTCTGTATTAGAATTGCAGGATCAAAAACAGGTTCGTAAGTGGCTGAAGGAAAAAAATATGCGTGCCTATTCTTTTACACCTCCCAAGGAGACGCTTTTGCAAATTGACATTATTATTGAGGAGTCGCTTAAATTTGAAAAAATTGCTAAAAATAAAAGTAATAAGCGTATGGATGGAGTTACAATTCCAGTTGTATCTATTCAAGATCTCATTACCATGAAAAAGAAGGCGAATCGCACGCAGGATCTCGAAGATTTAAAACAACTTATTGAGCTCAAAAAATTATGAAAAAGAAGTCCACAAAAAAATCAGCATCTGTTGATATTGAGCGTCTTAAATTTTGGAAAAAAGCCTCGACCAAAGCAAAGCTCGACTGGTTGGATCAGGCGTACAAGTTTGGGAAGTTGCGGAAGTTTAATTGATTCTATCGCACCATCCCATCCACCGCAAAGCTCGTTCGTGTGACCGAGAGCTGATCTTCTAGTGATATTGGCCAGGTGCCCGTTTTTATACCGTGTGCAAATGCTTGGAGTTCGGCGGCGTGGCCCTTGTCTTGTGAGATGCCGCTGATGCCGCGGAGATTTGTGCCGGTGAGTTTGAGATTTTTGTAATCGTCGAGAAT
>Ga0210019_1002085_pt1 | contig 19945 bp, 23 predicted proteins | sample CryGeyCG2114_020_2_FD_183969 | JGI IMG/M metagenome (GOLD analysis project Ga0210019, IMG submission 183969) | Groundwater microbial communities from aquifer - Crystal Geyser CG11_big_fil_rev_8/21/14_0.20 (SPAdes) (version 2) | ecosystem: Environmental > Aquatic > Deep subsurface > Groundwater ...
GCTGCTTCTTGGTCTTCTTGGCTTGTCGCAGATTCTTTCGACTTTGATTGAAACATTCTTTCAAGTATTCCCATGTTTTTATTTTTTAATTTTATTTTTCCGCGAGTCGACCTTTTTCAATTAATTGCTCGCGCAATTTATCAATTAGTGTATCATGAAACTCGTCTAAAATATAGGCATTATCCAAAGAGCGAGCTGTTTTGATTGAATAATCAAGCCCTTTTTGAAAAGCTAAGTCGCAAAGCGCTTTGACTTGATTTTTTTGGTCAAGATTTTTTATTTCTTTAATCTCTTCCGGAATCTCTTTTTTAATTTCAGGTTTAACAATTATTTCTTTTCTTTCTTTTTCTTCAGATAAAATTTCCAGCTTTTTTTCTGGTTTTGTTTCAGGCCCAATCTCTTGCTCCGGCGAGATTGGCATTTCTCTTTTGATTTCTATTTCTTCAGGCATTAAATTATCTTAACATATTTTAAAAATAGCGACAAAAATTGCTTCGTTTTATTTTAATTCTATTGGTAAACTCACTGTAAAAATAGTCCCTTTGTCCCTGCCCTGATGGAGTTCAATAATATTACTTATTATTATTATTATAATATCATATTAGGAATGGTTATGTCAAAGAAAAAGATCTGTCCAGGTCCAGATAGATATGGACCACCCCTAGCTTAATAATTAGGTTTGCAATGGAATAAAATCTCTTGGGGTTAATCAATCCTCTGCGTTTTAAGATTCTGCCAATAGTGCTAGCTGATGTTTTAATTGCTTGCTCGTTTCTCAAGTAAGCTTGAATCTTGTGCTTAGACCAAGTTGGGTTCTCTTTTCTAGTTTGGACAACTGCCTCAATGATTTGCCAGGCAATAGTTGGCTGGCGAAGACTCTTTGGTGTATGTTCCACCTCTTGGGTGGATCATATCATGTGGACCAGTACAAACTCTTGACAACCCCTCCCGCTTTATTCTATAATTACATCAATGCCAACCAGCTTGGCAAAATTTTTAAACACCAAAGAGCTTTTGCTCTAAGATGTTTTTTCCGAGGGCAAGGATAAAGGCACGACTTTTACGGTGAGTTTGCCGATGGAATTAAAATAAAATCATGAACATAAAGAAAAAAATACTTTTAGTTGAAGATGAGTTGATCTTGGCTAAGACTTATAAGCTGGCTTTTGAACAGGCTGGCTACGAGGTCAAGCTGGTTGAAAAAGCGGATGAGGCTTTGACAGTAGCTAAAAGAGAAAAACCAAATTTAATTGTTTTAGATTTGGTTTTTTATAATGAGCACGGTCAGCTTTCCAAAGAACCGGGCTTTAATGCGTTAAGTTCTCTGATGGCTAACAGAGAAACAAAAAATATCCCGGTTGTTATTTTTACTAATTTGTCTGAATCTGACGATGATCAAAATAAGGCGCTAGCTTTTGGCGCCAAAGAGTATATTGCCAAAATTGACGCTGTGCCCAAAGATGTTGTCAGAAAGGTTGAGAAGTGGATAAGGTAAGATAAAAAAGCTTGGCAAATTTAATTTTTTATATTAGACTATCGATATGGCAAAAATATGTGAAGTTTGCGGCAAGACTTCGATGATGGCAGTAGTCAGAAAACTTCTTCGGGGTCATTACAATCCGACAACTAAAAAAAGAAAATATCCAAATTTGCAGCATAAAAAAATTGGCAACAAGCGGATTTGGATTTGTGCCAAATGCTTAAAAGCAATGGGCAAAATCAAAGCATAACTTTTGTAAAATATCTTAACTTTTATCGCCTATCGCCGGAGTTGATAGGTTTGTTGGGGTGATTTAGTGTGGTATAATAGAAAGATGAAAAAACAACTTGGGCAGTTTTTTACAACAAATTCTGATTATATTTTGCATGGCTTTGAGCAATTTGTCAAAAACAAAGAGATTTCTGATCCTTTTGCCGGCAATCAAGATTTGATTTTGTGGGCAGAAAAGAATAATTGCCAAAAAGCAATTGGCTTTGATTGTGATAAAAAATATATTGATAATAAAAAAGTTTTCTATAACGATTCTTTGAATAATCCCAAAAAATATAAATTTGTTTGCACAAATCCGCCATATCTGCATAAAAACAAGGCAACAAAAAAAATTAAAGAAAAGTTTTTTTCTGGAATTCATTCTTATTTCGAAGATCTTTATCAAATTTCTATTCTTTCTATTCTAAATTCCAAAGAAGGAATTTTAGTTGTTCCGTTAAATTTTCTCTGCGCTGAAAATTCTGAAAAAATAAGAAATTTGTTTTTTAATCAATTTGCAATAATCAAATTAAATATTTTTTCTGAACAAGTCTTTGAGGACACAACTTACAATGTAATATCTTTTTATTTTAAAGCCAAAAAAAGCGTTTCTGATAAAAATAAGATTTTCGCTACTATTTTCCCAAAAAAAGAAAAAATTACTTTTACTATCCAAAAACAATTCGGGTGGCAATTTGGAGGTAGTTTTATAAATAAGATCAAAAATACTAAAAATTATTTAGGTATATTTCGTTTAACTGAAAATTATTTACAATCCGGAGAATATAAAGTAGAAATGGCTTTACAAAATATCAAAAATAAAATAAATTATGATATTAACCAAAATATAAAAAAAGAGCTAGAAAATAATATTTTGTTCTTAAGGGCGATTGACAGCAAGAACGGAAAAAAAATTCAACTAGAAGACATAAGAAAATATGGCATCACAGGGCTTGTTGGCAAAAGTACATCCCGCAACATGGCGCATCTAATTTTTCGCAATCAAATTGCCGTGAGCGATCAAGAATGGCTGATGAAAAGATTTAACGAAGAGTTGAACAAAAATCGTAAAAAATATTTTTCTTTTTTTCTTACAAATTTCCGCGACAATAACCGCAAGCGAATCTCTTTTGATTTCGCGTACAAATTATTAAATCATATTTATGAACAGCAAAATTCAAAGCAATCAACACTATTTTAAAATTTCTTGCGAGAACCCTGAAAATTTTTTAGATAAGTTTTATATTTTTGACGAAAGACATCCCGACATAGAGAAATATATTGCAAACACAAAAGATATTAAGAATATCTTAATTACGATTAAGACTTTACAGAATAAGAAAGAAAGGGTAGAAATAATCGAAAAATATTTTTGCGAATTACAGAAAATTTTGTCCGATTTTTCAAATTGCTCAGAGTTTATTTGCTTTGTTAACGCGTGCGACAACACACTAAAGTCAGTAAAGACCGATTTGAATTTAATCAAAAAAATTACAAAAAAATATTTCTCCAAAAGAACACTAAACGAATTCGTTCCAGAGGAATGGATTCAAGCGGTATTAGACTCAAATTCTTCTCGCAAAAAAGGCAAATGCGGTGAAATTAAACTGATTGCAATGTTAAAAGGATTTGGTTTTAATGAGATTGAAACATGGGATGATTTTTTGAATAAAAAGAAATGTGTTTTGCAATTTTCAAAAAAAATTAATATGAAATATGTTCGCGAAAAATTAAATGTCAAAATACGAACAAAAAAACAAAACAAAAAATTAGATTTAATAGTCAAGTCTGGCAAAAGAATATTTTTACTTGAAGCAAAACACTTAAATACATCAGGCGGAGGACAAGATAAACAAATTGCAGAACTTATTGAGATTTTGAATTTAAAAGAAAAAAATAAAGATATTTCTTATGTTGTATTTTTAGATGGTAATTATTCTAATGTTCTTTTGGATATCAAGAAATGCGGAGATAAATTAAAAACACAGCGCCAAGAAATTAAAAAATATTTACGCAAAAATTCTAACAATTATTGGTTGAACACATCTGGATTTAGGGCTTTATTTGGAGATTTAACGAAATAATGTCTAAATATTTTTTAATTACAATAACCTTCTTTCTTCTTGGAGGACTATTTTGTCTTGTGAATTTTGTTCAGGCAGAAACCAACCATATTGTCATCAGCGAAATACAAATTGCTGGTCAAACAGTAACCGATGAATTTGTTGAGCTTTATAATCCAACAGATCAAGATGTCGTTCTTGATAATTGGAAATTGATAAAGAAAACTAAATCAGGCGCAGAAAGCAACTTGGTTAGCTCAAGTGCATTTCAAGGCACAATTCTGGCTCACGGTCATTTTTTAATTACGCATAAAACTGACTATCAAGGATCAACTGCTGCGGATATTACTTTTTCTGGCACATCATATACAATTGCCAAAGATAGCACTGTAATTTTATACAACACAGAAAAGCAAGTGGTTGATAAAGTAGGATTTGGATTAGCAGTTGATAAAGAAGGCGATGTTGTGCTAAATCCTGATACGGGCTGGAGCATGGAGCGCAAGCCTGGCGGTGAACAGGGCAATGGGCAGGATACTGACAATAATTTCAATGATTTTTTTCAGCAGGCAACTCCCAATCCCCAAAACTCTCAAACCACGCCTCCGCCCCCTTTGCCAGCGCCTGAAACAGCTGGAGTTTTAATCAATGAAATCGCTTGGATGGGGACTCCGACAGATATTTATGACGAATGGATTGAATTATTTCATAATGCTTCATCAACCATATCTCTAACTGACTGGTACTTAAAAATCAGCGATGATATTATCGAATTAAGCGGCGAAATTACTGATTATTTGATTTTAGATGCAGGAAGCTTAAATAATAGCGGCGAGATTTTAGAGCTTTATGATTTTGAAAATAATTTAATTGATAAAACAGATGCTTCTGCTGGCTGGCTAAAGGGCGATAATGACACAAAGCAAACAATGGAGCGAGTTGGTGATACTTGGCAAACGAGCTTAAATCCTGGCGGCACGCCCGGCGCAGTCAATAGCTCTGGCGCTGAAGAACCGCCAGCGCCGCCAATAACGCCGTCTGGCGGCAGCGGCTCGCCAACAGAAAATCACCCACCGATTGCTCAAGCCGGCTCTGACCAAACTATTTTAACTGATGCAGAAATAGTCTTTGATGCTTCGCAATCGTCTGACCCGGACAATGATAAATTAACTTATTTTTGGAATTTTGGTGATGGCCAAACAAGCGACCAAGAAAAAATTTCTTATATTTATAAGTTTTCTGGCACATATATAATCACGCTTATTGTTTCTGACGGCAAACTTGAGGCAACTGACAGTTTAACTATTTATGTTTTTGCCGCTGGCGTTGTGATTAATGAATTTAATCCAAAAAATAATTGGGTTGAGCTTTATAATAGTTCCGGACAGATTATTAATTTAGAAAATTACAAACTTAATAATTTTGTTTTTCCAGAAGGCAGTTTAATTGGAGCTAAACAATATTTAGTTATTAGCGCAGTTGATTGCGCTAATAATTTAAAATTAATTTACCCAAATAACTATGTTGCTCAAGAAATAAAATTTGAAGAAATAAAAGAAAATAACTCTATTAACCGCATCAGCGACCAAGAATATTTTTGGAGCAGTATTTTAACCCCGGGCAGCGCAAATTTTATTGGTAGGGGTTTGATTAACCAAATCTCTGAAAATCAAACGCAGGCAATTATTCAAGAATCTGAACCTAAAACCTCTGCTCAAACGCCTATTTGGTCAGCCCTGGCAAAATCTCTGACAATGCCGAGTCAAAAACCAATCACCAAAATCGCTCTTGTCCAAACAAAAAAACCGGCCATCAGCGACGCAATGGGCAAGTTCTTATTGGTTTTGTCGATGGCGGTATCTACAGCTCTCCTATTGAGCTTCCTACTGCTAAAATATCTGCACAAACTATAATCTAATTTCTTTCTCCAACCAGTCAATCTTTTTATGTCTTCTCTGCCAAAAAATATCCTCCCAAATATAATGCAAAGCAAGATTTTTCCACTTACCCCATCTTTTATCAGCGTCTTTAATAATTTTTTCAATAGAAACTAATTTTTTATTATAAAGCAATTTTGATAAAATTTTTTGCTCCCAAGGCGCGATTGTTTCTATAAAATCATAACGATAAAAATCCTCAAAGAGAATATATTGCAGGGAGGCTGGGCCTACGCCGTAAATTTTTAAGCATTCTTTTCGTAATTCTTCGGTTGGCATTTGGCGCATTTTGAATTCATCAATCTCGCCTTTAACAAATTGTTCTGATACTCTTTTGATAAATTTTGCGCGATAACCAAGTTTTAAATCTCTTAAAGTCCGCTCTGAAATTTTGCTAATTGTTTTGGGTGGCCAAAAACTTGAAAGAGTCTTATTGTCAAATTTTACTTTCTTGCCGAATCTATTAAAAATATTTTTTAACATTTGGACGCTGCGCCGCACCACTGCGTTTTGTAAGACAAAGTAAATAATCAGGGTCTCGTAAAAAGAATTAGCGGCTACTGGCCGCGTGCCTTTCCATTTTTTAAGAACCGGTCCCAAAATTTTATCATTCCTAAATCTTTTGCAAAATTCGCAAATATCATCTTGCAAATTAAATCGCCATTCAATTTCTGGAATAAGATTTTTGATAAACTTTTTATCTAATAGTTTTTGCGAACAAATAGTTAGTTTAACCTTTGGTCTACTAACCGTGCCTTTGTTTCCAAATTTCAAACCTAAATACTTGCCTCGCCAAAGCATCGTAATCAGGTATTTATCTTTCTCCCAATGGCAATCCGAAGACGGAAAATGCGAGGGTTTGTGAAAAGTTGCATCAAAATTAAAAGGCGGGATTGGAGCTAAGGCAACAGAATATTTTTGATTAAGCTTGATTGTTCTCATCTCAAGTGCCATTCAACTTTCATACCATCCGGGTCTTGAGTAAAAATACCAGTACCGCCAAAGCCGTCATCAGTTATTCCACCGTCTTCCATTGGGATTTTTAATCTTTTGAGTCGTTTTTCTATCTTTTCTAACTCTTGCCGTGTTTCAACCATAAAAGCAAAATGGTCCAAACCAATTCTGTTCCTATCAAATTTATTATCAGGAATTTTGTAATCCCTATAAGTTCCCAAGCCAAACATAAAATTTTTTTCTTCTTTTTTGCTTGGTGATAAAGCGGCAAATTCTTTACTTTCAGAAAGCACTTGCCAGCCCAAAATTTTCTTATAGAAATCAACTGACTTTTTAAGATTACTGACTGTTAAACAAATGTGATGAATATAGTTTGGCATAAAATTGTTTAAATTTTAATAAATTTTATAACCCGTTTTGTTTTTAGTGTCGGCAGTTGGCTCATGCTCGAATAGAAACATCTTCAATGCCAAAAAAGCTTGGCTGGTGCAAATATGCCAGATTTTCTTTATAATCTCTGTCTTTCTCGCTCACCTCTAAACAAAGCTCAATGGCCTCTTTGATTCTTAAAAGCAATTCCTCATAAGTCTTAGCTTGCGTATGACAACCAGGCAACGCTGGCACGCTAGCTACAAAGTAACCATTATTGTCTTTTCTAATTAAAACTTTAAAATTATAATTTCTCATATTTTAATATTAGCATATTAAGAAAATATGTCAAACAAAATCTTCAAGTCCGCTTCCTACTGCTAAAATATCTGCGCCGGCTTTGATAATTCGCGGCGCTAATTTTTTGTTTATCCCGCCGTCAACTTCTATTAAAATTTTTTTGTTTATTTTTCTTAATTCTTTTGTTTTGCTTAAAGTCTCTGGAATAAACTTTTGACCGGAAAAACCGGGCTGAACAGACATAATTAAAACTAAATCTAAATCAGGCAGATAATCTTTAATTGCTAAAACAGGAGTTTCGAGATTTATTGCTAAACCAGCGCTAAAGTTATATTTTTTAATCAAATTAATAACTTGATTAATATTTTTTACTGCTTCATAGTGAAAAATTATTTTTTTAATATTTTTATAATTTTTAATCTGCTCAATAATTTCTGCCGGATTTTTAACCATTAAATGCAGTTCAAAATCAAGACCTGTTTTTTCAGCGCCTTCGGCGCTGAAAAACGTCTTGTTGCCTACAAAACAGCCGTCGCAAATATCAATCTGAATAAACTTAAAGCCAAGTTTTTTAATCTTCTGAATTTTCTGCTCAAACTCCTGCTTGTTTTGGGCTAAAATTGTTGGAATAATTTTAGTTTTTAGATACATAATTTCATAAATTTTACTTATTCTAACATCCTTTTGCTGGTTTTGTCAAAGAAAAAGAGCGGATTAGTTATTTAATCCGCCCCTGACAAAACTTACATTTTTGTTTTAACGGAACGAACATCTGTTTTGAGGTGCTGATGCACAAAATCTTGTAACGCTTGATAACTTATATTTTCATTGGTGATTATTTTTCTTTACAAAATCCAACTTTTATGTTAGCTTATTTAAATAAGCACAGTTCTAAATTCACCCCTCCCAAGTGCAACTTTTACCATCACTATTCCTGTGTTGCAGAAGGTGTAAGGATATAAAATTATTATCTAAAACAACTAATGACTTTAGTCAAAGATTTTCTTAAATTATCTCAACAAGATATTGACGAAATAATAAATAATTGTTATAATTTGTTAGGCCTAATAACCTTCTACACAATTAAGGGCAATAAAGAAATTCGCGCCTTTGCTATTAGAAAAGAGACAAATATAATAGAAGCGGCGGCCAAGCTTCATTCTGATTTCGCGGAAAAATTTATTAGAGCCGAGGTTGTTAATGCCAATGAATTAATTAAGGCCGGTTCATGGCAAAAGGCGCGAGCCCAAGGCAAAATAAAAACCGAGGGCAAGAAATATTTAGTCCAAAATAATGATGTTATTGAATTCAAAATTTAAATACGAAACAACCTATATTAGTACAGAGCCTCTTGACGAAACATCAATCAAAAGAAGGTTGGCTTATCCAATCAAACATCAAACCGAGGCTTATTACACAACTAAAATTCTGGATTCAATACCAGAAGAAGTAAGTAATCCAAGTATTCTTCGTCGTTTAGTTGTAAAAATAAATATGGCCGACAAAGCTGCTGAAAAAATAGAAGAAGCCAAAAAGCCAAAATTGAAAATTGAGGAATTAGATAAAAAACTGGAAGAAATTTTAGAAGAGGAGGTGACTAAATAATGAATGTCAATAAAGCAATAATCTGCGGCAATTTAACGCGTGATCCCGAAGAGCGAACCTTACCCTCGGGCCAGTCGGTTTCTTCTTTTGGCATAGCTACTAATCGGGTTTGGACTAATGCCGAAGGCCAGAAACAGGAACAAGTTGAGTTTCACAACGTAGTTGCCTTTGGCAAACTGGCTGAAATATGCAACCAATATTTGACCAAAGGACGCTTGGTTTATATTGAAGGCAGGCTGCAAACCAGAACATGGGAAAGCCAGGACGGGACCAAAAGAAACAGGACAGAAATTGTCGCTGAAACAATGCAAATGGGGCCGCGTTCTGCTGCAACAGAAGGATCTGTAGGAGCAGGTTTTAAACCTGCTCAAGAAGAAACAGAGAAAAAACCCGCCTCCGCTAAAAAAGCTACGGCGGGCAAAGGCGAAATTAAAGTAGAAAATATCCCATTTTAACTTTCATGATACAAGCGAAAAAAGAGTGTTTTTTCTGCACGGCTAATATAAAAAACATTAATTATAAAGACATAGAATTGCTGCGCCGCTTTACTACGGCCCAAGCAAGGATTATCAGGCGCCGGAGAACCGGCACCTGCGCCAAGCATCAGCGAGCGCTGACAAAAGCGGTTAAGCGCGCCAGATATTTAGCCCTGATTCCTTTTGTGACGCAATGATATCTTTTGTTTTTCGTTATATTTTTGATATTATTTTTCCTGTTCAATGCTTGGGTTGCAAAAAGCATGGCCAGTGGCTTTGCGATCAATGCTTAAATTCTATTGCTGATTATTCTTACAATAATCCATTGCTTCAAAAAGCGATTCATACTTTTAAATATAAATTTGTCAAAGATTTAGCCAAGCCATTAAGCAAGTTGCTTTTAAAAAGAATTGATTTTGCTTATGATTTGATAGTTCCTGTGCCTTTGCATCCAAAAAGACTGCGTTGGCGCGGCTTTAATCAGGCAGAGCTGTTGGCTCGCGAAATTGATGACCAAAAAGTCATCAATGTTTTGATTAAAACAAAAAATACCAAGCCGCAAATGGAGCTTTTGGGAAAGCAGAGAAAAGAAAATATCAAAGATACTTTTCAATGTTTTGTTAATCTAGAAAACAAAACGATTTTATTGATTGACGATGTTGAGACAACCGGCAGTACACTCAAAGAGGGTAAAAGAGTTTTACTAGGAGCAGGAGCTTCGCAGGTTTATTACTTGACCCTAGCGAAAACTTGAGATAAAATAGTTATTAGTTTTAGTGGAGGTGTGCCAGAGTGGACGAATGGGATGGTCCTGAAAACCATTAGACCCTCACGGGTCTCAGAGGTTCGAATCCTCTCGCCTCCGCCAGTTGGGAAAATGCAAATTTGAAGAGTGCGCCTCGTCCCGCCGTTGGCGGGACTCGGCTAGGATTTGAAAGGGCTTTTTTGGCGAAAAGGAAAAGGATTTATCAATAAAGGGCTAAAGAAATTTTTTCATCAATTTTTTAATCTAAAACCATGAAATACATAATTTATGCGAGGAAAAGTACGGAGAGTGAGGACAGACAAGTGATGTCTCTTGAATCCCAATTTTCTGAATTGAAAGAATTTGCCGCTAAAGAAAAATTTGTCATGCCGAAGGCAGATCCGCCTATAAAAGCGGATTCTTTTGTTTTAACAATTCTAAAATTCTAATCTAATGCAGTTGTCCTATGGTCGTGTTTTTGGTGTTACGACCAACCACATACAACTAAGACCGACCTAATGTCCTGCGGAAAATCCGCAGGAATTTTTTTCTCCCTAGAAAGGAGGTGATCCATCCGCAGGTTCCCCTACGGATGCCTTGTTACGACTTATCCCTTGTCACCGAGCTTGCCGTAGGTCCGCCTATATGGCGGAACTTCGGGCACTCCCGGCTTCACTGGATTGACGGGCGGTGAGTACAAGAGCTGAGAACGTATTCACCGTGGCATGCTGATCCACGATTACTAGCGATTCCGGCTTCATGAGGCCGAATTGCAGACCTCAATCCGAACTGAGACTGGTTTTATGGGATTGGCTCCGCCTTGCGGCTTAGCAGCCCTTTGTACCAGCCATTGTAGCATGTGTGCAGCCCAGGGCATCAAAAGACCATGCTGATCTGACGTCATCCCCGCCTTCCTCCTGCTTAACGCAGGCAGTCCTCTGTAACACTTGTAATACAGAGCAGGGGTTGCGTTCGTTACCCCACTTAAGGGAACATTTCACAACACGAACTGACGACGACCATGCAGTACCTGTCATCCCGTTCCTTGCGGAACCCCGTTGATTTCTCAATGGGTACGAGAGATATCAAGCCCTGGTAAGGTTTTTCGGTTACTATCGAATTAAGCCACATGCTCCACCGCTTGTGCAGCTCCCCGTCTATTCCTTTAAGTTTCAGCCTTGCGGCCGTACTTCCCAGGCGGGACACTTAACGCGTTAGCTACGCCACTTGAAGGGTCGATACTTCAAACAGCTAGTGTCCATCGTTTACAGCTAGGACTACTGGGGTATCTAATCCCATTCGCTCCCCTAGCTTTCGTCTCTCAGCGTCAGAATTAGCCCAGCAAGCTGCCTTCGCCTTTGGTGTTCCTTATGATATCAACGGATTTCACCCCTACACCATAAGTTCCGCTTGCCTCTGCTAATCTCTAGTTTGACCGTTTCCTGCCCAGTTTTTGGGTTAAGCCCAAAAATTTAAGACAAGACTAATCAAGCCGCCTACAGACTCTTTACGCCCAATAATTCCGGATAACGCTTGAGGTCTCTGTTTTACCGCTGCTGCTGGCACAGAGTTAGCAACCTCTTATTCTTAAACTTAGCTCAATCCGCCGAAGAGGCGGACTTGTTCATTTAAAAAAGCAGTTTACACTCCGAAGAGCTTATTCCTGCACGCGGCGTCGCTCCATCACGCTTTCGCGCATTGTGGAAGATTCTCGACTGCAGCCACCCGTAGGTGTCTGGGCAGTGTCTCAGTCCCAGTGTTGGGGATCGCCCTCTTAGGCCCCCTACCCGTTATTGCCTTGGTAGGCCATTACCCTGCCAACAAGCTGATAGGACGCAGGCTCTTTTTGGAGCGTCCGAAGACTTTACCCTTGCGGGAACTATCTGGAATTACCCCGTCTTTCGACGAGCTATGCCAGACTCCAAAGCAGATTCCTACGCGTTACTAACCCGTTTGCCGCTCCCGCCGCAATTTTTGCCCGCCCGCCTTGCTTCGCATTGCGAAGCGGGCAGGCAAAGCAAAATTTGGGCGGGCGCTCGACTTGCATGCCTTATCCACGCCGCTAGCGTTCATCCTGAGCCAGGATCAAACTCTCAAAAAATAAATAGGACAACTACATTAAATTAGAATTTCTAATTTCTAATTACTAATTACTAATTACTAATTGTCAAAGAGCATTCTTAATTCTACTTAACTTTAATAATTAAGTCAAGTCAATTTTTCAATCTCTTTTATTTTTTGATCAATATCCTGCTTAGCTTCGTCTAATGCTTCAAGCAGTTCTCTTCTCAATTCTTTTGTTTTCCGCTTAAGTTCTTTTCGACGTTCCCTAAACCGCTCTAATTTCTTGAGGGTTTTATTAATTTGCTTTTGAGTAATTTTCTTATCCGAATATTTCTTGATTGCTTTTTTGACTTTTCTTGCTTTTCTAACTTTTCTAATTATTTTTAATAATGGTCTTGTATAAATAATTACAGCCAAAATAGCGCCAATTATAATTATAACAACAATAATAATCAAAACCCACATGGCTGAAGAAATAATAATTGGAGCCGGCGGAACAATTGGCGGGATAACTTCCGGAGCTACTTCAGGAGGCAGCGGCGCAACCGGCGGGACCTCTGGCACAATTTCAGGCGGAATTGCAGGAGGAGCTTCCGGCGGCTTTGGAACAACCGGAGGCGCTTCTTTTTCTTTAATAACAAAATTAGCGTCAGTTGTGTTTGCTAAAATATTTGTGCCTTTGCCGTCATTGGCTAAGACTCGAGCGCCTTTCTGAAAACTAATTTCTGCCTGACCCAGTTCTTTAGCTTTGAATTTAATATTCAAAATTTTGCCGCTTGATCCGACAAAGCCAGGACTGGGCAAGCCGCCGCTAAAATTAATTGTGCCGGCTGTGTTAGAAAAATCAGGACTTTGCGTCCACAAGGAAAAAATAGAATTGCCTTTGGAAATACTTTGAATAGCTAATTTATCATTAGCAAAAGTCAAGCCCGCTTGACCGGCATTAATAGCTTTCTCGCTGCTGTTAACCATAATACTGACATCAAAAGTATCGCCAACTGTAAAAGAACCGCTGGCTGGCGATAAATATAAAACAGCCGAAAGTAAAATAGCAATTGATTTTTTGGTTATGCCCTCCTGGCCCATTTTATTATGATAACACTAAATAGTATTATTAACAAACCTAAAATAATCCACAGCCAAGAAATTTTCTTTTGAGGAATAATTTTTGATTCTTGAACATTGCCGGCTTTATCAAATGCTCTAATAATAATTTTGCTTGATAATTTCTGATCTTGAAGCAAATAAGGGCTGACTGCTTTTTGAAAATCTAATTTACCCTCTTTAATTTCATAATAATCAATGCCAGAAGTTTTGTCAGTGGTTGAAAAAGCGATAAAATATCTATTGTCATAAATTGACGAATCCCGGCCGATTTTTGCTTCAAATGGTTCAGGCGGAGTTATATCAACTAAAACTCGGCAGCTTGTTTTTGGCCCCTTGTTCTCGCGCAAAGAAAAGTAATAAATACCGTCTTCTAATTGCTCATATTTTATATCGCCAATTATTCTTTTTAGCTCCTGGTCCGGCTCCATTGAAGAGTCTTGGCTCAAAAGATAACTATACTCTGCTCCCTCTTTTTTTTGCCAATGTATTTCAAGATTATTGCCATAAACTTGGCAGTCAAGTTCTGGCAAACCAGGCGGTTTGTTAATAAATTCATAATTAGCTTCTAAAAAATTTATTTTTATCGGGGTGCCTTGTCCGTCATTAAGCAGAACTCGCGAGCTGTCTAAAAATTTAATTTTGGCTTGACCTGATTGTTTTGCTTTAAAAATAATTTTGGCAATCAAGCCTTGGCCCTGAAAGCCATTTGGAATGCCGCCGGTCAAAGAAATAATACTGCCTTTGACAGTTGGTTCTTGAATCCAAAGCTTTAAAACAGAGCCGCCGATTTCTGTTGAGACTACTGCCAGAAGATTTTCAGGAAAACTTAAATTCGCCTCAACCGCATTGATTTCCTGCCCTTCGGTATCTAAATAAATCTCTGAAACAAAACTATCACCCGCATAAAACTGCCCCCCTTGCGGTAGCAAAAATAGTCCCAAAAACAAAAGCGTATAAATTGGATTTTTGGATTTTGAAATTTGAAATTTATTTGTCATTTGGATTTTGGAATTTCCCGCGAAGCGGGCTATCCTGACCAATAATACATCATAATGCTAAAATCAATTAAATCAACAATGCTATCTTGATTAATGTCAGCCCTCCTGTTTAATGGCGCGCCCCAATTAAACATTAAAATAGAAAAATCAACCAAATCAACTTTAGTGTCGCAATTCAAATCACCTGTTTGGCAAACGCCAATAATTTCAAAAGACTTGGTTTCAGAGAATGCGCTAATATCTCCCTCGGTTGAAATTGATTTGGCTTTAGTTGTATGCGCGCCTTCATCAAGAATATCGGTTTTCAAGCTGTAAAGCCAATCACCTGATTCTTTGGCTAGAACTTCTTTGCTGGTTTCTTCGGAAAAAACAAAAATAGTGACTGTGCTTTTGGGATAAGTCTGACCCTGAATATCTAATAACTGGCCGCGGGATAGTTTTTCATCGGAAAGCTCGATTGTCGGCGGAAAAAAAATGCCGCTTAAAGTTGTGGTTGTGCCGGCAGTTAAAGAAATAGTGAAATTAATCGTGGCTGATTTTCGGCCTTGGCTGTCTTCAGCATAAAGACCAAAAGTATAAATACCAGGGGCCAGACCTGAAAGCTGGCTTTGAAAAATGCCTTGCTTGTCTGCCTCAATTGTGCCGGTTACTTGGCTGTTTTTTAAAACAGTAATAAAAGCTTTGGGATAGGCTTTGCCCTTAAAAACAATGTTTGTTTCTGGCGGGACATAGACTCCTCCGCCGCCGCCGCTTGGCGGCGGGCTTGGTGCTTGAATAGTCACGCTGACTGTTATTGATGATTCAATAGGGGCAACAGCCAAAACTGAAAATGGCAAAACCAATAATGTTAAAATCCAAAATCCAAATGTCAAATAAATTTCAAAACCTAAATGACAAAATTTATTTTTTGACATTTGACATTTGAGCTTTGGTATTGATTTGACATTTGACATTTGAGCTTTGGTATTTAAAATCTTATTTGCCTTTGAACAAAATTCTCAAAGCTGCTCTAAATCTGCGCCTGGTTTTATAAAAAAACAAAAAGATTAAGCCAAGCAACAAAACAATGCCGCTCATAATTTTCCAAGGCATAACCCAAAAAGTTGTGACATAAGATATCGGAATATTTGAAGTGCCGTAATTGCCAACCAGAGTCGCTGTGTATTTGCCAAAAAGCCATTTTATGCTCCAATCAGCCTGCACATGGCGGGTTGAACCGGGCAAAACATTTTTTTGCGGAAATTCTATATCAACGATTTTTTTGCCCCAAAAATTAGTTATACTAACAAATCCCTTGGGCCTGACATGAACAGTGCCGATGTTTTGGAATCTTAAATCAAATTTAATTGGCCCGTATTCAGAAAAACCAGGGCTGGATAATTCTCTAACCCACATTTCTTCGCGCATTTCTCCGGCCACAGTCAATAAAACCAAGGCCCCGACTTTCTGGGCAATGGCTGAACCGCCGGCTTCGGGGCTTTCTGCGCCTAAGCTGACTAAAATAGAGCCATAATGTCCGCCGGGCTCGCCATTTAATGGCACATTAATTATAAAATCAACTAATTGGCTTGCATTTGGCTCTAAAGTAAAAAAAACAGGGCTGGTTTGCACCCATTTGACCAAAGAATAAGTTTCAATTTGTTCTTCCAAACGAACTTCGCCAGCTTCGCCAGCGGCTGTAAAATCTTCTACTTCCATTTGGACATTAATTAGCGCATCAGTTGGATTAAAAACTTTTAATTTATTTTCCAAAACATCGCCGGGATTAGCGGTCAATTCAAAAATCAAGGGCGAGATAGAAACTCCCCGCCCTTGCGCAGTTTCTGGGATAATAAATAAAGTAAATAAAATTAAACCTAAACCCAGCCCCAGAATGACTAATTTTAATTTGACATTTGTCATTCGGATTTTTTAATTTGTTTTAATCGTACTGGGGCGTGGTGACATAAATTATGACATTAGTATATGAACCAGCTGTTTGGGTGCTGGAAACATTGATGCGATAGCCAACTCGGGTAATATCAGCCGTGGTTAAACCAGCAGCGCTTTGCATCACAGCTGCCGCGGCTTCGGTCTCTTCAAGAGAAGGTAGCAACTTAAATTGAGGCGTTGCGTCATCGCATTGAGCAGCAGCAGCCCAATAAGTCGCATCAGCTGTTGCGGCCGCGTCGCCAGTGGCATCATCAAGGCAATAGCCAAAACCAGTATCAGCATCAGCTGTGCTTGTCCAGGTTGTTGAAACTGTTTCTGAACAAGTGCCATCGCAATTACCGTCAGGAATTTCTGTTGTATTATCAGAGAGTTCTAATTGGTCAATCTCTTTAGTTGTTGTTGTGTATCCGTCTGTCGCATTGGTGCTGACAGTTAATTTTTGACAGCCATAATAAAATGTGTTCGGGCTGATTGTGGCAAATGGCATTGCTGTACTGGAAATCCCGGAAGTAATTTCAGTTCCGCCAATAGTATCCGCACAATTGGCAGCTGATTCTAGGTCAATAGCAAAACTCAAAGTCTCTGCCACGCTGACACTAACTGTTACTCCAGAAATAATAGCAAAAGCAGCCACGCCATTATCAGTTGCCCCAGTCGAGCAGTCAGCATTAGTATAAGTATTTACTTGGGCAAAATAAACAGCTGTTGTTGTAGCATTAGTAATATTGGTTGTTCCAATACTGGCGTTGCCGCCTGAAGCTTCGCCAGTAGCATAAGTGTATTTTAGAGTTGCATTGGTGGTATTGTCCAGGGTCCAGTTGGCTCCTGTAAAGCCAGTAATCGTGCCTTTGGCTGCTGAAGTAGTAACCATACCTGTTGGCGAAGAACCACCGGAAGCAGCAGTAGAAAAAACCATCTTAATACATTTAACTGCCGTGTTAGAATCAGTAAAGTTAAGGGTGTAGCCAACACCAGTGCCGCCAGCATCACCTGGCCGCGAATCAGTAATTGTTATCTTGATATTAGTCAAATCTCCAGCCAAAGCCGGCTTAATCAAGCCAAACCAGCCAAGTAGAGATAAAATCAGAATACTAACAACTAATTCTTTTGTTCTCTTTTTAAATTTAATATTTTTTCACCTCCTTTCAATTAGGGTTTTAAACGCTAAAATAAATCGTTTTCTAAATTTTATCATAAAAAATATTACTAATCCAGCTAGAGTTATCCACAGCAAAGTATATTTCCAGGGAAAAGCCCAAAAACCCAGAGAAGCAGTCAATAAATAATCGCCTTGGGACATTTCAAGCTCGGCTCTATATCTTCCCCAAAGATATTTTTTATCCAAAGAAACTGGAAATTTGCGAATCATCCCTGGCAGAATTGTCTTTTCCGGGACTTTAATTTGAGCAATTTCTTGGCCAAAAATATTTCGTATTTTAATTTCGCCTTTTGGCTGTAAATGGACAATGTCATTGTTTTTTATTCTTAAGATAAAATCAATCGGTCCTTTTTCGATAATTGCTTCTTCGTCAGCAACCGCAGCACGAATCAAACTAGCGACCTGGCCAAGAGAAAATTCTTCCAGCTTAATCGGCTCTTGAGCCCGTTCTGCACTCGGCAGACTTAATAAAAACAAAGCGCCGACTCCGCCTAATAAATGAGCTGAATGCGGTTCAAAATAAGTTGAGGGATATTTTGGCTGGAACAGAATACCAGTATAATATCCGCCTGGTTCAGCATTAGCCGGCACTTGGATTTTGAAATTAACTCTAACCATTTCACCAGGCCCTAAAATAAAATCCGTTTTAGTCAATTCAAACCACTTGGCCGGGGTAAAAGAAATATTGTCAATATCAGAAAATTCAATGCCGCCTTCTTCGCCAAAGCCGGTCCAATTAACTGTTTTGGCTTGCAAAGGCAGAATATCTTGGCCTTTGTTTTTGACAATAATCTTGTCTTCTATTATCTGACCTGGTTCAAGGGTAAGCTCAAATTTTGGCGGAGAAATCGATATTGTCGGCGGAGCGGCAAAAGCATTACTAACGCAAAAAACAATTGGAGAGATTAGGAGTATGAGAATAAAATAGATAAATTTAGACATAATAATTTCTAATTTCTAATTAACCTAATTTCTAACTAAATCCCAATTTCTAATGACCAATTCATAATTTTTTATAAATCGCATTTAATATAAGATTCAATTCCCTTGCTTCTTTCCATAATTCTCGAATTTTTTCTTTTTTCTCTAGCACAGCCGTAGCAATCATTCTTAGAAAATGCTTTGTTTCTCTTGATTCTTTCTTGCAAATACCAATTTTATGCTTAAAATCTCTTCTGCTTTCTGCATCATCAGCTTCGCAATAATTAGCACCAATACTTGTAGCGCATTTTATTAATTGTGTAATTAATGGTCTAGTAATTTCGTTTTTAGGTAATTCTCTAACAAATTTTATAATATTTTCACCAAATTTCGCGGTTCTTTCTTCAAGATCAAATTTTTTGTTCATTGGGATTTTGGTCATTGGTGCTTAGTTAGTAATTAGAAATTAGTAATTAGAAATTTATTTGACATTTGTCATTTGAGCTTTGACATTTATCAATAATTCGGCGTAGCAATATAAATCAGAGTTGTTGAATAAGGCCCGGCCGCCTGGGTTGAATCAACCGCGACTTTATAAGTAATAATGTGCTGGGAATTAGACACTGGTCCGCTAGTCTCATCAGCCACTTCTTCTTGAGTTGCGCTAAAGCCGGCATATAATCCACCGGAGAACCTATTAGCTGTGCCGCCAGCTAGAGTTATATCATCGGTTGTATAGCCAAAACCAGTGCCTGAAGAAAAATCAGTTGGCGTTGTATTCGTGCCTGTCCAGTGAGCAATTGTATTAGCCGCGTCAATTGTGTGAGTCAAGACAGCTGTTGCCCAGGCAGTAATTAAATAACCTGAAGCCGCATTGGTTGAAACAGTCGTGGTTGTTGTTTCTGTGTCGGTCCAAGAATTGCCCGGGTCAAGATTGGCAAAAGTTATAGAATAAGAATCAAGCGAGAAAGTTAATTCTTCGGGCGTGGTTAATTGCGGATAATTAGTATAAGTATTTAAGACAGTGTTGTCTGACTGAATCATTCTAAAGCAATAATGCTTGCCGCCAAGAGCAGAATAATTCTGGACAACCCAATCCCATTCGCCGTCATTGCCAACCGCAATTTCATTGGGATTAGCCGCTGAGTTATTCGCTTCTTCATAGCTTTCTAAAGTATCAGAAACAGTTAAAAGAGCGGCCGTAATTGTCGCGCCATCAGCTGGGGTTGAGTTGTTATAGCCGCGAAAAGCTTTATCAGTGTCAGTTAAACCGCCTAAATCAGTCCAGCCAGATGAGCAATCCGAGCTCTGGGCGTATTGGAGTTTTAAAGTGAGAGAAGAAGCTGCGGCAGCTGAACCAGTGACATTAATGCTTGTTCTGATTCTAAAAATATCGCTAGTATTTGTGCTTGTATCTCGATCCAGAGCGGTATTTTCTGCTGCCAAAGCAGTGTCCGGCTGAATCGCGTCTTTGTTTTGATAAAAGCGATAAAAGTTTTGATTGTAAGCGGTTGGCACAGCGCAGGATTGATAGCAATAATATGTTGCTCCGGTTTCATAGGTTT
>Ga0210019_1002087_pt1 | contig 19918 bp, 23 predicted proteins | sample CryGeyCG2114_020_2_FD_183969 | JGI IMG/M metagenome (GOLD analysis project Ga0210019, IMG submission 183969) | Groundwater microbial communities from aquifer - Crystal Geyser CG11_big_fil_rev_8/21/14_0.20 (SPAdes) (version 2) | ecosystem: Environmental > Aquatic > Deep subsurface > Groundwater ...
CCATCGGGTCCGCCGTAAGGCACGAATTTTTCGCGGCGAAAACTGCGGCAACCCTCTCCCCCGTTTCCAGAGCGAACCTCAATTTCGACTTGATCGACGAACATGGCCAGGATGAATCCCGCAAGCTTGGAAACGCGGCGCGGACTCGGTGGGAAATGGTGGGAAAACCTTGCGGCGGGACCAAACCGAAGTTGGGTCCGCAATCAGATAAATCGGTCTGGAACTGTGAGAAGGTCCGTTTCAGTTTGAAGGATAAACGCTGATCTTCTGTTTTTTCCGGGTGAGATGTTCGAATTTCACCACGCCGGGAATTTTCGAGAACAGGGTATAATCGCTTCCCAACCCCACGTTGGCCCCGGCGTGAAAAGAGGTCCCCCTCTGCCGGACGAGGATCTCTCCTGCCTTAACCAATTGTCCGCCGTACCGTTTGACACCGAGCCGTTTACCAATGCTGTCGCGGCCGTTGGATGTACTGCCCTGGCCTTTCTTGTGAGCCATAAGTCTTCCTCAAATAAAAAAATTACTTCGCGTTGATCCCGGTCACCTTGAGCCGGGTGTACTGTTGCCGGTGCCCCGTCTTACGGCGATAATTTTTTCTGCGCTTCATCTTGAAAATGATGAGCTTGGGTCCCTTGAGTTGCTCGGTCACCTCCAAGGTAACGGAACACCCCTCCAGATACGGGGAACCCACCTCCACCTTTTCTCCCTCACCGACCATCAGAATCCGGTCGAGAGTCACCTTTTCTCCCACGGGGTGGTCCAGCTTCTCCACCTCGATCACATCTCCCTGGGAAACTTTATACTGCTTCCCGCCCGTCGCTAAAACTGCAAACATCTTATTCACTCCAGAAATGGTATGTAAACGGACCCCGACACGGGGGGAAACCGGAACTCTCCGCTTACGGAACAAACGAATTGTACATAATATTTCAAAAAAAACCCGCTTGTCAAGTAATTGCCTAAGACCTTGATATTATTTTACCCAAAATGTTATAAAGGGGAACCCCATTCTTAAGCGCCGATCCGGATCCGGAAAACTCGCCGGGGTTCCTGATACCCATTCAAATCCTGGCCTCATGTCCCAGAAAGACAAGGAAAAGTGGAACCAGAAATACACCGGCCCCGACTATATCTCGGGCAGGGACCCCAGCGAATGGCTGGTCCTCAACCGGGACCTGCTGGCCGGGGGCGGCCGGGCCCTGGACCTCGCCGCCGGAGAAGGCCGAAACTCCATTTACGCCGCCGAACGGGGGTACCAGGTGGCCGCCTTGGACATCTCGGAGGTGGCCCTGGCAAAAGCCGAACGGCTCGCTAACGAAAAAAATATTAAAATTTCGACAGTTATTGCCGATCTGGATAGTATATCCTTTGAGACCGACGCCTACGACCTCATCCTGTGCTTCAATTTCCTCGACCGCAACCTGTTTCCCTCGATCCGCAATGCCTTGCGTCCCGGGGGGTTGCTCTTTTACGAGACGTTCACCATGGACTACCTGAAATACAGCTCCTTCAAGAAGGAATGGGTCCTGGAGCCGAACGAACTGCTACGCGCCTTCGCCGGGTTCCGGATTCTTCGCTACCGCGAAGTGGATCGTCCGGAGGAGGAAAAAGCTTTTGCCTCTCTGGTGGCACGGAAAGAGTGCGTCCCGTCATGATCTCCTCCGCATCTTTTTGCCGGTCCATCGCTCCCTTCGCCAGTCTGCTCCTGGTGGTAGGCCTGATGTTTTCCGCCTGCGCCACTAAAAATGTCCGCAAGCTCGAAAAAGGCGGGCTGACCCTCATGTACAAACCCCAGTTGGAGGCCGGAAGCGAAGTGGCCGAACTGAAACTGGTGCATCCCTTCAATATTTCCGAGGAGGAGGTCCGCAAACACCTGTACGCGCTCCACTACCAGGAACTGTCTCTCCTGGGAAAGGAAAAATCGGTGTTCACCCTGAAAGAAATCGACGAGGTATCGGAGATTTTCGCCAAGGCCCTCCGTCATGCCCGGCCTGGCCGGGTCATCGCTTTCAAATATGAAACTCCGGGGGGTTCGACGTCGGGCAATATTTTCGTGACCCCCAACACGATCCATTGGAAACTCGATTCCATTCGCGGCCAGAACTACTCCAGCGGAATTCTTCCCGAATGGGGAGGAAGCACGTGGCGGTTGACGCTGAAAAAGGGGCAGAAATATCACGTCACCAAAAAACTTCTGGTGGACCGCACGGATGAAAACTGGATCATGGCCGAGGCGCAACTGCCGGACCCCGTTGAGGGAAAAGTTCCGCGCAAGATGCGGGCCGCCCCTACCTCCTCCCGGGCTCCCGCTTCCCAATCCCCTGCGGGGAAACAAACTCCCGCCGCGGACCCCGAACTGGAAAAGAAACTGGAATTCCTTAAAAACCTGCGGGAAAAGAACCTGATCGACGAGGAAGAGTACAAACGAAAGAGGAAGGAACTGCTCGACACTCTCCTTTGAGAAAGAGAACTAGTACTTGGTTGCAAAAATAAGTAACCATAAGGATTTAGCCCTTCGACAGGCTCAGGGCGACAAAATAGTTGTCATGCTGAGCTTGTCGAAGCATGACTATTGGCTATGAACTTTTGCAACCAAGTACTAGGTTTTTTTGCCGTCCAGCAACCGGGCCAGAATCTCGTCCACCTTATCCATTAAATCGTTCCGTTCCTGATTGGCGGTATCGATCTGCCGCTTGACCCGGACCACATCCCCATCGGAAATACCCGATCGGCGCACCTCGTCTTCCAGATGCCAGAGCCGGACATTTCGAACCGAAAGTTCGCTCACTGCTTGTCCCAAATCCCGAATCGCGTCGCTGGGTTTCACGTTCTGGTTCTGGTAAAGCTTGATCTTCTCGTCCCGAATCCGCACCGTCCCCGCAAGAGCCAGGGAAAGAAAACCGTCGATTTCATGTTTGAGGTCCTCGCATTGCCTCTCGACCAGTTCCCGCTTGGCACGCAATTCGACCTGTTTGGGGTCGGCTTCGGGAAGGGTCTCGATCAGTTCATCGAGGTGCCAGATCCGCAGGTTTTTAATGGACAACTTGTCGACCAGACTTCCCAATGTTTCCGCCATAAGGGAACCTCAAAAAATTACCGTTAGCCAGGAGTCGGCCCTTGAAAACAAGGCCGGCAAATGGGCGCTTCGCCACCTCATGAGATTTAAGAGGCGCCTGAAATTCCTTCCTTGAAAAAAATCACCGCAGGCCTTCGGGGACCACAGGCGGTGAAGCCGGTAAGCTACCACAAGGCCTTGAAACCGGGCAACCCCTTTCCTGAAAAACTCTTTCGGGTGTCATTCTGAGCCGGAATGCGGCGAAGAATCTTGCCCGAAACCCTTGCCCAGCTTGAATTTACCCATCCGGCTAGATCCTTTGCGGAGTTTATCCCGAACTTGCCGAAGGACTCAGGATGACATTTTTGTAGTTTTTCAGCGCCCTCCTAAAGCTTGCGCAACAGGGAAACCCCGTCCCGGATCGGAAGCATGATGGCCTCGACGCGGTCGTCCCGGATCACCGCTTCGTTGAACTGGTGAATTGCGCGATCCGTTGCATCCTTCGGTTCCAGCACCCGGCCGCTCCACAGAACATTGTCCACCGCGATCAATCCCCCCGACCGAGTGATCGGAAGGAGGGCTTCATAATAATTCCGGTAATTCAATTTGTCCGCATCGATGAACGACATGTCGATGGGGCCTTGGAGGGTTTTGAGCGAATCGAGCGCGGGTCCCTCCAGGAGGCGGATTTTCCGCCCATGCGGGCTCTCTGCAAAATAGCGTTTCGCAAATACGATCGCCGGGGGATCGATGTCACAGGTGTACAATTCTCCGTCGTCCGGGAGCACCTCGGCCATGGAAAGTGAGGCATAGCCGCTGAAGGTCCCCACCTCCACCACCCTGCGAGCCCCTGTCAGGGCCGCCAGAAACCGGAGCAACTGCCCCTCAATCCGTCCCGTACACATGTGGGGAATTTCCAGGCTCGCGTAAGTTTCCTCCTCCAGCCGCTGGAGAAGATCTCCCTCGAACCGGGTGTGCTCCCAGGCATAATCCTCTATCTTCTCATCAATAAAATCCATGCTCCGGCTCCTTCCTTATTCATGAGCGGCCCTAGTAGGCCACAATTTCAGGGTCGAGCGTGCGCCAGGCATACCAGGTGGCGACGGTTTCAAAAGGATGCCATTTTTTTCCGATAAAACGAAGTTTTTTGAGGGTCGGAGGTTTCCGGAGGCCATACAGGTTGCGGATGGCGCTTTGCAACCCCGCGTCGGCCACCGGGAATACATCGAGCCGGTTCAGGGAGAAGATGAGGAACATCTCCGCGGTCCACCTCCCGATCCCGCGCACCGCCGTCAACTGTCCGATTACCGTTTCGTTGTCCAGGTAGGGAAGCCGGTGCGGGTTGATCGACTTGTCGCGGAAATGAAGGCTCAGATCCTGGAGATAAGATGCTTTTTGCCGCGACAACCCCACGGCCCGAAGCCGGTCCTGAGGCACCGCCAGCACATGATCCGGAGTCGGGAGGCTCCCGTCGAACAATGCAAAAAACCGCGACGAAATGGTCGCCGCGGCGCGATTGGAAATCTGCTGGGCAATGATGGCTTTGCAGAGAACGATGAAATAGTTCCGATTCCGCTTCAGTTGAAAAGGTCCCAATTTGCGGATGACGGCGGCGATGACCGGATCGGCGCGATCGAAATGCCGCAATAGGTCCGCGCCGGACGGAAGGGAGGAAGGAGCAGGCATTGCGGTTCAGTCCACCTGCAAAGCGCGCAGGCGCGGGAAAAGGTTCGACGATCGAATCAACTCCGCCCCGTCTTCGCTGATCCGGTTTCCGTATAAGTCCAGGGTCACCACCTTGCGCAGGTGGGGGCACGTGCCGAGAACCGCCGCCGCCTCTTCGCCCAGCCGGTTGCCTGCAAGCGAAAGAGTTTTGACCGAAGACAACACCTCGCTCTGACACAGCGCTTTCAGCCCCTCCAGACCGATTCCGGTGTATTGCAGATACAATTCCTTCAGGTTCCTCCATCGGGGCGATCCGGCGATGGCTTTCGCCCCTTCCGGACCGAGTGGATTTTTATTCAGGTAGAGAACTTCGAGCCCCGCCAGGGTGGCGGAGTTTCCCAGGGCCGTCATCCCCACGGCGCCCAGCCGGTTGTCCTGGATGAAAAGCTTTTTCAGGTGCAACAGGGTTTTCGATTCCGCAAGGGCCCGCGCGGCCCGGTCGCTGAGCTTGTTTCCCTTGAGCGAGAGCAGGACCAAATTCTCGAGGGCGGGCGCCTGCGCCAGCACCTCCACGCCGGCATCGGAAAACTCGTTGTCGTCAAGATACAGGTCCCGCACCGTCCCGATCTTGGGGTACTCCATCAGGTCTTCCAGTTCCTCGACAATCACTTCCTTGTCGTTGATCTGCAGGCGGTAACGGGGAATCTCGCTGGATTGGGCATCGAGCAGGATTTGCTCTTCGCTCACCACCAGTCCCGTTTCATCCTCCGGCTCCGGGGCCATGAGAAGCAGGCTGTTTTCCACAAGGCTCGTGAACAGGGGACTCATCATCATCAAATCCAGCGGTTTTTCTTGCCATGAGCGACGATCTGCCGGACGATTTCCTGGGGGGACCGGTGGGTGGTATCCAGAATCAGGTCGGAAGACTTTTCATATTTTTCCCTGCGTTCGTCGAGAATCTGCCGTTGTTCCTCTTCGAAGCTCAACCCCTCCTTTAAGGGAGGCCGATTGCTGTCGCGCCGAATCCGGTGAAGAATGGTGTTTAAACTAGCCGTCAAAAGAACCATCTTCCCATTCTGCCTCAGGTGGTTCACGTTCCGATCGTCGAGCACGACCCCGCCTCCGCAATCGATCACTTCATCCTGGGCCATTCGAGTGACTTGCTCGACGATTTTCAGTTCCAGGTCCCGAAATCCCGGCCAACCCAACTGTTGAACGATTTCGGGAATGCTTCGCCCCGCCTCCTCGACGATGAGGTCATCGATCCCGTATAACTTTCTGCCGAGTCTTTTGGCCAGGAGCCGGGCCACGACACTTTTCCCGGTTCCCCGATAACCGAGGAGGACAATATTCATAATCTTAAGGCACTTCTGAGAGGGCGCTGAGAAACCCCAAAATTGTCATCCTGAGCCCTTGGCGAAGGATCTGGCTGGAACGATGGGGCTTGCCACGGCGCCGCCCTGGTGAGCCGGGACGCATGCCCCTTGGTAGACCGAGGCAAGATTCCTCGTCACTCCGTTTCTCGGAATGACAGACATGGTGTCATCCTGAGCCTTCGGCGAAGGATCTGGCTGGGACAATGTTGACGCATGCCATTTAGTGGACCCGGGCAAGATTCCTCGCCGCGTCTGCTCCTCGGAATGACACGTTGGCGCTTTTCATGACAACCCGAGCCCTTTCAAAATTGTCATACTGCTAATAATTCCCGATTTTCCCCACCGCCCAATTGCCGGCCTTTAAATCTCCAGGGCCAGCTCATGGCTGACGGCATTTTCTAGCGGCCCTCTTTCATTAAAAAACCATCCCGAACCCTTTCGGGCTTCTTCCGAAGATAAGAAATCTTCCGCCGGGATGCAAACGAAACATTTCACCGGTTTTTTCCGGCGCGGAGGTAACGCCGGATTTTTTTGTGGTATAATTCACGGCGCCATTAAACCGGATTCCCTAAAAACCTCAAACGGAAAGGGTCCTGTTGTGAAAAAAATGCTCGCCCTCTTGTTTCTCGCGCTTTTCATTCTTCCTTCCGCCAACCTGGCCTGGGCGGAGGATGACGAGTTTACCAAGAAACTAAAAACCGACTGCGCCGCGGGAGACGGGGTGTCCTGCTACCGAGTTGGAGAACGATACCGCATCATCGAAACGGATAATAAAACAGCCCTGGAATGGTACTTCAAGGCCTGCAATGCAAACGATATGGGCGGTTGCAACAGCGCCGGCATTCTGACTCAAATGCTGGGCAAGCAGTACAGTCCCGAATGGAAAACCGCGGCGGAATTGTTTCAAAAAGCCTGCGACGCCAAGGTGGACCGGGCCTGCTTCAATCTCGGAAGCCTGAAATACCGGGAAGGAAGGGCCAAAGCCGCCCTAAAGTATTATACCCTCGCCTGTGAGATGGATAACAAAATCGCATGCGAGAACATAAAAAAACTGGATAAGTGATCGTTACCTTCTGAGGCATGCCGGAAAAAAAACCGAAAAACTGGGAAGAACTGGTCAACGACGGAGATAACTATGGCGGGCTGGGGGACAAGCTGAGCCCCGAGCAGAAGATCATATTCGAGGCCATCAAGGATAAAACCATCCTCAAGATCCAGGATACCTACACCTTCGTCAAACACGGCCAGGTACCGGACGATCACGGGCTCAGGATCGCCACTCTCATCGCCGGATTCGAACCCCTCAAAACCCTCAAGACCCTCATCATCACGCACAACCGGTTGGGCTCCGAAGGAGTCCGCATCCTCTCCCAGTCCAAAACATTGCCCAAACTGGAATACCTGCACCTGGGTTCCAACGATCTGGGTGACGAAGGGGCCAAAATTATTGCCGAGAGCCCTTTGTTTTCGGAAATCCGGACCCTCAACCTGGAATGCAACGGGATCACCGCCGCAGGAGCCTGCGCTCTCGCCCAATCCCCTTACCTCACCCGCGTCACCTCTCTCAACCTCGTGGACAACCGGGTGGGCGATGAGGGCGCCCTGGCCTTCGCTAATTCCGACACCTTCTCCAACCTGACCTACCTGCATCTGGGAGGCAACCGCATCAAATCGGAAGAAACCCGGCAGGCCCTGCGTCATTCCTCAAAACTGACCCGGCTCGAAACGATCAAGGTCTTCTGATCCCCCCGGCCCGGGCACCCCAGGCAATGCGATTTAAACCGGGACTTAATTTTCGGGACGCAATAACTCGGGACGGGAAAAATTGACGAGACCGGGTGAAATCTCCACCCCTTCCTGGAGGACGAGGGTCTTTAAATTCACCAGCACCTTGCTTTCATGCACCGCCCGCGCCCCCTCGGGACCGAACAGGTTTCTTCCCATGTACAGGTGAGTGAGACCGGAAAGCGCGACGGACTCGCCCAACGCGCGGGCGCCGGGATCGCCAAACCGGTTTTGCGAGATTTTCAAAACCTTCAAACGGGCCAGGGCCGGGGAAGAAGCCAGAACGGTGACCGCCTCGTCGTCCAGCCGGTTGGCGGAAAGATTCAACTCTTCCATTCCCGCCGCAACCCGGCCTTTGACAAATCCCCGGATACCCGCCCCTTCAATATAATTCCTCTCCAAATCGAGCCTTTTCAGACAAGGCAACATTTCGGTTTCTCCCAGGGCCTTCATCGTCTCGTTTCCCATTTCGTTCCAGCCCAAATCGAGAGTTTCCAGTTTGGGAAAACGCGCGGAACAAACCAGCGCCGCTCCCGAGGCGTCGGTCAACCGATTGTCGGCGATCGACAAGACTTTCAGTCGCGGAAGGGATACCCGGGTCGAGTCGACCACCCCGCGAATCCCCGCGTCGGTAATGAAATTGGTGTTGAGGTACAACTCTTCCAGCCGCCCCAGTTTGGACGACTCCATGATCGTCCGCACCGCCTCATCGCCAATCTGGTTGTCGGTGAGCCGAAGCACGCGAACCCCAACCACCAGGTCGGATCCGGCCAGGATCGTGGCCTCATCGGTAGAGTAATACTTGCCCTCCAGCGAGAGTACTTCGGCATCGGCTTCCAGCACGGCTCGAATGGCCGCTTCCACTTTTTCCGTTTTTTCTTCCAGAGACGGCTGGTAATCCTCGTATTCCGCGTCTCCTCCTCGAACAATTCCCATTCTATCTCCTCAAACCCTGGCGGTTTTCAATGCAAGAAACTTCCCACCCCAATCGGGATGACGAGTCACGCGCACCTCTGATAATTTATGATCCCTCGTTTCGCCAAAATGCCGGGCCTTGGGTTCCAAGGGGCAAACCGGGCGAACGGTAATTTTTATAGATCTTTTCATTTTATCAACCCCGAGCGGATTCGCCAAAGGCCTTTTCCCCCAGCAGGCCAAAAACATCGCCTGAATGAGGATATCTTCAAAAAGAACAACCCTGTCCCCAGCCGCCGGGCCGCCTTTTCCACACCGGGAATCGGGGAAAGGCGTTGTCCCGGGAATATTAAAATTTTTTAATGGGAGATTAACTCTCTTTTAATGGTTCATTGTCTACAATCTCTCACCAGTAGACAAAATAACGCCATTTGCGGCCCAATTTATTCGCGCGCTTTTCTGAGGAGGGTTTTTCAAAAATGACAAGTTTTAAAACTCTGGACATTCGAGGCCTTTCATTTTTTTCCGCGACCGATCTTATGGCCAAATCGTTCGCCAAAATCTGCCATAACGGCGTCCTGGAACTGATCCTGGACAAAAAGAAGAATTTCACCGATGCCTTGGAAAGCTGGGCTCAGAACAAGGGCTATAAAATTTCGGACATCGACGACGGCAACCGCCTGATCCGTATTTTCATCAAGAAGGAATGACCGGCCCGGAAATATCGCGCTCGTCCCCCCTTCACAACACCGGTTTCCTCGACCCTTTGTTTTCCGAGTTATGAATCACCCGATTCAATCCCTCCCTCCTGTCGGGGAAGCCGGTGTTTTTTCTCATCCCTTTCCTGTCGTTGCCTTCAACCCGGCTTGTCATCCTTCTCTCCCTTGATCACCCGGTTTTTTTCATAAACGATGCGCAGACCGTCCAGCGTTAGAAAGTGATCGACCACGTCGATGGTCTCGGCCTTGGACGCGATCAGCTCAACGATTCCCCCGGTGGCCACCACCCGGGCCTTGATTCCCAGTTCGGCCTGCATCTTGCGCACCATGGTGTCGATCATCCCGACGAACCCGTATATCGCGCCGGACTGAATACTCTCGACGGTGGATTTGCCGATCACGCGTTCGGGCGCCACCAGGTCCACGCGCGGGAGTTTCGCGGTATTGGAAAACAACGCCTCCAGGGAAACCTGGATCCCGGGACAGATGGCGCCGCCCAGATACTCCCCTTTCGTGGTGACCACGTCAAAGGTGGTGGCGGTGCCGAAATCGACGATGATGAGAGGTCCGCCGTATTTCTCATACGCGGCCACCGAATTGACGATGCGGTCCGCACCCACCTCGGCGGGATTACGGTATAAAATCGAGATCCCGGTACGGACGCCCGGTCCCACGATCAGCGGCTGGCAGGAAAAGTACTTGCGCGCCATTTCTTCCAGAATGGGCACGAGGGGAGGAACCACGCAGGCGATGACGATATCATCGATCGTTTCCGCATCGACCTTGTTGAGCAGGATGAATTCCTTGATCAGGACCCAGTATTCATCGGACGTCCGGTTGCGCTCGGTGCGAATCCGCCAATGCGTTAGGAGACGCTCCTTGGAAAACAGGCCGATCACATTATTGGTATTTCCCACATCGATGGCTAAAAGCATAGAGGTAAATCTATCCTGCTGAGTTGGGGTGAAAAGATAAAATCAAAAAAAAACCCGGCAGAGCCCCTGGAGGCCCCGCCGGGAAGTTCGCGTGGTTTATCTTGCTACAACATTCACGGCTTGCGGGCCCTTGGGTCCCGTGCTCATTTCAAACTCCACATCCTGCCCCTCGTTGAGCGTCTTGAATCCCTCGCTCCGAATCGCGGAATAGTGAACAAACACATCCGGCTCGCCCTCGCTCATCTGAATAAAACCGTAGCCTTTTTGGTTATTAAACCATTTGACCTTCCCAGTTGGCATAAAAAAATCCTTTCCAGGGTTCAAAATTACCTATTTCTAACACAGGCGTAACTTCTGTCAAGCAGAAAGAAAAATCCCCTCTCCGCCTTTTTATCCGCGGCTCCATTCCCCACGCGGGTAAAAGACGGATTGAATAGGACCTTGCATCGGGTATGAAAACCGATATTTTGGAAACCCGTTGTCTTTTGGTGCAAAATACGTTGAACGCGGAATTTTGTAAGGATCCAATCTTTTGCCATGGAGTTCCCATGAGTGGAAAAAAAATCGTGGTCGTCGGAGGGGTCGCCGGCGGCGCGAGCGCCGCGGCCTGTGCACGAAGACTTTCCGAAGCGGCCGAAATCGTCGTATTGGAACGCGGCCCCCACGTCTCCTTCGCCAACTGCGGCCTCCCCTACTTCGTGGGGGGAGAGATCCCCGACCGTGACGATCTTCTCGTGCAAACCCCGGCAAGCCTCCGCGCCCGGCACAACCTGGACGTCCGCCCCCACCATACCGTGGTCCGCATCGACCGCGATGCCCGGGAAGTGGAAGTGCATGACACCGCGCAGGACCGCACTTACCGCGAACACTACGATGCGCTGATTCTGGCGACCGGGGCCGCCCCCCTCATCCCTCCCATTCCGGGAATACGCAGGGATGGGCATTTCACGGTGCGCTCCGTTCCCGACGTGGAAGCGATCCTCTCGTGGATTGACGCGCGGAACGCCCGGCAGGCGGTGGTGGTGGGCGGGGGGTATATCGGGCTCGAAATGGCCGAGCAGTTGCATCGCCGCGGCCTGCAGGTCGCAATCGCCGAAGCCCTGCCCCAGGTCATGGCCCCGCTGGACGCGGAAATGGCCGCCTGGCTCCACCGGGAACTGAAATCCAACGGCGTGGCGCTCCACCTGGGAAGCGCGGTGGCGGCTTTCGAGAACCCGCGAGAGGATGAAACCGCCAAAGCCTCGGTCGTGGTGCTGAATAACGGAACCCGCTTGCCCGCCGACGTCGTCATCCTGGGATTGGGCGTGCGCCCCGAGTCGCAACTGGCACGGGACGCGGGGCTCGATCTCGGCGAACGGGGAGGAATTCGCGTGGATGAAACGCTCCGCACCAGCGACCCCCACATTTGGGCGGTGGGTGACGCCATCGAAGTGAAGGACGGGGTCACCGGACAAAATTCCCTCATTCCTCTCGCGGGACCGGCCAATCGGCAGGGACGTATCGCCGCGGAAAATATTTTTGGGTCCAGCGAGAACTATTCGAAAACCTGGGGGACGGCGATTATCCGCCTGCTCGGGCTTTCCGCCGCATGCACCGGGGCCAATGAACGGATGCTCCGCAAACTCGGTCGGCCCGTGGAGGCCGTATACCTCCATCCCTACTCCCACGCCGATTATTATCCCGGCGCCCACCGTATGGCCATGAAGCTCTTGTTCGATCCCGCCTCCGCCCGGCTCCTCGGCGCGCAGGTGGTCGGGAAAGAGGGGGTGGACAAACGCATCGATGTGCTCGCCACCGCTCTCAAGGCCGGGTTCACCGCGCATGACCTCGCCGACCTGGAGCTCGCCTATGCCCCACCGTTCGGGTCCGCCAAGGACCCGGTCAACCTGGCGGGCATGGTGGCCCAGCACGTTTTACAAGGAGAAGTGAAGAACGCCCAATGGTATGAAATCGCCACCCTGGATTCCGCCCGCGCCGTCGTGCTGGATGTAAGGGAAGATTCGGAACGGACCCAGGGGGCCATTCCCCATTCCCTGCACATCCCGCTCGGCCAGATTCGCGCGCGCATGGGCGAGCTTCCCCGCGACCGCGAGATCATCGTGCATTGCCAGACCGGACAGCGGTCCTACTTCGCCTGCCGGATTCTCGCGCAGAACGGATTCTCCGTCCGCAACCTCAGCGGATCGTACCGCACCTGGGAAGTGGCGACGGGGGAATAGAAAATGCGGGTCGTTCCCCGAAAATGGCGGGGAATTATGGGGAGGCGGGACCGGGCTCGGAGGGAAGTTTTTCCACCAGCAACGACTGCGTCGGATACGCGAACTCGATCCCCTCTTTCCGGTACCGCTCGTAAAGGAGGAAATTGATTTGCTGGTTGATGTCCATGTAAACCTGGTAATCGGAATCGAGCACCCAGAAGACCACTTCGATGTTCAGGGAATAGGCCCCATATTCCTTGAAGTGCGCGCGCTCGAAACGGGTTTTCTCCTGCGCCTCGATCACTTCACGGATGATCTCCACCGCCCGTTTTAATTTTTCCAGCGGCGTCTGGTAAACCACCCCCAGCACATAGCACACCCTTCTTTCCTGCATGCGCTTGAAGTTGCGCACCTGACCCTTGAGCAGGTCGGAGTTGGGCACGATGAGCAGTTCTCCGGAGAGGCTCCGGATCCGCGTGGTCTTGAGCCCAATATTTTCCACCGTGCCCTTGATATCGCCGAGGATGATGAAATCCCCGATCACGAAGGGTTTGTCCATCACGATCGTGAGCGACCCGAACAAATCGCCCAGGATATTTTGCGCCGCCAGGGCCATGGCGAGACCTCCCAGCCCCAACCCGGCCAGAAGAGCGGAGGTATCCACCCCCAGATTGTCGAGGGCGACAAGAATCACAATCGCCCAGAGCGCCACCTTGAGCGCGATGCGCAATACGCCCAACATCGTCGCGGTGGCTTTGTCATCCTCCGCGTTTTTCAACCGGATCTGGTAATCGACCCAGAAGGAAACGAACCGGATCCCCCAAACCGCGCCCTGAAACAAAACCACCAGAATCAAAACCCGGGTCCGGATATCCGTAACCGTGACGGGAAGGGTCAGGAAAAGTGACCCGAAGAAAACCGCCAGGAACAACAGGAAGGCGCGCCGGGTACGGTCGATCAGATCGCCGAACAACACGAACAGGGGTTGAACCGTGTCCCCGCCCCAGGTCGTCACCTGCTCCCGAAGCCGTTTTTTGAGGGCCGACAACAACAACCAGGCCAGGGCCGCAAACACCAGGGAAAAGATCCATTGCAGGATGGAATTCCCACCCACAACGGTCTGTAGAGAACTCATCTTCACCTCATCCATTGATCGGGCTCCCATTATCGGGCAGGGTTGACCTTTCATAAAGGGAAAAATTTCTTTCCCTGTCAACCCATTGACATCAGGTCATCGCTCCAAAGGAATCCCGATCCCCGATTTATTTTTCGCTATTTGGGACTCGCGGAAGGAAGGAAACAGCCAGCAGAAAACCGGACCGGACGCACCGGCCTGCAATGCAGGGCGGGAGGGGGGAAGGTGATAAAGGGAGATGAGGAACGACGATCCACGCGCATGGGGCACTCCAAAAAAACAAGGCCCTTTTTATCTTCTTCCCGGTTCTTAATTCACAGGATGCTTAAAAACTCTTTCGGGTGTCCTTCTGAGCCGCATTGCGGCGAAGAATCTCGCCCGAAACCCTTGCCCAGCTTGAATTTACCAATCCGGCTAGATCCTTCGCGGAGTTTTTCTTAGGCTTGTCGAAGGACTCGGGATGACATTTTTGTAGTTTTTCGGCACCCTCTTAAACTCGATTCGGGGCTTCGATTTTCTGCGAACAGAGGAGGAAGGGTCCGCCCGTCCATCACCGGGCATTGACCATCCAGTCGAAATCGCTGAAATCGACATCAAAGGAATCATCGATCTTTTTGACACGATATCGGTTGACGTACTCCAGATAAGTACGGGCCTTGGCAAATTTCATGAAATCCTCCGCGTACCAATGAAACAGGGGAGAAAGACGCGCCACACGGGCGGGATCGATCACTTGAACCTGAACCGAATCGTTAATGAATTCGCGTGCCGCACTTTCCAGTTGTTGATTCAGATCCCCGGCTGTAAACGGTTCGCGGGGAAGACGAGGCCCACCCAGGGTCATGCGGTTTAGAGCAAAATGAACCCGGGCATCCCCCAGGGGCCGAATCACTTCGTCTTCAAAATCGTTCAACGACATCAATCGTCCGCCGATCATAAATTCGGTTTGGGAAAAGAAACCGGTCCGGGCGAAAAAGTTATTAAAATCGGTCGGGAGATTTTTTTGCACAATACCGTACATGGCCAGGATGTTAAAAGTGTTGATGTCAAACGCCAGCCGCGCTTCCCGGGTAGGGAACATGTCGGGATGATTTTGCGGGCTGACCCGGCCGATAAAATCCACGGCGGTTTTCAAGTCGGTGGGATTCTTCGCCAGGTTGCGAAAATCAATCTGACCCAACGTATTGACATACTTTTTAAGAACACCCGCCCATATGGATTGAAACTTGGCAAGGTCCATGGCCGAGTCCGATGCGGACGCCGGGGATGCCGGGGCCATAGGCGCAGGCTTGGGCTCAGGAGACGGGACCGGTGCGGGGGCCGCCTTCGCTTCGCTCATCATTGGAGCTACAGGCGCAGGTGCGGGATGGGGGGGTTCGGGTTCGCCCAGGGGTTGCTCGGCAAATGTTTCTCCGGCAGGGAGTGGCGATACCTCCGCCGGACCGGGTTGCGCCATGGCCGGCGCTTCCGGGGAAGACGGTACCGCCCCGGATTCCTTGCCCGCCGGAACCTGTTCCGAACCCGCAGGAGCGGGGGCGGCCGCATCGGATTTCACATCTCCGGTTGTGGCGCACCCCGCCAACATAAAAATGAACAACACCCAAACCATCCGGATCATTTTAAAGTCCCCTCAAGACATTTTAAAAATCTGTATTTCCCATCTTATCATGGTCTCAAAACCATGATTACCGTATCGGCAAGGGCGGACAAAAACTCAACCGAGGCCCAGAGACCACAAAAGGGGTGATAACCGGGCCTTTCCCGGTGGAAGAATTCCGTATGGGGGAAATAAATCTTGCTTATAAAAAATGCCTCGGAATATAATCCGCTTTACCTTGCGGTAACCGGGCCAACAATTCCATCCCGAGGCAGACCTGCCCGGGCCGGATTCTTTCGCCAAAATCGACTGAGATCGACCCCCGAAACGGAATGATCGTTCGAATCCCAAGATGGGCGCCCCTCCTGTTCGCTTTCCTCCTCAGCTGGAGCTGGGCCTGGGCGGAAGATTACACGGTCAAACGGCCCCCGAAATCCCTGGACGAATTGTATTTCGGCAAAAGCAAGCAACCTAAATGGCTTGACCAGATGCGTGCGCTGGGAAGCGCCTACGGAGGGGTCTTCGTCGATGTGGCGGAGGGGGATTGGGATAATGCGTCAACCCTCGCCGATGAATTTCTCGACACCTACGAGAAAACCTCAAAGCTGATCCCGGAGTGGAAGGATTATTTCGATCTCCCGGGGGCTCGAAAGTTCGCGGCCTCGGTGAAATCTAAAAACCCGAAGGAGATCCGCGATTCGGCCCAGCCGGTTTCCAAAACCTGCAAAAAATGCCACGCGGAAAACTACATATCCGTCTGGACCCGTTACTACTGGCCCTCCCCCGCCAACATCAAGATAATGGACCCGGTGGAAGACCGGGAAGTGAAATACGTGGAGTACATGGCCCTCATTTCGGATACGATGCGGGGGATCACCACCAACTTCCGGGAGGGACAATTTGACCGGGCGTGGAAATCGGTGGACGCGCTGGGACGCCGGCTTCAGGAACTCAAGTCGGTGTGTACCAAGTGCCATGTGACGGAGTACACTCGGGGGGGAGGCTCCATCAAGCAGTTTTTCGTCGGGGACGAAATCTTCGAAACCCTGCAGGATATCCGCAAGGGATTCGCCACGGGCGAACCCAACCGGGAAAAATTCTGGAAAGATATCGAGTCCATCTCGCAAAACTCGTGCAAATCGTGCCACCTCGTCCATCAACCCTCGGCCATCATCCAGAGGGGCTGGGACCATGAAACCCCGACCGGGCCCGGGAGTTGACCCCATGCACCCGCTCTAAGGCGAAAGGAGAAACACGGCTTGGCCTCTCCCAAGGCCCCAAGAATTCGAGTCAATTCGTTCGATCTTCAACCGGGCCGAAAAATCGCGGGGAAGTACAAAATCCTCAGCCGGCTGGGTTCAGGATGGGAGGGGGAGGTATACAAGGTGCTGGAATTGAGCACCGGGATCGAACGGGCCGCCAAATTTTTCTTTCCCCACCGGAACATCCGGAGCAAGGCCTCCAAGTTTTACGCGCAGAAACTGCACAAGCTCCGCCAATGCTCCATCCTGATCCAGTACCACACCAAGGAAGCGGTGAGTTACCGGCGCATCCGGGTCACCGTCCTCATCTCCGAATATGTCGAGGGGGAGTTGCTCTCGGATTTTCTGCAACGCTTTAACGGCAAGCGCCTGAGCCCCTACATGGCCGTCCATCTCCTCTACGCGCTGACCAAGGGAATGGAAGAAATTCACCTCCGCAACGAATATCACGGCGATCTGCATACCGACAATATCATCGTCAACAAGTTCGGCCTGAGGTTCGAGTTGAAACTGCTGGACATGTTCCATCTTTCGGCGCCGAAAAAGGAAAACATGCAGAACGACATATGCGGATTGATCTCCATCTTCCACGAGGTTCTGGGGGGTGCAAAATGGTATGCGAAACATCCGCCCGTCATCAAAAATATCTGCCTCGGGTTGAAACGGTCCCTGATCCTCAAAAAATTCCGCACCATTTCCCAACTGCGCGAATATCTGGATACCATGGAATGGTCGGATACGTGAGGCGACCGTGGCTACGAACCCCAAGGGAATCCACCGAAAACCCCAACCCCTTTTCAATGATGAGGAGGGAGAGGAAGGATACGTACAACCGGGCCAATTTTTTTCTACGAAATAACGGCAATCTGTGTATAATGGATTTTAATATCAAATTATCCAATTAATAATTATGATCTCCCAAACCGCAGAATACGCACTTCGATCGGTGGTCTGTCTGGCCAGTCAACCGGACACGCCACTCACCACCAGCCAGATCGCCGGCATCACAAAAGTTCCCGCCAATTATCTTTCCAAGGTGCTACAAGCCCTGGGGCGTGCGGGCGTGGTGAGTTCTCAACGGGGATTGCACGGGGGATTCGTCTTAACCCAACCGCCGGATAGCCTCACCCTGCTGGAAGTGATCAACAGCGTGGACCCGATCAAGCGCATCGACCATTGTCCGCTCGATTTGAAGCAACATGGAACAACCCTCTGCCCGCTCCACCGGCGCCTCAATGAGTCGATCGGGATGATCGAAAAAGTGTTCCGGACCACCACGGTAGGGGCTCTGCTGAAAGAAGGGGGAGCGAGCCGCCCCCTTTGCGAGACCTCGGAAAACGTCCGTTCGGGTTAAACCTCCCTTCCGTTTCGCCTTCCTGCTTTACATCCGCAACAGAAATTCGTCGTCCAGTTCGTCGTCGAGATAATCGGGGAGATGTGTTTTGGAGTCGGTCCGGGAAGCCCGGATCTGTTCTCCGCTCAATCCGGTCACTCCCTCGAGGTTTGCCCCGCGCAGGTCGGTCTGATTGAACAAGACTTCTTCATTCAACTGGGCAAAGCTCAGATCGGCATTGGAAAGATTTGCATATTGCAGGTTGGCCTCGAAGAGGTTGGTCTCCCGCAGGTTCGCACCCACGAGCCTTGCGCTTTGCAGATTGGCTTCCTGAAGGCGCGCCTTGCTGAGGTTGGCCTGTTCCAGGTCGGTTCCCGCCAGCGTGGCGGACTGGAGCTTAGTCCCTCTCAGGTCGGCCTTTTTAAGATTGAATTTTTGCAGGGAGCTCCCGCGAAGATCGGCTTGGGAAAGGTCGGGAATTTCCTCGGGGTTTTCGGTGCGCCATTGATTCCAGGTCGCGGCACCCTGCCGGATCCGGTCCAGATGTTTTTCATTTGCCATGCAACACTCCTTCATTCGTGACCGGAATTACACCGGGAAGGTTTACTTTATTTTTGTGATCAAATCCTCAAAGGTCTCGGCGGACAGAGCCGGTTGCCGCACGAGGTCCAGATTTTCCCGAACATGGGAAGCCTGTTTCATTCCCACCAGGGCGGTCAGGACACCGGGGGCCGACCGGGTGAACTGCAAAGCCCGCTGGGCATCGGTGGACAAATTCGGCCCGAAACGCCGAACCAGATCGGGACCCTGGATCGGGATGTCCCCCTGGGCGATGGACCCACTAGTCAGACAATGGAGCCCCAGTTTCCCCGCCGCAGGGATGGCGGGCCACATTTTTCCTTCGACCTCCTGAGTGGGAGTGCGAACCGCCTGCAACATTTGCAGATTCAATGGAAGCTGGATGAACCGCAACCGGCTTTCGGCGCCCCCCGCGGCCCGGCGCGCGGCTTCGCAGGTTCGAACCAGAGACATTCCGCGACCTCCCCGGCCGACTCGAAACGCGCTCCAGGTGGCCAGTCCGTAATACCGGATCTTTCCTTCCTTCGCCGCGCGCTCCAGAAACGAAAACGCCGATTCGAGCCGGTTATAGAACACCCCCCCGTCCACCTCCCCGACCTGCATTTCCGGATTATGAAGGTAATAAAGGTCGATGGTTTCCACGCCCAGGTTCTTCCGGCTCCGGTCGAGTTGATCCTCCAGATAGGCGGGGTGCATGCAATGGCATTCGGCCACCAGGTCGTTTTCCCTGACCCCGGTTTTTGCCCCCTGCACAAACGTTTCTTGAAACCAGGCTTGGCCAAGGGACTGAGGCAGAAAGCCCCCCTTGGTGCAAACAATCAACTCGTTTCGGTCGGCGACTTTCTGGGCGACAATTTCTTTCAGAGCCTTCCCCACGCTTTGCTCGGCGTGCTCGCTCCGGTAATTGATGGCCGTGTCCACGACGTTGATACCTGCCCGAACCGATTGAACCCAGGATGCCGTCACCTGACGGTCCGTAGGCGCATCGGCCCGGCCGAGGTAGGTTCCCAGTCCCAGGGAGGACCAGGTGAGGTCTTCGGCGATGCGGAAGTGCCCGTTCCCGCCGATTTCTTCAAACCGCCGGGAATAGTGGGCCGTTCCCTGTGCCGTCGCATGTCCCTTGAGAAGTGAAGTCATGGGGTATTATTCATTTTCGATCCGAGTGGCGGTGGGTTCCATTATGCCTGAACCTCGCCACCGGGGAAAACCGGTAACTTGGGGAGATCCATCAAATCAGAAAATCCCCGGATGCGATTCGGGACAGCCCGGCCACGGAACGGTCGTAAAGGTAAATCCAGGTTTCCAGGTTGTCTCCGGAATCAAGCTGAATCCACGCCCTGCCGCGGAGGAACTCGCCGGACCCG
>Ga0210019_1002088_pt1 | contig 19917 bp, 15 predicted proteins | sample CryGeyCG2114_020_2_FD_183969 | JGI IMG/M metagenome (GOLD analysis project Ga0210019, IMG submission 183969) | Groundwater microbial communities from aquifer - Crystal Geyser CG11_big_fil_rev_8/21/14_0.20 (SPAdes) (version 2) | ecosystem: Environmental > Aquatic > Deep subsurface > Groundwater ...
TTGCTATTCCCCAGCGCCAGGAGAGCAAAGAAGCTGAACTTGATAGCGATGGATCGGTTCTGGCAAAGGACAAAGAGCGTCAGGTGCCAAATGATTCAGCTTCGTGCAAAGCTCAGGGAGGGGTTTGGGGGACGTTTGGGTTAGCGCAGGTCCAGCTGTGCAACATGCCCACCTCAGACGCCGACAAAGAATGCACCGACGCCGGCCAATGCGAAAGCCGCGCCTGCGTTGCCCCGGCCGAGACCGCTCCCGGCCAGCCCGCCACCGGCCGCTGCCACGGCTGGACCGTTACCGTTGGCACCTGCCTCAACCGCGTGATCGGCGGCCAAGCCACCGGCACGCTCTGCGAAGACTAGCCTCCACTTTTCCTGGAACTTTCCTGTCAGCCGCGTGTCTCATCTTGTAACCAAGGAGGCAGGGATGAGACGACTCGCTGGGTGTATGGTGGCAGGAGTAATGGCGGTTGCGATGCCTGCGGCGGAAGCAAGAGAACGCGTGACCCCATCGACCGCGCCGCCCGCGTGGGCGATCGAATCGGCGGACTATGCCGGGGACGTGCAGGACCAGATCATCAAGCTCGACGTGCGCTACACGATCCGGACGATTCGGGACGGGTGGGTGGAAATTCCTCTCGCCATTCCAGGCGCCACCATCACGGGGATTGAGATTGAAAAGAAAACCGGGGAAGCGTACATCATGCCGCGCGGCGACACATACGTGCTGGCCACATCCAAGAAAGGCACCTTCAAGGTGCGCGTGAAATGCTCCAGCATACTGTCGCAAGACAGCCAATATGAAGGCGTGAGCCTGGGGATTCCTCGCGCGACGTTCTCAACGCTGACGTTGACCGTTCCCCGCAAAGAGGTCGAGCTGCGCCAGGCTGATGCGCTCTACGTTGAGCGGGAGGCTGCGGCTGGGCGCGATGGCACCAAGCTGACCGCGCGCCTGGGCGCTGCCGACCGCATCGATCTGCGGTGGCGCACGAAGCCGGCCACCCCGGTCACGGTCGAACCAGTTGTCTACGGAGAGGTGCATACCCTCGTAACGATTGAGGAGCAGCTCGCCCGGGTGATGTCCATCATGGCCTACCGCATGGCTCAGGGGGAGACGAAGGAGCTGATTGTGCGGCTGCCAGCCGACATGAACATTCTCAATGTGCGCGGTCCAGGCATCGATGATTGGCGCGTGGCTGATGCGGATGGGCACAAGACGCTGACCGTGACGTTGAACTTCGTCTTGAAGGATGCCGGCTACCAGCTGGTGGTCGAAGGCGAGCAACCTATCCAAGAGGGCGGCACAAGCTACGCGTTGCCGGAAATCACCCTCGTTGGCGTGAAACAGGAGCGCGGCTACGTGGCGGTAGCGCGCAGCGGCAGCATCGAAGTCTCAGCCGGCTCCGTTGAAGGGGCCAGCCGCGTGGACGTCAGAGAGCTGCCCGCGACGCTGAGCTCGTTGTCAGGGAGTTTGGCGATCCTGGCGTTCAAGTACCATCAGCATCCGTTCCAGGTCGCGGTGAGTCTCGCGCGACACCAGGACCATGCGGTGCTGTCGGCCATTGCCGAACTGGGCCGCCTGCAGACCGTGGTCTCGCGCCAGGGCGCGCTGCTGACACGGGCGAGTTACCTGATCAAGGCGAATAAGAAGCAGTTCCTTGAGGTGGCGCTTCCCCAAGGAGCCACGCTATGGAGCTGCATCGTCAACGGCAAAGCGGTCAAGCCGGTGGAGGGAAGCGAGCACTTGATGGTGCCGCTGGATGCCTCGACAGAGTCGGCGGCTGCGGTGGCGGTGGAGCTGGTGTACTTCGAGCAGCGCCCGGCGTTTGAGTGGTCAGGCCATATGACGCTGCAAGGCCCGGTGCTGGACGTGCCGACGACGATCTCGAACTGGTCGGTGTACGCCCCGGATGACGTGAAGCTGTTCCGCATCCGCGGCAATCTGGAGCGCGGCGCGGCTGCGGTAGATTTCCTAGATGAGCCGTTCGTGCAGCTCGCAATGAATGCCGATGGATCGTTCTCGAGGACCGTTGATGAGGAGAAGGACGACAAACGGGCCGAGCCGGGGAAGCTCTTGAATCCGAAAAAGTGGCAAAAAGAGAGAACGGCTCGTCTCGCACGCGGAGTTGCCTCAGGAACCGACGGCTACACGGACGCTGTTGCTGAGCGGCAAGCCCCGCAGTCTCCGTCTGAGGTCGGAGCAGGGGTGTATGGCGGGGGGGGAAATGAGCAGGAGAGACCTGAGCGCTCCTACCGGGAGGATATGGACGATTTGATCAGCCGTCTTGCCGGCCGGTCGAAGGAAACCGGCATTTTGCCGCTGAAAATCCAATTGCCGAAATCCGGCAAAGCTTACCACTTCAACCGGCTCATGGCTTCGAGCGAATCCCTGACGCTGGAGGCATCGTTCGTCCACGTGCCGATGCCGGTCGGGTTCCTGGCGTTCCTCGCCATGGTGCTGCTGCCGCTGGGCGGCTTCGGGCTGACGCGCTTCCGGCTGCTTGGCTGAAAACCGGGGACGTTTCTAGTTTTCTGAGCTTGAGAAATTAGAAACGTCCCCATTTTTTATTTTTGCTATAGTGGTGGGCAGGAGGTCAGCGTCATGCTCGCCGAGCTTGAGATCGTCCCGATCGGCACGCAAAGCCCCAGCCTCAGCAGCCTCTTGGCCGAAGTGGCCAAAATCATCGACCGCAGCGGATTGGACTACAGAGTTGGTCCGATGGGCACGGTGCTGGAGGGTGACTGGGACCGGATCATGACGGTCGTGAAGCAATGCCACCTGGCCATGCTGCAGTCCACCAGCCGCGTCATGACGACGATCCGCATCGATGACCGCAAAGATAAGCCTGGCACCGGGCGCATCATCCAGAAAGTCCAGTCGCTTGAAACCAAAGTCGGCAAGCCGCTGAAGCGGTAGGCCGTTCCCCCTGCTCCACGTGTCACGCCGCGCGTTTCGCCTCATCCTCGCAACCGCCGCGCTCCTGGCCTGCGGCGTCCCGCGCACGTTCGGCGACGACCCCCGCGTTCGCGTCCAGCGAATCATCGACGGCGATACGATCACGCTTGAGGACCGCCGGGCCGTCCGCTATATCGGCATCGATACGCCTGAGGCGCGCCGCAAGGTCGATGGCCGCTGGGTTGACGACCCTGAGCCGTTCGCTAAGGCCGCGACCGCCGCGAATCGCCGCCTAGTAGACGGACAACTCGTGCGGCTTGAGCCGGACGTGCAGAGCCACGACCGCTACGGACGGCTCTTGGCGTACGTCTACGTGCAGGATGCGCAGGGCCAGGAGCTGATGGTCAACGCCGAGCTGCTGCGGCAGGGTATGGCGCAACTCCTCACGATCCCACCCAACGTGAAGTATGTGGAGTATTTCAAGGACGCGCAGCGGGAAGCGCGGGAGGCCAAGCGGGGATTATGGAGCGACGGGAAGGTCGGGAGATGACGGCGAAACCGGCGGCCGTTGCACCGCCGCAAACGATTCCAGCACGTCCCGGTAGCGGGACGACTGGCGCAGGTTGGCCAGGTCAGGGTCTTTTTGCAGGTAAGCGATGTCCCGGTAGCCGATCGCGATCGCGCGCTGCAGCGCCGAGACCGCTTCATCGATCCGCTTGAGCAGCGTGTAGCTGCACCCAAGGTTATACCACGTCAACGGATCGTCTTCCCGCAGTTGCGACAGGCGCAGGTCTACCTGCAACCCCTTGTCGAGGAGGCCGCGACGGGTGTAGGCTTCGCCGAGAGGGATGAGGACGTCCACGAAGTCCGGGTAGGCGCCGAGGAGTTTTTCGTAGAAGCGGATTTCGAATTCGAGGAGTTCTTGCGTTTTTGAGCGGCGCGCCATCAGAGGATGATTAACACTGCGTAAGAATAACTCTATTGTGGACAGACGCCGTTCTCTTGTCAAGCGTGCAGTATAATACGCTCACATCACCATTGAGGCCATTCATGATCCCTCAAGAACTTATTCATCTCCTTGAGCGCGTGCAACGCGAGGCGCTCACCCGCCGGATGCCCTGTTATATCGTGGGCGGGCTCCTGCGCGACCAGTTCCTCGGCCGCGTCGCCGCCCGGCCGAACGTCGATCTGGCGGTGGCGCGTGGCGCGATGGAGTTTTGCCGGTGGCTTGCCGAGCGGTTGCAGGGCGCATTCGTGCCGCTCGATGAAACGGCCGGCACCGCGCGGCTGGTCATCGCGACGGATGACAGGCGCTTCGATGTGGACATCAGCGATTTCCGCGGACCCACCCTTGAAGAGGACCTGCGCCGGAGGGATTTCACCATCAACGCCATGGCGCTGCCGCTGGAGGCCTGGCTGCGCGCGCCGCAGTCGCCGCCGGCTCCCACGGACCCGCTGCATGGCCGCGAGGCGCTCGCCCGCCGCGAGCTGGTCCCGTGTTTTCCCGGGACGTTCGAGGACGATCCGGTGCGGATCGTGCGCGCGTTTCGCTTTGCGGCGCAGCTCGAGTTCCAGCTGGACCGGTCGGCCTCCCCGCTGATGGCCGCGGCGGTGGCCAAGCTCTCGCAGGTGGCGGTGGAGCGCATCGTCGAAGAGCTCCTGGCGATCTTCCACACCGATCGCGCGGCTCCGGCGGTCCATGGCCTGAACGCGCTTGGCGCGCTGGACCTCATCATCCCCGAGCTAAGCCTTGGCCGGGGGGTCGAGCAGGGCGGGTTCCACCATCTGGACGTCCTCGGGCACCAACTGGAGGCGGTCGTGCAGAGCGACCGCATCCTGCTGGACTGCGCGGAGTTCTCCGAGCCGCTGCGCGCGCCGGTCATGCGCTACTGCGCGCAAGAGCTGAGCGAGCGGCACAGCCGCAAGGCGCTCATCAAGCTCTCGGCATTGATCCATGACGTCGGCAAGCCGGCGCGGCGCACCGTCGAGCCGGATGGAGAGGTATGGTTCCTCGGCCATGAGGAAACAGGCGCTGAGCTGGCCGCGGGCATCGTCCAGCGCCTGCGCCTTTCCAACCGGGAAGGCGACATGGTGTGCAAGATGGTGCGCCATCACCTGCGGCCTGGGTTTTTGAGCCGCGAGCCGCAGATCACGCGCCGCGCCATGTACCGGTTTTTCAAGGACCTGGGTGATGACGGCCCGGCGTGCCTGCTGACATGGTGGGCGGACCGCATGGCGACCCGCGGGCCCAAGTCGCGGTTGGACCAGGTCGACCAGCAGCGCGCCAAGCTGGAAGAGCTACTCTCGGCCTATTTCTTCAGGGCGCAGGAAGTGGTCAAGCCGCCGCGCCTGCTGGGCGGGAATCAATTGATGGCGGCGCTGGGCTTGCGTCCCGGGCCGCAGGTAGGCGAGCTCCTCGCGCTGATCGAAGAGGCCCAGGCCGAGGGGCGCATCACCAGCGCCGAGGAGGCGCTGGCACTTGCGCGCCAGCACGTGAAAGCCGCATCCTGATCCGATGGCGCCATCGCGATGGCTGCTGCGGCTCTTCAGCGTTTGGCTCGCGTGCCTGCCGCTGCCGCTTCACGCCGCTGATCGCGTGGTCGTGGGAGCGGGGAGCACGAACTTCGAACTTCCCCCAGGCACGCCGTTGGCGGGATACAGCCGCCGCAAAGGACGCGCCGCACACGGGGTCCATGATCCGGTGGGTGCGCGCGCCTTGGTGCTTGAGGATGCGGGCACCACCATGGTGCTGGTGAGTTGCGACTTGTTGATTATCGATGAGCATTTGTTCAACGCGGTGCACGCCCGCCTGCCGGCGCTGGGGCTGCCGCCGCGCGCGGCGCTGATCTTGGCGGCGACGCACACCCATTCCGGCCCCGGCGCGTACGGCAGGAAGTTTTTTGAGAAACTGTCCATGGGCCATTACGATCCGTCGGTGTCCACACGGTTGGAGGATGCCATCGTCGAGGCGATCCGCGTGGCGTATGCGGGGCGCGATGAGGCGCTCATCGCCTACGCATCCTCGCGCGCGCCAGGGCTGGTCCACAACCGCATCGATCCGCAGGGGCCCGTGGATGACGAGCTCATCGTGCAGGCGTTCTTCCGCCCTGCGGCCCGCACCCCCTTTGCGGTGCTTGTGAATTTTTCCGCCCACCCCACGACGCTCGGGGCGTGGAGCATGCAGTTCTCGGCCGACTATCCTGGGGTGCTCCGGCGGGAGCTTGAGCAGCGGTTTCCCGACAGCACGTGCTTGTTCTTCGCCGGCGCGGTGGCCGACCAAGGGCCGGAGAAAACGGGCCCCGGGTACGAACCCTCCGAACACTTGGGAAGACAGTTGGCATCCGGCGTGGTTGAAGCGCTGAAGAACGCCACGCCTGACGACATGGGCGCCGTGGATGCTAAGCAGGAAATCATCCCGCTGCCTTCGGCGCGCGTGCGCCTGGGCCGCCGGGTGCGGCTGCCTCGGTGGCTGGGGCAGCAATTCGTGGATGACGATGCGGCGCTGTCGGTATTGCGCCTCGGGTCCACCGCGATATTTGGCGTGCCGTGCGATATGGAGTCCGAGCTGGGCGCCCGGCTGAAATCCGCCGCCCAAGCACGGGGACTTCGCCCGCTCATCATCGGGTTCGCCAACGACTACATCGGCTACTGCGTCTCTGAAGCGCGGTATCACTCCGATGAATACGAAGCGGTCATGGCGTTCAACGGACCCCGCGCCGGCTCCATGCTCGTCGAGCGGCTCATTGGGATGCTGGAGCGCTGATGAAACATCTCCTGGCGGCGCTGTGGATCGTTGGCGCATTATCGGTGCCCGCCGAAGCGGCCCGGGTGGAAGACGTGAACGGCCTTCGCGTCGTGCATCTGTCCGGCACGCCGCGCGAGATCGGCCGACAGCATGGGGAGCTGCTGCGCGAGGAAGTGCGCTTGTGCGTCGGCCAGGTGCTGCGCTATTTTCGCAGCTATCTCAAGGTGCCGTGGGTGCGCTCGTGGCTGGTGAACTGGTGGCTGGACTCGGCGTGGCGGCGCGCCGCCCCGTTCGTGCCGGACCGGTATTTGGAGGAGCTGCGCGGGGTGGCTGAAGGCTCCGGCATGCCGCTGCGCGAGCTGCTGCGCCTGCATGCGGTGCCGGACCGCACGTACTCCTGCACCAACTTCGCCGCCTGGGGGCGCGCCACGAAAGACGGCCGCCTGATCCACATGCGCAACCTGGACTGGAATATCGAAGCCGGCGTGCAGCGCTTCCCGGTGACGTTCGTCATCAAGCCGGAAGGGAAACGCGCGTTCGTGAGCATGGCCTGGGCCGGGTTCGTCGGCGTCTTGACCGGTGTGAACGAGGCGCAGCTGTCGATCGGGCAGGTGGGGGCTGAAACGGCGGATCTGTCCTTCCGCGGGGAGCCGATGGTCTTCCTGATGCGCCGCGTGCTGGAGGAGGCCGCGGACGTCGATGCCGCAGCCCAGATCATCCGCGACGCCCATCGCACGGTCGGGGTGAACTATCTCATCGCCGACGCTGATGCGCGCCGCGCGCTGGCCATCGAAACGACGCATCGCCACGTCCGGGTGTTTGCCGCCGATGATCCGGCCGAGCAGGAGATCACGTACGCCCGTCCGCTGGCTGATGTCGTGTTTCGCGCGGATACCGCCATGGATCCGGCCATTCGCGAGCGGCAGATCGCCTCAGGAGGAGACCCGAAGCGTCCCGGTGTTGAGGCGCCGACAGGCTCTGCCTACAACACTAGGTATCTGGGGCAGGCCGCAGGGCTTTCCTCGCACTTCGGGCAGCTTGACGCCGACGCCGCGCAAGCGATTGCCAAGGCGGTGGCGCCTGATTCGAACGTCCAAAGCGTGGTGTTCGCATGGCCGGACGTGTGGATCGCCAACGCCGACGGGTTGACCCCGGCCGCCCAGACGGCGTACCGCCGGTTGGATGCGGCGCAGTTGTTGCAACTCGTTGAGTAGCCGCCGTATCCCCCGCTTCTACACCTTGTCTTTCCGCCTCCCCGTCAGGTAAACTTTCAATTGCTCGGAGTTTGTCTCCCGAACGGGCACACCCGGGGTAACCTGGGGTCCCATGAACCACAGCGGGTTCATGGCGGTGTACCCAACGTGGTACACCGGCAAAGCCACAAGTCCCTCGCAGGCGCCTGGCTCTTCGCGCAGCGAAGTGCCTGGCACCTGAAGGATAGTTGGGCTGCCGAAGGAGCGCAATGCAGCAATTCAGAAACTCCCAACAACTGTCCAGCGATAGGTCATGGCGAGGTCGCAGTAGCCGGCGCGCCGGCGCTGTCTTCTTGTTATGCGTCTATTTCCTCTCCATCACGCTGCTCATCCTGGGCGGTGTTTCGCTCCAGCGCACGAGCATGGAAGTGCGCGCCGCCCAGATTTCCCGTGACGTCCATCAGGCGTTTTGGCTGGCGGAAGCCGGGCTCGACGACGCGCTCCGGGATTTTCAGCAGGACCTGCAGGTGGTGAACGAAGGCACTTTCGGACCTTTCACGCAGTCGCTGGAGAACGGGCGGACAAGCAGCTACAGCTATACCGTCGCGCGTGACGTCGATGACCCAACCCTCATCCGTGTGACCGGCAGCGGCGCCATAGGCCAGACGGTCCAGTGGCTGAACGCCACGGTGCGCCTGGGCGATGCGTTCCGCGAGGGGCTCTACAGCGCTGAGAACGTCAATCTCTGGTACGAATCGAATAATGCGCCCAATAACTACATGCCGATCACCGGGCCGGTGCACATCGCTCGTGGAAGCGTCGGGTCATTGGTGCTCGGCAACACCACGATCGACGGGTCTGTGTCCATCGGTCAGCCGGCTTCAACCACCAGGCCATGGGCGGCCCATGGGTCGTACCACACGAGCACTCGGCCGTTCCCGTCGTATGACGATCCGGCGGCTATGGGTTTTCAGGCTTCCTATTCTCAAGGGGGGTGTTGCGATCCCCAATATGGATCGGGCATCCAAACCTATATGCGGATCCCCGGCCCTCCCCATGAACGGACGTCGTACGACGGCAACCCGTTCACGACAGCTCCCACCGCGAGCGCGCTGCGTTTTCCACAGCGCCGCGACCTGGCGCCCTACGACGCCATGATTACCCCGCAGACCATCGACCAGCGCTGCCGGGGGTACTCCACCGCGGCCAACGTGACCAACGGCGTGCTCCGCGTGGAGGACGATGACGAGGTCACCATTACCGATGGCCATTCGCTGGACCTGACCGGGCCGGGTGACGGGCGGATCCTCCTGTGCCAGCGTTCCATCTCGCTGACGGATGAGAGCCGGTTGACGTTTACCGCGCCGACCACCATTTATTTGATCGATAACCAGGGACGGACAGATGGCTACGTTACCGGCATCGTCTATTACCAGTCGGAACGCGCCCAGATGCGGGCGGTGGCAGGCGACCGGGAACTGAAAAACGGCGTCGAGTTGATCATCCCGGACTGGGCCAGCCGCGTTGAAAAAGACCCCGACCGCAACGCTGCCCGCGACCGCTCCCCGGCCGCGATCTATATCAGCGGCGTGTCCTCGTTTCCCGGCTCGATCTGGGCGCCGACCAGCAAAGTCCAGATGACCATCTCCCAGAAGCCGCGCCGCGGGGAAACCCGCACCACCCCGACCCGCATCGTCGCCGGGTGGATCGTCGTGCTGAGCGACCTTCGGCCGGCTCCAGCGCTCACGTTCAGAGCCGAGGATGGCGACGGCGCGCCCTACGTGTTGCCTGACGCGGTCTCCATTCTCAGCTGGACCCGTTGACGCACACGACGTGTTGCCTCTTCTCTGTGCTAATCCCGCACCAGCATGCTATTATGCTATAGGGAGTTATAAGTATTATTGAAGGTTTATAATTAAAGTGGGTATACTTGCGGCGATGCCACAACGCCAGATCATCAGCCTAGCGACATTTGTGTTGGTTGCCGGAGTTCTCGCAGGCGCCAACACCGTCAATGCATCAGACCTGCAGCCGGATTCGGCCAGCCAGCGCAAGGCCTTCGCGCGCGGCAGGCTCCTGGTGAAGTTCAAACCCTCGCTCACCGAGTGCGCCCACTGCCTGCTGGTCCAGGGCCGGCAGTTCCAGCCGTCGCTCAGCGACCGCTCAAGCTCGCTGGACCTCCTCAACCGCCGCGCGAACGTCCTGGGTGCGCGCAGCGTCCTGGGCGGCCGGCACCAGCGGAGCGTCCTCGAAGCCCGCCAGCAGCGGCAGCAGCGCAATCAAGAGGTAGCGGCGAAATTTGCCCGCCGAAGCCAGCGGCGATCCAGCGCCGAGCCTCCTCCCGACCTGAGCAACCTCTATTTCCTTGAGGTGCCTGACGATACAGACCTCGAAGCCCTCGCCGAGCGGTATCGGCAGGATCCGCACGTCGCGTACGCCCAGCCGGACTATCAAGTGACCATTCAGTTCACGCCGAACGATCCGTACTACCACTCCGCCGACTCCTGGAACCAAACGTACGACGATCTCTGGGGCCTGAAGCGGATGCAGCTCGGGCCAGCGTGGGATGTCGCGCAGGGCGAAGGCGTGGTGGTGGCGGTCGTGGATACCGGGGTGGACGGCACGCATCCCGACATGGCGATGAATATGTGGGCCAATCCCGGCGAGCTGCCAGGCAACCAGGTTGACGACGACAGCAACGGGTTCATTGATGACGTGAATGGCTGGGACTTCGCGTATGACGATGCGGACCCGACGGATGACTTCGGGCACGGCACGCACGTGGCCGGCACGATCGCCGCGGTCGGCAACAACGGCGTGGGCATCATCGGCGTGGCGCCCCGGGCGCGCCTCATGGCCGTCAAAGGGCTGGACCAGGAGGGCAGCGGCTATATCAGCGATTTGGCTGCAGCCATCGTGTACGCCGCTGATAATGGGGCCGACGTGATCAACAACAGTTGGGGGTGCGTGGGCCCGTGCCCGGATGACGAGGCGGTCAAGGATGCCGTTCGGTATGCGCATAGCCAGGGCGTCGTGGTGGTCTTTGCGGCCGGCAACGATCATCTGGATGTGAGCCTGTACAGCCCCCAGAACATGACCGACCACAAACCGATTGTTGTCGGGGCCAGTAGACCGGATGATGCCCTGACCTCCTTCAGCAATTTCGGCCTCCTGACCGATGTCATCGCTCCGGGCGGCGGGTACGACGTGGGCCCGCCCGGCTTCGAGCCCTCCCGGAACATCTTGTCGCTCAAGTCCTCCCAAATCCATTCCGCGATGACCGGGGGCGGGAAACTAGTCGTCGGGCAGCGGTATGTCCGGCAGGCCGGCACGTCCATGTCCGCGCCGCATGTGGCCGGTTTAGCCGCCCTGGTGATTTCCCATCACCCGTCGTTCACCAACGATCAGGTGCGGCAGGCGATTCGGGCCTCGGCCGATGATGTGGGTGCCCAGGGATTTGACCCGATAACCGGGGCGGGCCGGGTGAACGCCGCCGCCGCACTGGCCATCGATTCCGTGCTCGATACGCAGATCCTCGAGCCAGAGCTTGGAGCGGAAGCGAGCCAATCGGATGGGCCGGTCACGATTCGCGGGACGGCCGCCGGTCCGGAGTTTGCGCGCTACGAGCTCCTGTATCAGCGGGATGGCTCAGGGATGGGTTCGGTGACCATCCAGCCATCGGTGTCGACGCCGGTCATCGGCGGCGTGCTGGGCACATGGGACATCGGGAGCCTGCTCGATGGGCTCTACACCCTACGGCTCCTCGCCACCGATACCGCAGGCCACATCTTCGAGGAAGCGACGCAAGTGCTGTTAGAAGCGGTCCCGGCGCGGCGCCTGACGACCGCGGCGGCCCACGCGCAAACGCCGAATGTTTCCGGCGACCGGGTGGTGTGGACGGACTTCCGCTCAGGCGACCCACAGGTCTACCTGTACGACTTGAGCACGAATACCGAGCGCAGGCTCAGCGGTCCGGCCGGCATCGCCGATCTGCCCGCCATCTCGGGCGACCTGGTCGTGTGGAAAGACTTCGTCGGAGGGCGTTTGAACGTCGCTGTCTACGACCTGACGACCAACACCCGTCGGGTCATTACCCCCAACTCAGGGACCAACGATCCCTCGGCCATCTCGGGCAACCGGGTGGTCTGGACGGATAGCCGGCATGGGAACCGGGAGATTTATCTCTACGATGTATCCACCAATACCGAGCGGCGTATCACGCAGCACTCCGGGCGGCAAGAGGTGCCGGCGATTTCAGGCGACCGGATCGTCTGGCTCGACAGCCGGCATGGCAAATCCGAGGTGTATCTCTACGATCTGTCCACGAACACGCAGCGGCGGATCACCAAGAACAACATCTGGGAAGCGCAAGTGGCGATCGCCGGCGATTACATCGTGTGGACGGGATATCCTGCGGATAATATCTCCGACATCTACCTCTACGATCTGACGACCAATACCGAGCGGCGCATCACGACCGATCCCGGTGAGCAGCGCGATCCTGCTGTGTGGGGCCAGCGGATCGCGTGGACCGATTTCCGGAACGGGCTTGCGGACGTCTACCTCTACGACATGCTCACCGGTACGGAGGAGCGGCTGACGGCGCATGCGTCCAGGCAAAACACGCCGGCGATTTGGCAGGACCGCGTGGTGTTCCGGGATGCCCGGCACGGCAAAGGCGACATCTATCTGAAGGAACTGCGCACCAACTCGCGTCCGGAGCTCGAGCCGGTGGCCGATCAGGCGGCCACCGCAGGGGCGCTGCTGGTGGTGCCGGTGGTCGCGCATGATGCGGACGCAGATCTCGTGACGTTCAGCGCGATCGGACAGCCGGCCGGGGCAGGGGTGTATCCGCGGGGCGATGTTTCGCAGAACGGCGCTGTCGATCAGGCGGACGTCACGCTCGTTGGCGCTTGTGCCAACGGTACGGCCAGCTGCTCGCTGGAGCAGCGGCACCTAGGGGACGTTGCGAACATGGCAGGGGCCTATCAGCCTGACGGGCAGCTCACCGTCCATGACCGGGACGCCATCCAGCTCCTCGTCAACGAGCATGCCCATGTCAGCGGAAATTCGTCGATCGCAGAACTAGGCAACACCGCCTTGGTCCTGTGGCGGCCCACCCTCCTGCAAGTGGACGACATGCCGTATCAGTTGACGGTTCGCGCCACCGATCCTGAGGGCGCCTTTGGCGAGGCGCTTGTGCGGATCGACGTCAACGCGGCCCCAGGAGCGGTCAACTTGATTGCAAACGGCGGGTTTGAAGAGGGCAAGACCGGATGGTCGGGGTGGGGTACCACGGCTGCTCCGAGTACTGACACCAGCTACACCGGCCGGCAATCTGCGCGGTTTTCGCTGGGGACGGGTTCCAGCAAGCGGTTGAGCTGTCCCCTGGTGTCCGTCACGGCCGGACGGGCATACCGCGTCTACGCCTCACTCAAGACAGCGAGCCTGGGCAGCAAACGCGCCTACGTCGAGCTGAGGTGGAAGAAACCGGGCGGGAGCCTCATCCGTACCGATGTGATCGCTCCTGTCACCGGCACGACCGATTGGGTGAGAAACCTGACGACGGTGGTGGCTCCGGCGGGATCGGCCAAGCTGGACCTCACGCTGGTGACCGATCCAGGGACCGGCACCGCCTATTTCGACGCCATCCGCGTCGAGTAGGTGTTAGGTACCAAGAATCTTGACGACGACCCGCTTCTTGCGCCGCCCGTCGAACTCCGCGTAGAACACCTGCTCCCACGGCCCAAGGTCCAGCATGCCCTTGGTGACCGGCAGCATCGCCTGGTGTCCCACCAGCGTCCGCTTCAAGTGCGCGTCCCCGTTGTCCTCGCCCGTGAGATGGTGTTTGTAGTCCTGGCCTGAAGGTGCGAGCCGCTCCAGCAGCTGCCAGAAATCCTGCCACAGCCCTTCCTCGTCATCGTTGACCCAGATGCTCGCGGTGATGTGCATCGCCGAGACCAGGCAGAACCCTTCCTGGATGCCGCTTTTCTTGACGAGCGACTCGATGGTGTCGGTGATGTTGACGAGGTCGTGGCGCTTGGGGGTGGTGAAGTAGAGGTAGTCAGTGAAGGATTTCATTGCGTGCTATGGGCAGCGGGTCCTGCCGCTGCCTGTGGGGGTCTTCTGTAGTTCGGCGGGGAGGCCAAAGCTGACGTCTTCGCGGGTCAGCTCCCACTCCTCGACTTCGGTGGCCCCCAGGCGCTTGAGCGTGGCGACCACTTCCTGCACGAGATGTTCGGGAGCCGACGCCCCGGACGTGACGCCCACACAGGCCGTTCCCTCGAACCACTCGGGGCGGATCTCGGTCGCGGCATTGATCAGGTACGCGCGCCGTCCGGCATCTTCCGCGACTTCGGTGAGGCGGATCGAGTTGGAGCTGTTCTTGGCGCCGATCACCAGGATGACCTCGGCTTCTTTGGCGATCGCCTTGACCGCGTTCTGGCGGTTCTGGGTGGCGTAGCAGATGTCGTCTTTAGCGGGGTTGACCAGCTTGGGGAAGCGGCCTCGTAGCGTCTCGATGATCGCCTTGGTGTCATCCACACTGAGCGTGGTTTGCGTGATCACCGCCACCTTCTCCGTGTTGTCCACCGGCACGCGCTGCGCATCCTCGACCGTTTGGACGAGCCGGATGGAGGCCGGAGCCTCGCCCATCGTGCCTTCAACCTCTTCATGTCCGGCATGCCCGATGAGGAGCAGGGTATAGCCTTCCCGGGCAAAGCGCTTGGCTTCCACGTGCACCTTGGTCACCAGCGGGCAGGTGGCGTCGATGACGTTCAGTTGCCGCTGGCTCGCCGCCTGGTGCACCGCCGGCGACACGCCATGGGCGCTGAAGATCGTCGTGGACCCCTCAGGCACCTCGGTGAGCTCGTTGACGAACGTGGCGCCTTTTTGTCGCAAGGCATTGACCACGTGAGGGTTGTGGACGATTTCTTTGCGGACGTAGATCGGACCCGGGAAGCGCTCGAGCGCTTGCTCAACGACTTCAATGGCCCGCTCAACGCCGGCGCAGAACCCGCGGGGTTTGGACAGGATGACTCGGGTCAAAGGCATACGTCCATTATAGGTGCCAGGCGGGAGATTGGCAACGCCGGGGCTGGGAAAGGGACGTTACGGGGTGCTGCAGTCGGTGACCGCCGACTGCCGCCACAGCTTGATGTTGCCGGCGTCAGGGTTTTCGATCTCGTCTACCGTTTCGCCCAGCAGGACGCTGGCCCTGGCGCGCACAACAATGCGGTTGCCCACGATCCGCGAGACGCTGCTGCCTTCATCGTCCTCAGAATCAGAAACTCCTCCATCATCCCCATCGCCCGATCCGGAGTCGTCCGCATCGCCGACCAGACCCTCATCGGCGAAGGTGTCGGTGTTGTAGCCGATCATGACCGTGGCGTGAGGGGCAATGACGGTGCCGAAGGTGTCGCTCCCTCCCCGGAAGACCACCGGCCGGCCGTCGGCGACGCGCAGGTCGAACCCGCCGGGCATCGGTTCACCCTCAGCGTTTTGCGCATAGATCTCCGCGCGGTGTCCAATGCTCACCGCGTAGCGGCCGGCCTCTTCGGACTTCACGTAGATCTTGCTCTTGGGCGGCACGATCAGCGTGCCGCTGCCTCTGACGGTGATGGAGGAAAAACAATGCGTGCTGCCGGAGAGCTCGACCGTATCGCGGTTGCCGACCACCAGCGGCTGGCTACAATCGAGCCCTTGGGGCACCACTACCATCTCCTCGGCGTGTGCGAAGAAGTCCTGAAAACTGTCGCTGCTGATCGTATCGATGCGGTCGAAGACCTCGTCCGCCGGCACGCCCAGAACCGGGCTCATCTTATTCCGCCACCGCTCCTGGTGGGGGACGCTGTCGATGTTGCGGCCGGTGAGCGTCAGGCCGCCGGCGCCGATCAGTTGGTACGGGTTCGCGGTGTCAGGGATCACGAGGCGGCCGGCGATCTCCGGGGGCGAATGCAGCTCGGAGTGTGTGCGGAAATAGGCGCCCTCGAAGTTGCGGAACGGATCGCCCCGGACCTGCTCCTCGGACCCGATGGCCAGCGTCCCTTCCACGGAGGCTCCGCGGCCCACCAGCACGCTCTTGAAGCCGACGAGCTGCCCGGGAAACTCCGGATTCGCAGGGCTCACGAGGACTTCGACGCACTGGTCAAGCCCCATCGTCCCCAGCGCCCGGATGCGGCACGACCCATCCACGAGCGTGGTCGTCACAGCGTACTGGCCCTGGGCCATGGAGACCGGCGCGCGGCCCGGATGGAGGGTGTCATCGATCTCCTCGCAGCGGCTCACTGAGAACGCTTGGGCTTTCCATTGGCCCAGCGCTGCGTCGATGCCCGCTTCGGCGAGGTGAAAGGCCTTCACCTTGCTGAGCTGGAGCTCCGCCGTCTGCAGCGACATGACCGACTGGCTCAGGAGGCTGCCGGTGAGCACCAACAGGACGCTGAGAACCATGTAAATCGTAATCAACATTACTTAAAAGTATGCCTGGTGATCGTCGTTGTGCGCAAGTGTCGGCCGCACTTACAAGGTTCGCCGGAAGAACCGCAAGCTCTCGTACTTCAGGTAGGGCAGCGAGAAGTACGCGGTATAGTGTCCCAGGAACATAAAGGTCGTCTTCGGTTTCCCCAGCTCTCGCCACAGACGCAGGCCGTTTCGGGCGCCGATCGTGCGGTCCGCCAGTGCTACGAACATCAGCATGCGGCGGGTATCCGCATAAGGGGCGAGCGCGATCGGGTCGGTTTTGATGTGCTCGCGAAGCAACCGGTCCATGGTGGCCAAGTCCATGCCGTTGCGCTCCAGGTAGCGTTTCCGCGGCTTGGTGAGCAGGCTGTCGCGCGAGGTCATCAGAATATCCGGGATGCTGCCGCCGGCGAGCGCGACGACGTGCGCGCGAAAGCGGGGCTCCACGGCGGATGACATGACGCCGGCGATGCCGCCCATGCTGATGCCGAAGCTGCCCAGCCGCTGCGGGTCGATACGCTCCTGCTCGCTCATCCAGTCCACGATCTGCCGGATGCGCAGGATGCCCTGGCGCAGCAACAGCTCGATGCGCTCTACTTGATGTTCGGGCGAGATCTTGAGCGTTTTGCGATGGATCAGCGCCACGTGAAACCCGCGCGCGGCGAAGTAGCGGCAAATACCGCGCTCCAGTGGATAGTCGCCGCCCAGGATCGGGTTCACCAGGATCGCCGGCCGACGGCCCGGCATCTTCGATTCCATCCATTCGAACTCCACGACCGGCTCGGTCGGCTCAAACCCCGAGGTGCTCAAGGGGAACTGCACCAGATACTCGCGGAACGCGCGCCGCTCGCGCACGAGTTGTACCGTGGGGGTGGCGGTGCGGGGTGAGTAGCTGTAATACGCGGCGATCTCTGCCGGCAACGGTTTTGGGGCCACGGTCGGCGCGCGCGAGGGCGCGAATGCGCACCCATTGAGAACGGCGACCAGCAACCAGCAACCAGCAACCAGGAGAGCGCTTCGTTTCATTGGGATTGCCCTGTGTCCAGAGAGCGCACGTAGATCGGGTTGGAAAAGATCCACGGCTGGCCCTCCCGCGTGACCTCGACCCGGTACACGCCCGGCTCGGTGACCGGCACATGCCACACCCGATCCGCGGTCGTGCTCACCGGCTGGCCATCGCGGAACAGCGTCGTCAACCCGTCGGTCGGCAACGCGGAAGTCAGTTGCAGTCCGGGGGCAAGCTCGACGGTATCGCCCATGATGCCGATCACCTGGCCATCCTGCTCTGCCAGCCACGAAAAGCCTTTGGCCGAGGTCATGAGCTCGACGGAGAAATAGGCGTGGCCCTGCCCCAGCGCGTCGTAGATCTCTTCGGCGGCCAGCGTCGATGAGGGCACGAGCACGTGCGTGCGGATGAGGCGGAACATCACCTCGTAGGGCGCGAACTTCATGCCCATCACGCGCACTTCATGCGCGTCGCTGGCACCAATCCCCACCACGCGGCCGTGCCTGGCGATCAGCTCGTCCCATTTTCGCAGCGGATCGTACGGCCGGTCGAGGATCGACAAATAGAACGGTTCCACTGGCACGCTGAGCGTCCACAACGCCAGGCGGAGTTTGCTTTCATCGATCGAGTCATGCGCCACGTTATAGCCCTCAATACCGGTGAAGCCATGCACGGACCAGTCGGTCCAGCGGCGTTTCTTGAAATAGGGGTGCGCGATGAAGCCCAGGCCGCCCTGCTGGTTGACCTGATCGACGATTTGCTGCGTGGTGAACGCGTGCCGGTCGATCTCATCGGCGATGTTCAGGGCAAGGTAGTGGCCGCCGCGCGTCGAGATCTCGCAGCCGACCAGCACCAGCGTGCTGCCGTACCATCCCTGCTTGCCGTCGCGAAGCGGCTGCAGCGTATTGTGGTCGGTGGCGATCAGGAAATCCAGCCGCTGCGCATTGCCCGCCTTCGCGATGTCCTCGAACGTCCCGGCCCCGTCGGAGTACTCCGTATGGATATGGATCACGCCGGTGAAATCGTAGTAGCCGTCATCTGGCACATCTGCCGCCGCATGATCGGCCAGCGCGGCGAGGAAGGGCGGGCGCGTGAAAACCGCGCAGCCTGATAGCATCAGCAAAACCGCCACAAGGGGCAGCGTTCTCATGATGCTGAGCGGCCGGTGAATTTAAATGAGGCCAGATGCAGCGCCGGCATCAGCGCGCAGCCCATATCCTGGTTCGGGTCCGCGACCACGCGGCGCTCTTTGGACACCCCGAGCACCTGCTTGAACGCTTCCAGAAGGCTTTGCGTGAAGCGCAGCGTCGTCACCGGCGTGGTGAGCTTGCCATGCTCGATGAGGAACGTGCCTTCGCGCGTGAGGCCGGTCATCAGCGCTTCGCGGGGGTTGAGCAGCCCGTTGACGTAGTGGAAGCGGGGAATGAGCAAACCGCGCCGGCACTTGCGGATCATCGCCTCCAAGCTCGTGCGCCCTGGCGCCATCGCCAGATGCAGCGGCAGCGGCCCTTCCACCTCATCCGGCGGGAGCGCATGACCGGTCGAGGGCTGGTTGAAGCGCTCGCCGTAGGCGGTGTCATACACGATGCCGGTTGCCACGCCCCGGTCGATCAGCATGGTCCGGCGCTTGGGCGTTCCCTCGAAATCGAAGGGCGTGCGCAGCGTTGAGGCCTCAGTGCCGTCATCATAGAGCGTGATCTCAGGGCTGAACACGTGCTCACCCATGCGGCCCGCCATCAGGCTGGTGCGCTCCGCCACGCTCTTGGCGCCAAACGCGGTGTAGCCCAGCCATTCGACCAACTCACCCACCGCCTGCGGCTCAAGGATCACCTCGTAAGCGCCCAGGGGCGGCGTGACCGGTTCAGCCTCGCACAACGATTGGCGCAGCGATTGCTTGAGCAACCCCTCAAGGTCGAGGCGCTTGATGTCGCGGTGCACGCCGCTGGCGAACCCGGAGAGCTTGCGGTACATCGTAACGAGTTTCGCACCGGCGATCGTGGACGCGGCGTAGCACGCCGTTCCGGATGAGTTGGCGACCGCGAACTCATCGTCGCCGGTCACCAGCGACCCGGCAAGCGTGGCCCCGGCGCCCTGGCAGATGCGAAAGAGATGTTTCAGCTCCTCCACGCACGCCGCGGCGCTGAAGCGTGCGGTCGACGCCGCATAGTCACGGCGGCTGCGCAGGTGGTGCGACGGCGGCAAGGAGGCGAGTATTTCAGGGGGCGGGGAATGCTTGGCGATTTCCAGCGCCGCCTGCACGCAGCGCTGCAAGCTCTTCGGCTCCAGCGTGCCGGCGCTGGCGACCCCGACGCGCCCGTCGCGGACGACCTTCACTGTGACGCCGACGCTGTCCTGGATCAAATCTTGATGGATGGCATCGAACGCGAAGCGGAACACGCGGCGGGTCTTGGCGTGCGCGCACACGCTCACACCATCGACGCGGGTGCGCTTGACGAGGCCGGAGAGCGTGGCGAGGAGTTTCGCCTGGCCGATCATCGCGCCGGAGCCACGGTGACGCCGTCAAAACGCGCGTAGGAAGAGCCATGACCCACGTGCATGAGCTGCATCGGCTCGCCCTTCGCGCAGTTGGGCACGCCCCACAACTGCCAGTCTTCCTTCCGCCCCAC
>Ga0210019_1002089_pt1 | contig 19910 bp, 22 predicted proteins | sample CryGeyCG2114_020_2_FD_183969 | JGI IMG/M metagenome (GOLD analysis project Ga0210019, IMG submission 183969) | Groundwater microbial communities from aquifer - Crystal Geyser CG11_big_fil_rev_8/21/14_0.20 (SPAdes) (version 2) | ecosystem: Environmental > Aquatic > Deep subsurface > Groundwater ...
CCTCGTGCCGCCGAAGCGATCAGCGAGATACCCGCCGACCGGCCGCAAGAAGCTGCCGGCAAACACGCACAGCGCGGTGAAGTTGCCCGCCATCACTTTCGAAAGACCGTACTGGTCATGAAAGAAGATGACGAGGAAGCTGGCCAGGCCCACGAAGCCGCCAAACGTAAAGCTGTAGAACAGACAGAACCACCACGCGTCGCGCTCGCGGCACAGGCCCAGATAGTCCCGCAACGGCTTGGGAGCGGGCTGGGAGGGGTTTTCCTTCGCCAGCAGGCTATAGAGCAAGAGCGTGATCGCCACCGGGATGAGGGCCAACCCAAACACGTTGTGCCAGCCGACGCGCTCCGCCAGGCGGGGCGCTAACAGCGCCGCCAGGACGGTGCCGCTGTTCCCGGCGCCGGCGATGCCCATAGCGAGGCCTTGATGCTGCGGAGGGTACCAGCGGCTGGCGAGCGGGAGCGCGACCGCAAAGCTGCCCCCCGCGATCCCCAGCAGCAAACCAAGCGCCAGGAACTCCGGGAAGCTGCGGCCAAAGAGCCACGCCCACACCAAGGGAATCATCACCAGCAGCTGGCCCAGAATGCCGGTCCGTTTCGGGCCGATGCGATCCACGAGCACGCCGAGCGGAATCCTCACCAGCGAGCCTCCTAGAATCGGGATGGCCACTAGGAGGCCTTTCTGGCTCGCGGTGAGCCCGAAGTGGCTTGCGATGTGCACGCCGAGCACGCCGATGAGGACCCACACCATGAAGCTGATGTCGAAATACAGAAACGCCGAAAAGAGCGTCGGCGGATGGCCGCTTTTGGCAAAATCTTTTAGCCGCATACTCCATCTCCTTGTTGTGGGCTACGCGTCTGGTTTGCCGGTTCGGATCGTGTAGGCTTCCTTCACCGCGCTGACGAAGATCCGCCCGTCCCCGGGATGGCCCGTTTTGGCTGAGGCCAGGATCGCCTCAACCGCTTTGGGCGCTTCCTCATCCTTCACCACGAGCATGAGGCACAGCTTGGACAGCTCCCCGTACGTGGTCGCGCCCACCTGGATGCCGCGCTGCCGGCCGCGGCCTAATACATCCCACTTCGTCAGCGCCGACAGGCCGGCTTGCTCCAAGGTCCGGATGACTTCGGTTTCCTTCTCCGGCCGGATGACCGCTTTGATCAGTTTCATGGCGTCACTCCCGCGTCCTGGGTTGTGCGTTCTCGTTCTCCGGTGGAAATCCGGATGCTCTCCTCAACTTCGATGACAAAGATTTTTCCGTCGCCGAACTCGCCGGTCTGGTTGGCGCGGATAACCGCCTCGATCGTCTCGGCCGAGCGCTCATCATCCACGAGCAGATCAAAGAGTGTCTTAGGCAAGAAGTGCAGCCCGGCCTCGCCGCCCTGGTCCCGCAACCCTCCCTGCCGGCCCCGTCCAAAGACGGGGAATTGGGAATAGCCGGCGCACCCGATGCGCGCGAGTTCCTCTTTGGTGGCAATCGCCCGGTTGCGGCGGACGATGGCGATGAGCTCAATCATCGGAGCACCCATTTGAGCGGGGCGAGTGCCAGCACCAGCGCGGTCATCCGGCAGACCCACGCCCACGACAGCGCAAAGGCGCCCAGCGAAGATCCCACGAGGCCGCCCGCGCACGCCGCAACCGCCAGCGGGACTATGCGCCCATCGACCGCGAGCTGGTGCGTAAGGAGTTTGCCGATCAGCCCGGCAAGCGAGTTGACGGTGATGAACGCAGCACAGACCCCGGCGGCCGTCTTGGGATCCGCCCAACGCCGGAGGATCATCAACGGGCTCAGGAAAATCCCTCCGCCAACGCCGGCCAGCCCCGACAGGAGCCCAACGGCTGCGCCCAGCGGCAGCGCCACGGCCGGCCGGGGAGCCTGGTAGGAGCCCTGCGAGCCGGTTAACGTGACGCCGATCCGAACGGCGGCCGCGTACAATGCGATGGCAAGGAATCCACTGTACAACTGCGGCGGCACATGAAGCGCGCCGCCAAGAAGCGCCATGGGCACGGAGGTCAGCGCGAAACTGAGCGCCAACCGCCACGACCCATGCCCAGCCCGGTGAAACATGCGCCACGCCGTCCCCGCCACGAACACGTTGAGGATCAGCGCGGCCGTGGTCATCTCGGCGCGCGAGCCGAATCCGATCAGCGACAGGACAAGGAGATACCCGGACGCGCCGCCATGGCCGGTGCTGGCATACAGCAGCGCGACCAAGCCAACCAGCGCTGGGACGATGAGGTCGAGGTCAGTCATGGGCCGCTCCTGATCGCGCATGGTGCGCAGCCGAGGCGGGGTGGACGCCGGCATACGGATCCTCATCGCGCAGGAGCTTGACGGCGTGGCTCAGCACCGGCTGCACCACGGCGAAACATTCCTTGACCGCTTTCGGGCTGCCGGGGAAGTTGAGGATCAGCGTCCGGCCGCGAGCGCCGACAATGCCCCGCGAGAGCATGGCAAACGGGGTCTTCTTGAGGCTCTCCTGGCGGATGGCTTCCTCCATACCCGGCAGCCGCTTGTCGATCACCTGGCATGTCGCTTCCGGCGTGGTGTCGCGCGGTGAGAGTCCCGTGCCGCCCATCGTCACGATCAGTTCGCAGCCGCCCTCGTCGGCCAGCTGCCTCAGCACCGCAGCGATGAGCGCCGGCTCATCCGGGACGATCGCGGTTTTCACCACCGTCACGCCCGCCGCTTCCAGCAACGCCTTCAGGGCCGGCCCGCTCGCATCCGGCCGTTCGCCGCGGAATGACCGGTCGCTCACCGTGATGGCCGCCGCGTTCATGCCGGCTGCCTCACGAACGCGCGTTTCCCGCCGACCTTGTGGATCAGCTGCAACTCGGTGATCGTTGCGGAAGGATCGACCGCTTTGACCATGTCATACAGCGTCAGTGCGGCTGCGGCGGCGGCCACGAACGCTTCCATTTCAATGCCGGTTTTCGCCGTGGTCGACGCGCGGGCGATCACCCGGATGCTGTGCGTCGCCGCCTCAAGCTCAAACGCCACATCCAGATGCTCGATGGGCACAGGGTGGCACAGCGGAATCAGCTCCGAGGTCCGCTTCGCCGCTTGGATGCCGGCGACCTTGGCCACGGTGAACGCATCGCCCTTCGCGAGCCGCTCGTGCCCGATCGCCTCGAACGCCTTGGTGGACAGGTGCAGACGGCAGGCGACCTCTGCCTGGCGCTTCGTGGCCGGTTTGGCTCCGACATGGACCATGCGGGCGCGCCCGCGATGATCAAGGTGCGTCAGCGTACTCATGGCGGAACGCCTCATAGTCTTCGATGGTGTTCACGTTGATGAACGAGCGCCACAGGCGCGGCTCCTCGATGTGCACGAGGCGGCTGCCTGGTTCGGACAGCAGGCTGTGCAACGACCGCGCGCCGCGATCAAGCAGCGCGCCGACGGTCCGGCACGCGCTCACATGGCAGACGATAGGGAGCGGCTGGATCCCCTCGTAGGGATGCAGGCTGGCGACGACGCGGCCATCCCCTTGGCAGGCGCCGGTCAACCGGTCGAGCACCGGTCCTTGCACCCAGGGCATGTCGCAGGAGACGAAACAGTTCATCGGCGTCTTGGTCTGCATGAGCCCGGTGAGCACTCCCATGAGCGGGCCATATCCCGGGGCCAGGTCCAGCAAGACGTCGTCCAGCGGCAGGGCGCGGAGCTGCCGGATGTTGTGCGCATTGCCGATGGCGATCACGCGATCCGCGCGGGACCTGAGCCGGCGGATGACGACCTCGATCAGCGTCTGCGACCCCGCCGCCAGGAGCGCTTTGTCGCGCCCCATCCTGGTGGAATACCCCCCGGCAAGGATGAATCCTGTCATCAGGACATCTCCTGTTGGGCGTTCTGCCGCTTGACCATCACCCGGGCTCCGGCCACCCACGGCCCTTGATCGGCCGCGACCCGGATCCATCCGTCCGCTTCCACGAGCCCGCGCAGATGGTGCGAAGCCTGCCCGGTGAGCGGCTGCGCGACAAGCAGGTTGTGATCGGAGCACTTCACCCGCACGAAATGGGTGCGCCGCGTGCGCGAAACGTTCAGGTCATCCACCAGGACCGCCGCCTCGGTATAGCCGTCGTGCCACGCCCGCCCCAGCAGGGCGCAGAGCGCGGGCTTGACGAATTCCTGGAACGTGACATACACCGACACCGGATTCCCCGGCAGGCCGAACACCAGCGTCCGACCGTGCTTGCCGACGAACAACGGCATGCCCGGTTTGATGTCCACCCGCCAGAACAGCTGGCGCACACCGCAGCGCTGCATCGCCTCCCGGACCAAATCCTTATCGCCGACGGAAATCCCACCGGCTACGAGGCACACATCAGCCCGCAATCCCTGCCGGATCTTCCGAACCAGGGAAGGAACCCCGTCGCGCGCCAGCCCCAGCCGCACCCCCCGCGCCCCCACTTGTCGCACTAGGGCGGACAGAAGCGCACTGTTGCTCTCATAGATGTGCCCGGATTTCAGCCGTCCGCTGGGCGGCTGAAGCTCATCCCCGGTCACCAGGATTGTCACCGTCGGAGGCTTCATGACGGGGACGCGGCGATAGCCCAGCGCCGCCAGCAACCCGATTTCCTGGGGCCGCAGCCGCGTGCCGGCTTCAAGCGCCCGGCTGCCTTGCGGCAGATCCTCGCCGCGCCGGCGGATGTTCTGTCCCGCACTGGGCCACCGCTGAACGACGAGCGCATCTCCTTGTCGCGTCGTTTGCTCCTGCATCACGATGGCATCCGCGCCGGATGGAACCTGAGCCCCGGTGAGGATCCGCACGGCTTGCATCGTGTTCACGCGCCCGGAAAATGGCCGGCCCGCCTCCGCCCGTCCGATCACGCGCAAGGGAGCGCTGGCATGCCCGTTGGTCGGCGCTGAGCCGTTGAAATGCACCGCATAGCCATCCACCGCCGAGTTATCAAACTGCGGGAGGTCCTGGCGCGCGACCACAGGATGGGCCAGCACCAGGCCCAGCGCGTCATCCAATGAGACCTGGGCGATCCGCGGCGACGGCGTCCACTTGAGAATGCGCGCCAGCGCCGCTTCATACGTCAGCATGATCGCGACGTCCCATCGTCGTAGTGGGTGTGTTTCCAGATCGGCACCCGCTGTTTGATGCCCTCAAGCAGGAACTGCGAGGCGGCGTAGGCCATCGCGCGGTGTTGGGCGCGGACAACGACCACGACGCTGATCTGCCCCGCTTCCACCAGGCCCAGCCGGTGCTGAATCTCCACGGCGTCGAGCGACCAGCGCGCCGTCGTCTCGGCCACCAGATAGGCGAGCTGGCGCTCGGCCATCTCGGCATACGCCTCGTAGAATAAGGCGCGGACCGTGCGCCCCTCATGCCGGTCGGCGCGGACCACGCCGGCAAACGTCACGAACGCTCCGCATGAGGGCTGCATGGCCCACCGCTCAAGATAGGCAAGACGGTTCCACGAAATGGGCTTCATCGTCAGGTACGCCGTTTTGGCCTCCATCGCCCTAGCCTCCGCTCACCGGCAGGAGGAAGCCGATCTCATCGCCGTCCTGCAGCGGCGTCTCCCAGGGGCGGTATTCCCAGTTGACGGACAGCCGCGCGTACTCGACCAGGTCCTGCAGCCGTGGGTAGCGCGCCGCGAGCGCTGCCTTCGCGTCCATCCCCCGTTCCCCAGGGGCCAGCTCCAGCCAGCACTCCCCGGTGTCAGCCGCGTCCCGCAACGACGCAAACAACCTCACCCTAATCTGCATGCCGCTCCCCGGTGCGGATCGTATAGGCCGCGTCCACCGGACTAATGAACACCTTGCCGTCTCCGGGCTGGCCGGTTTTCGCCGCCGATTCGATCGCCGTCATGGCCGGCGCCACCTTGGCATCCTCGACCACGAGGAGCAGCTGCACTTTGGGGATTTCATCGTAAACCGACGCGCCGACTTGAATGCCGCGCTGCTGTCCGCGGCCCAGGACATCCATCTTCGTGAGCGACACAACCCCGATGGCTTCCAACGCCTTCACGACCTGCTCTTCCCGTTCCGGCCGAACGATCGCCCGAAGCAGTTTCATGCTCCCACCCCCTCCACCCACACGGTGCCGTCTTCAACGACGGTCGGATACGTCTTGAGATTCATGCCGGGATCGGTGATCCCGCGTCCATCGGTCAGATCGAACTTGTACGCATGCCAGGGGCAAACGACGCACCCTTCCTCGATCCAGCCTTCCTGCAGCGGCCCACCCTCGTGAGGACACTCGGCGTCGCACGCGATGATCTTCCCGCCGCTGGCGAACACCGCCAACGACTTGCCATTAACCGTCACGAGCCGTCCGCTATTGTCGCGCAGCTCGCTGACGCGGCAGAGCTGGTGCTTCACGCTTCGCGCTTCCGCTGGAGTGTGCGCCACCGGTGCCTCAGCACGCTGGCCGGCACAGGGCGGTTCGACGGTTTCATCGGCGGGATCTTGGGAGGCTGGGACCATGAGGATGCGGTCCTTCTCCCCGAGGCGTAGCGGCTCGACGCGCTTAAAGAGCTCCAGGTGCTTGACGACGGTCGCCAGCACGTCGGGGAGCGCCTCATCGCAGGGGACCATTTCCATGATCTGCGTCCCTTCTTTCGCGTGGGGGCCGGTGCGGCCCCCCACATAGATGGCCACGGCATCGACAGACCTCCCGGCAATGTTGACCTTCATGCCTCGCAGGCCGATATCCGCGGCCTGGTGGTTGCCGCAAGCGGCCGGACAGCCCGACCAGTAGATCGTCAAGGGCTGGCCGTCAGGCCCCAAGCGGCGCTCCAGAGATTTCGCCACCTCCACCGCCCTCGCTTTGGTTTCAATGACCGCCAGGTTGCAGTACTGGACGCCCGTACAGCTGACCAGCCCGCGCATGAACCGGGACGGCTCCGGAGAGCACTCTTTCAGAAACGGCTCCTCCAGCAGGCGGCTCAGCCGTTCCTGGGGCACGTTGATGAGGATCGCCTTCTGCCCTGTCGTCAACCGGACGTCCCCGGTGCCGTAGACCTGCGAAAGACGGGCGAGTTCCCGCACAGCCTGGTATGACATGCGGCCGACCGTCACGTTGAGACCAACGGCGTACCGGCCGGGTTGTTGTTGCGGGTGCACGCCCACATGATCGTTGTGCTCTGACCTGCGCGCATCCTGCCCGGCGGGATGCGGCTGCCACCCCAGACGGCTTGCCAACGCCGTCCGGAACCGGCCGAGCCCCCAGGCTTCCACCAGGAAGGCCAGCCGGCACTTGGGCCGGGCGTCGCGGGGCCCCTCGTCGCGGAAGAGCTTGATGATCTCGATGACCACGTCGGCGGCTTGGTGCGGTTCGATGAACCACCCGAGATTGGGGGCGATGGTGAAGCCGCCTGAACCCATTTTGCCTCCGACCAGGACGTGAAAGCCCGCGCGCGACACGCCGTCCAGCACCGCCGTCGCGGGAACGAGCGCGATGTCCTGCGACTCCGCGTGCGTGCAGTTCTCCAGGCACCCGGTCACGGTGACGTTCAGCTTGCGCGGCAGGTTCGTGAACTCCGGGTTGCCGTCCGTCCCGACGATGCGATGGTCCAGCTCCAGGACGATGGGGGACGCGTCGAGCAACTCGTGCGGCGTGAGCCCGGCCATGGGACAGCCGTTCAGGTTGCGGATATTGTCCATGCCCGTCTGCAGCGAGCGCAGGTTCACGCCACGCAATGTCTCCAAAATCTGCGGGACGCTTTCCAGGGCATAGCCGCGCAGCTCAAGCTGCTGTCGGGTGGTGATATCCACGGTGCCGTTGCCCACCCCCTGGGACAGGTCCGCGATAGTCGTCAGCTGCTCGCTCGTCGCAAACCCGTTCGGCATCCGGATGCGCATCATGAACTTGCCCGGGGTCGGCTTGCGGAAGAACACGCCGATCCACTTGAGCAGCTCCTTGTCCGCCGGGGTCAGCGCATCGTAGCCGCCCGCGACGAGGCGCGGCAGATCCTCGCGGATGCGCAACCCATCGCCCTCTTTGGAGGCCTTGTACGTCTCAATAGGGTTATTCCCGGGACGCATGCGTCAGCTCCGTCGCCTGAACGGCGTGTTGCGCTTTGCCCATGATGATGTCCGCAGGCACCTGGGCGTGAAGCGCGTCGCGGCCGCGCTCCCCCGTGCGAAGCCGGACGGCCTCATCGATGGGCAGCACGAAAATCTTCCCATCGCCGAGCTGTCCGGTCTGGTTCGTCTCGATGAGCGCTTGGATGAGCGGCTCCACCTGGGCATCCTCCACGATCCATGAAATCATCCGTTTGGGCAGATACTGAATGGATGTCTGGCGGCTCGCTCCCTGGCGCGGCAGATAACGCAGGCCCCGCTCGCGCCCCCGTCCGAGGACCCGCTGCTGGGTAAAGGCCGGCAGCCGCAATCGCTGCACCCTGGATTTGGTGTGGTGCCACCGCTCAGGCCGGATGATGGCGATGACTTCCTTCAGCCGTATCAAGCGCTCAGCCGGCTCAGCCCACGTGGCCAATAGACCCGGGGCTGCGGACCGGCGGTGCTCCAGCGTCCCTTCCAGCATCGTCCGAAGTTCAGGTGTCACCCCGCGTGTCATCTCACAGGTTCCCCCAGGTTCCACAAAAAGAAAGACGGCGCTCCGCTACATGCGGAACGCCGTTGTTCCGTTTCCGTATTTACCCTAAGAAGACAGAACGGCGCCCGCTCGCGCGAACGCCGTTGTTCTCACGATTCTCCGTTGAATCGTTGAAAGCAACGATACACTGACTGTCCAGACGTGTCAAATGTTCGTTTTTTCATGAGGCGCCTTCAATTCATCGGCGAGCAGGATCGCTTCGGCGATCTCGCGCATGCTCCTGCGCTTCGCCATGCTCTGTTTCTGCAGCAGGCGGAAGGCTTCCTCTTCGGAGCAGCGCAACTCCTCGATCAAAATCCCCTTCGCTTTTTCGATGAGCTTCCGGTCATCGAGCGATTTCTGCAGCGCTAACGCCTGGTCCAGCACGCGGGTATGCTCGATGGCCACCGCGGCCTGGTTGGCGATGGTGTAGAGCACCCGGATTTCGTCGTTGCTGAACCGGTGCGGCTCAGCCGTATAACAGTTCAGGACGCCGATGACCCGGTCCTGCATGACCATGGGGACCGACAGGAGCGAGCGCAAGCCCTCGCGCCGGGCGATCTCGGGGAACATGTACCCGCGGTCTTTTGCCACGTCCAGCACGCTGATGGGCCGCCGCTCCTTGACCGCGCGGCCGCTGATGCTCTGCCCGACACGAATGGGGGGCTTGTTCCGGTAGGCCGGGCTCAGCGCTTGCGTCGCCCGGATAACGAGGGTCTGTTTGGCCTCGTCGAGCAGCATCAGCGAGCAGATCTTCGAGCCCATGAGCTGCGCGGTCATCGTCACCGTCAACTGGAGGATCTCATCAAGGTAGCGCTCCGACACCACCGCCTCGCTGACCTGGGCCAGCGTGTCGAGCTCGCGGCGACGTTGCCGGGCGGCCTCATAGAGCCGGGCGTTGGCGATGGCTCCCCCCACCAGCTGGCCGATGGTTTCCGCCAGCGCCACGACCTCGGTATCGTAGTGGTGCACGCGGCGGTGCTGGACGTTGATCACGCCGATGAGCCGTCCGCGCGTGCTGACAGGCACTGAGAGAAACGCCTCATAGCGGTCCTCGGGGAGCTGCTGAAACATCTTGAAGCGCGGGTCGTCAAACGCGCGGCGGTCGATCGCCATCGGGCGGCGCTCCTTTGCCACAAAACCGGTCAGGCCTTCCCCCACCTGCAAGGTGATGCGGCCGACATTTTCCGGATGGGACGGCCGGCAGGCGTGGAGCGTCAGTGTTTGCGCGGCATCGTCCAGCAGATACAGCAAGCAGGCGTCCGCCTCCGTCACCTGGGAGACGAGCTTGAGGATCTCCTCGAAGACAGTCGATAGCTCCAGCGTGCTGTTGACCGTCTCGATAATCTGCCGCAGCACTTGCAGCTGTGGAGTGGACATGGCCTAAGTGTACGGCGGTCCGGTTACGATCACGTTACGCAACCGTAAATTAGATGTTACGGTGGGATGGAGGGGATCAGCCCCAGAGGCGGGCGGCGAGCGCGGACAGTTCCCGTTCCAGGTCGATGAAAAACTGCCATTGCTTGAGCCAGGCCGGGTCTTCCTTCGGAAACTGGCTCAGATGCGCGTCGAATTCGGCTTCGAGCGCGCGCAGATCGCTGATGCCGAGGGCTTCCAGCAGCCACGCGAGCGTGTCCTCGCCGTCTTTCGGCTGCTCGCGCGCCAGGCGCTCCTGGTACGCCAGAAACGCTTCCGGATGGCGCTGCATCAGGAAATGGCACAGCGCCCAGCTTTGGGCATAGGCGTAGAGCTTGCTTTGCGTCGCCATCCCGCGAAAGCTGCCGATTTGGAACGCGTTGAGAAATTCCAGCGGCAGGACCTGTTGCTTACCCTTCGCTTCCTGGATTTCCGCCAGGCGCTCCAGGTTCGGCTCGCCGACCGGCCAAGGCTCCATATAGCCGGCCAGCCCCTCCACCACCCAGGAGTTGGCGGCCTGGATCTCGGGCAACGCGTCCGTGCTCTGCTGCCGCAGCAGCTCTTCCAGCAACCGGCGTTTTTCACTCGTATCCGTAGCTTGCAAGTACTGGCGTTTCTTCTTGACGGTCTCGCCCCCGTCATCGGACATGCGCGAGAGCACGATGTTTTGCAACCCCCGGCTGTGGAACAGGCTGTGGGTCAGCTCGTGGCGCAAAATGTCCTCGCCCATTTGCCCGTAGCTCTGGCGCAGGGTGCTGTGGGCGGATTCCAGTTTTTGCAGGAATTCCGAAATCTGCCCTTCCACCGTCAGCTCGTACTGCGTGCCTTTGACCTGCGCGGCAATGCGGTCGCGCGCCCCTCGAAACTGCCCCAGGAACGCGTCATAGAGGAGCTCAGAGAATTTCTCGCCGAGCGTGTTAAAGCAATAGAGCACTTGGTCGTCGGGATGGAAATAGCCGACCGCCAGCCACCCCGGCACCCCGTCGGCGGCCGCATACTCGATATACGTGTCGAAGTTCTCAAAGACGACGATGTAATGCTGGACGTGGGGCGTCTGGTCCTTGACTAAGGGAAAGAAGGTGAGGTACCAGTCGGTCGCCAGCTCGCGGACCGTCCGGCGATACTCTTTCACGGCCGGCCCGGGCGAATCGGTGACGATGGTGAACGCGCCCTCTTCATGCCACGACATCGAAGGAAACAGCTCTTTGAGCTGCGTTTCGATCTCATCGGAGCGCGCATTGCGGACGGGCTTAAAGAGGAGGTGCTCGACGTCCGTCCGGGCGATCGTCTGTTCCACCTGGCCGCCGTTCTCCAGCCGCTGGCTGAGCAGCAGCCCGGTCGGGGAGACGGCCGTCAAGGGCGCGTCCACCACGGTGCCCTTCTTGAGCTTCACCACGATATCCGAGCGGTACGGCCACTGAGCTTTCCTGTGCGCGCCTTCCCAGGGCATCGCCAGGGCGTCTCCGGCAGGGCTCGCCCCCTTGATCATCCGCTCGATCTCACCGCGCTGAAACCCTACTTCGCCTTCCTCCAGCACCAGGATGACCGCTTGCGGGGTTTCGTGCGCAAGCGTGCCGCTCACCACCCCGCCGTTTTTCAGATGCAGCGTGACCGGCGCGGCTGAGACGGCGGCCACCGTCGGAGTGGTCTCGGCCGCGCGCTGGTCAGGGGCGGCGGCCTGCGGACCCCGCACCATCTGGAGGATCTCCTGGCGCTTGAACGTCGCTTCTCCATACTCCCACTTGAGCACGAACTCGTCGGCGGTTTCGCGCAGCAGCTCGCCGGTCACCCAATCGCCGTTATGCAGGTAGAGCGTGACTTCGTTGCCGGTCAAGGGGGGCGGCGGCAACGCCGGGCTTGGTGATGGTTTGGGGGCAGCTTTCTTTGCGGCGGGTTTAGATGTCTTTTGGCTCGACGACTTGTCGGACTGCGGTTCATTCGTGCTGGGCAGCACGAGTCGGTCCTTGGCTGCCTGGAGGAGTTCGACCGCCCGCTCTTTCACGGTGATGAATTGCGGCGGCACCTGCTCCGGGTGCGCTCGAAAATACAGGAATGCGGCGCAGCCAAGGATGGCAGGGACTCCCCAGAAGACGATGGGCGAGATCCCTTCGTCGTAAGTCGTGGACTTTTTCTTCGGCGGCGGGAGCGGCGGCTTTGGCAGCGGTGGAAGCGGAGGAAGCGGTGGAAGCGGCGGAGGGGGGAGCGGCCCTTGGTCGCTCATGGCTGTGTCGAGGCCAGATAATTCGGCTGGGCGTATTCGACGACGGAGGCGGCGCTGTACTCCTGGGCGGCTTGGGCGACGTCGGCGCTGGAGTGCAGGATAAGCAGGTAGGTATATTTCAGAGTTTCCGCCTGGTCTGACACATGTGGGTACACCGGCCGGAGCTCTGAGACGCCGTAGCGGGCATTGAGCGCGTCCAGCTCGTCCACGCCCAAGCTGGTCACCGCGCGACCTTCGGTCAATGCGTGCTCGACGCGCCGGCCCGCCTCAGGCGCCAGCTTCACCACCAGCTGGCCCGAGATGAACCGGCCCTCTTGCGCGTCCCCGGAGGGCGGTTCGCGGTATTCGGCATGGCCCGTGGCGCATCCCGCGGTGGCCAGGAGGAGGGCGCCCGCGATCGCGAGGCAATGGCGCATGGCCCTAATCGGACTTGAGGAACTTATAGCCGACGTTGCGGATCGTCTCGATGTACGCGCATCCGCCGGCTTCGATTTTGGAGCGCAAGCGCCGGACATGGACATCCACCGTCCGCGTGCCGCCGTAGTAATCATAGCCCCACACTTTATCCAGGAGCACTTCGCGCGTAAAGACTTTTCCGGGATGCAGGGCGAGAAATTTCAGCAACTCGAATTCCTTGTAGGTGAGATCGACGAGCGCACCACCCACGTGCACCTCATAGCGCTCAAAGTCGATGGTCAGTCCGGCCTGCGAAAAACCGTTCTTCGACGCGACGCGATGCAGCTTCCACATGAGAAAGTGGAGCCGCTCCGCCAGCCGCTTCGGGCTGACCGGCAGCGTCAGGTAGTCGTCGACGCCCCAGCCGAAGTCGATGCGGCCCAAGTGTGCTTCGGTCACCAGGAGCACCAGGGGCAGCTCTTTCAGCGGCGGCTCCCGCTTGAGCGCGTGGCAGAGCTTGCCGGAGTCCGTGGCGCACCGCTCCAGATCGACGATGATGACGTCCAGCTTCTCCGGCGGAGCAAACTCTTCGCGGAAGAGCTGCGCGGATTCGACGGGCGTGGCCGTGAAGCCCCCTTCGAGCAGCCCGGATTTGAGCGCCTTCTTGGCTGCCCAATCGTCCGTGATGAACAGGGCGCGGTACATCAGCTTTGTCGGTACCGGTTCGTAATGGGCATGCGGCGGTCCTTGCCGAACGCACGGGGGGTGATCTTCACGCCGGGAGAGCCTTGGCGGCGTTTATACTCGGCGCGATCGACCATCTGGATGACGTTCCGCGCCGTCTCCGGCGGCACGTGGTTCTGGCTGAGAATCTGCTGGAAGCTCCGGTTTTCTTCGACATAGGATTTGAGGATGCGATCGAGCACGTCGTAGGGTGGCAGCGTGTCTTGGTCCGTTTGGTTGGGGGCCAGTTCTGCCGTGGGGATGCGCTGAATGACGCTCTGGGGAATCGGAACCCCCGGGCCTCGCCGGTTGCGAAACGCCGCGAGCCGGTACACCAGCGTCTTGGGGACGTCCTTGATCACGGCGAAGCCTCCGGCCATGTCGCCATAGAGCGTGCAGTAGCCGGTGGCGAACTCGCTCTTGTTCCCCGTCGTGAGGACGAGCCAGCCGAATTTATTCGACAGCGCCATGAGGACGTTGCCCCGGATGCGCGCCTGGATATTCTGCGCGGTCACATCCGTGGCGTTGTCGCCCAGGAACGGCTTAAGCGTTTCAAGATACGCGCGGAACACCGGCTCGATGGACAGCTCCTGCACCTCGATCCCCAGCATATCCCCGGTGGCATGCGCGTCCTCCTGCGTCTCGCGCGAGGAGTAGCGCGAGGGCATGACGACACCCATGACGTGCCCAGGACCCAGGGCGTCGGCGGCGATGCAAGCGGTCAGCGAGGAATCGATCCCGCCCGAGAGCCCCATCACCGCCGTGGAGAATCCGTTCTTGCGAAAATAATCCCGGACGCCCAGGACGAGCGCTTCATACACTTCTTCTTCGGCTCCGAGCCGCTGCGCGGACTCGAGAGGCACGCAAGGCCGCTCGCGAAGCGCGCGCGGCCACACCGCCGTGGCTCGACCAGTTTTGCGCGCTCTGCCCAGCCACTCCAGCTTCACATCGAGCACGGTGATGTCCTCTTGAAACTGCGCGGCGCGGGCCACTTCCCGGCCCTGCGCGTTCAGGCACAAGCTCCCCCCATCGAACACCAGCTCGTCCTGGCCCCCGATGAGGTTGCAGTAGGCGATGGCGATCCGGTTGTGCCGTGCCCGCTCGCGAAAGAACTGCTCGCGCACGACAAGCTTCTGCGCGTGATAGGGGCTGGCCGAGGCGTTGATGACCAGCTGGGCGCCGGCCGCCGCCAGCTCGCGGCATGGCCGCTCTTCCCAGAGATCCTCGCAAATCGTCAAGCCCACCGCCACCCCGCCGGCGTTCAGCAACCGCAGCTCGCTGCCGGGCGTAAAGTAGCGTTTCTCATCGAACACCCCGTAATTGGGCAGGAAGCGCTTGTGGTACGTCGCCACGTGCCGGCCATCCGAGAGGACCCCCATCGCGTTATAGATGCGGCCCTGCCGATCCTGGTCGACGAAGCCCACGAGCGCGGTCACGCCGCGCGTGAGCGGAGCGAGCCGCGCAAGGCTGTTGAGATTTGCCTGAATGAAGGAGGGTTTGAGCAGCAGGTCTTCCGGCGGATAGCCTGTAACCGCCAGCTCCGGCACCACCACCAGGTCCGCCCACCAAGCTTGGGCCCGTCGGATAGCCGTTTCGATCAGAAGGCGGTTGCCTTCCAGATCTCCTACGGTGACGTTGAGTTGAGCTAAGGCTAAGCGTAAGTGAGACATGCGTTGATCTAGGCAACAAGAAGACGCGTGTATTATAGCATGGAAGCCCTACTTCGACGACTTAGTGTCTGGCGGGGGCGTTCGGAAGGAAAAACTCAAGCGGGGCCCAGTTTGCGGCCCGCTACTTCGACATGGAAAAGATCATCGGCCTGTGGAGGAAGTCCCCTCCAACAATTGGAATGTCATGGGGATCTCAACCCAGAAATCGACCGGCTGGCTCCAGCGCTTTGCCGGCCTGAATCTCCAACGCTGTACCGCCTCAACCGCGGCCTGATCAAGTATGGCGTGTCCGGAAGATGAGAGCACATTGACGGTGCCGCAACGGCCTGAGCTGAGCACTTCCACCTCAAGCAGCACCGTCCCCTCCCACCCCTGCTCCCGCGCCCGGTGCGGATAGACCGGCGGCGGGTTGCGCAAATATCCTGGTAAGACCTCGGCCTCAGCACCGCGACGCGCCTCGCTGACGATCGGCGCGGGGGCTGGAGGTTGCGGTGGTGCCGTCTGCGCAGGGGCTTCCGGCGGCGCAGGCGGAGTGGGCGATTGCGCCACAGCCGAGATCGCCGGCTCCGGCGGCATCAGCACCAACTCCACGCTGGTGGGAGCCCGCTCGACATCAAAGGCGGGTGGCAGAGCCGTTGGCAACCCGATGAGCAACGTGGTATGCAGCACCACCGACAGGCTCAGCGCCATCCGAAAGGTCGAGGTCATGGCTGGTCGGACCGGGTTTGGAACGAGACGCGCGTCAAGTCCGCCTGGCGGACCGCGTCCAGCACGCTCATGACGACCCCATGGCTGACCGCCCGGTCGGCGTTGATCAGCACCAGCGGCGGCCGGACCAATCCGGCCCGATGCTGGCGCAACGCCGCCGCCAGCGAAGCCAGCGGCACGGCTTCCTGTTGGACCAGCACGGCGCCGTCTGCGGCCACCGAAATCGTCAGCGACTCTTCTTTGGACGGCGCGCTCGTCGTCGCCGTCGGCAGATCAACCCGAAGACCTTCCTGCATCGACAAGGAGAACACGCTGAAGACAAAGAACGCCAGCAGCAAAAAGAAGGTATCGATGAGCGGGATCAGCTCCACGCGGGAGCGCTTGGCCACGAACGGTTTGATGATGACCATCGTCCCTCGTCAGGCGGAAAGACTCGCCATGTGGAGATCCGGCTTCGGCCCGGGACTCGAGGGCGGCTGGGGCTTCGCGCTGCTCCGCAACGCCCATCCGACGATCGCCAGATAGCTCACGTACGCGATGACTTCCAACAAGGACGGGTTGCCGTTGTAGCCGAACAGCGATTTGAGAAAAGCGCCCACGCCGACCTTCTCATTCAGGATGTGGTTGATATCCCAGACATGATCAATCAAGGTCGGCAGCCAGCCGAGCTCTTGCAGCTCATGAATGCCATACGCCAGCAGGCCGGCGGCGATGATGAGCAGCAGCCATCCGGTTGAGCGAAAGAGCGCGCGCAGCGGGATGCGCCGTCCCCCGATGAAAATGGCCGCTGTGATCGCGACCGCCAGACCGCTCCCCAGCAGGCCGCCGGCGGCCGAGACGGACGTCCCACTTTGCATCGCGACGGCGTTGAGGAACAACGCGCTTTCCGCTCCCTCGCGGAAGACCGCGAGAAACGGCAACGCGACCATGGCCGGAAGGGCTTGGCGGGCGACGGCGTGTTCGACGTCCTGCTCGATCTGGGGACGAATGAGCTTGGACTGCCGATCCATCCAAAACACCATGTACGTCAAGACCCCGCACGCCACCAGCGAGATGACCCCCTCAATCAATTCCTTCCACCGATCTTGCGTAGCCTCAGCGACAGCGCTCAGCCCCCAGCCAACGAGCGCGCTGGCCGCCACCGCCGCGGCGATACTGAGCCACACCACCCGCGCATAGCGCATGGCGCGAAGGCGGGCGAGCATGGTCAGGATGATCCCGACGATCAGCCCCGCCTCCAACGTCTCGCGGAACATGATGAGAAACGTGCTTCCGATGGTGCTGCTCTCCATGGTGTCTCCTGGTGTGCGCCGTTGCTTAGCGGTCTTGTGGCACCGGCTCGAGCGGGTGCTGTTTGCCTTTCTGGTACAGGATCTGAAAGTTCGTCACGTTGGCCGAGATATGGTTGGAGGCTTCTTCGACCTGGGCGCAGAAATAGTTATAGGCGATCACCGTTGGAATGGCGATGGCCAGCCCGGCCACGGTCGTGATGATCGCCTCCGCAATGCCTGCCGAGACCGTGCGGGGGTCGGGGATCTGCCCTTCGAGCGCTCCAAAAGCTCCGAGGATGCCGGTCACGGTGCCGAAAATCCCCAACAGAGGGGCGATGGTCACGATCGTGTCGAGGACCCCCAATGACCGCTTCATGCGCCGCAGCTCGGCGTTAGCCGCCACCTCCAGCGCTCCCTCTAGCGAAAAATGATGGTGGCTCAGACCGTTGAGGAAGATGCGAATCACGGGGTCGTGCGCGCCGCGGCCGCTGGCGATGGCCTCCTCAAATAACCCGCGCTCCGTGAAATGCAGCAGCCGGTGCACCGCCTCCTCGCTGCGCGTGCGCCGCTCCTTCCACCAAAACATGGCCCGCTCAAGCACCGCCGCCACCGCCACGATCGAACAGAGGAGGAGGGGGTACATGACCGGCCCCCCTCTCACAAACCACTGCCACATGCTGCTTATCCGCTCCGTGGGTTAGAAGGACACGCCGACCCGCACGCCGCCATAGATATTCCGCTCCGCCGCCGGGTCGATCCCATCAGAGCGAACGCGCGCATAGTAGCGCTCATCAAACAGGTTATTGACGCCGGCCACCAGCGTCACGTACGGCCGCTTCCATACGGTCAGCTCTCCGGTCAGGTCCCAGACCTTGTACGATGGGACGGTGCGGCTGGCCGTGTTCGCGTCATCTGCGAAATGATCATCCACGAATACGCTGCTCAGATTGACTTTGGCCAGATCCTGGAACGCGTACTGTACCCCGGCCTTCATAATGTATTGCGGCGCGTACTGCGGTGTTTTGCCGTCCTGGGGTCCTTCGGTGAAGGCGGCGTCCAGCAGCGTCACGCTGACAAACGGGCTCAACGAGCCTACCTGTTGGCGCGCTTCGGTTCCCTGAGCTGCGTCATAGAGCCCGACAAGATCCGCCTCGCCGAACAGCTCCACCCCCTGGTGGAGCGCGTCGCCGACGTTCTCCAACGTGTTACCGGACGTGCCGATCTGGTCTTCAAAGCGCATCAGGAAGTAGCTCGCGTCCCAAGCGATCGCGCCCCCGGCATGCCGGCCGCGCGCCCCGATGTCATACGTCCAATTCTTGCCTTCCTCCAAGTCGTTATTGATGACCTGCGTCGCGCCGGTCGGGACGGCTTGCGTAAAGATCTTCGGCCGGTAGGATTGGGACAGGTTCGTGTAGAGCTCCGTCGACGGACTCAGCGCATAGGCGGCTCCCACGCCGAAGAGCGGCACGAAGTCGAACTCGTTGGCCGATGCCAGCGACCGGCCGGCGCTCGTTTTGTCCACGTTCACGTGTTCCTTGAGCTGCTGCCAGATGTGCTCCAACCGCACGCCCGGGGTCACCGAGAGCGAGCCGACGCGGAACAGGTGCTCGGCAAACAGCGAAAGGTACTGGGTTTCGCGGTCGCTCTTGTTACGCAGTGCTCCGGTGTCCGCGTCCGGCGTCGTGCCGCGCTGATCCTCACGCGGGGAATCCGAGTAATAGTTCAGCAATCCCACCGTCAGCGTCTGCCCTGGCTGGCCCCACGCGTCGTAGGTATAGCGCACGCGCGGCTCGAAGCCGAACGTGTAGAAGTCCTGCTCTTCGATCGTATTCGTCGTGGACGTCGACCCGGTGGGGGCGGTCCCGAAGCCGCCGCCGCGCTGGCGCTTGCTGTAGCGCCGGTAATGGCCGCCGAAGGTGCGAAAATCGAACTGGCCATGCTCCCCGAGGTCTTGCTCATACCGAAGGTTGGCGTAGTACCGTTCCAGACGAAAGCGGTCATGTTGGAGATTCGTCTTGTCGCGCCCCTCGCTGTCAGCCACCGCCTTGGTCAGGCCTCCTGGCTCGCCATGCTCCTCGTGGTACTCCTCATAGTTCAACGTCCACCGAGAGTCCGTGGTCTGACCCCACGTGGTCTTGAGCCCGCCGCCGATGACGTCGAAGTCGCTATTGCCCTCTCGAAACCCATTCCCCTCCCGCTCATGGATGTAGGCGTCGTAGCCGAGCGGATCGAGATGGCCGCCCAGCGAGGTGTAGGTGGAGAAGAGCTGGTTGCTGCCAATGCTGTTTTCGGTGTACAGCTGCGCCGGCGTGCCTGTCGGCGGCTGCTTTGTGACGAAATTCAGCGCCCCACCCGGCTGCGGCCCGTACATGAGCGCGGCGCCGCCGTGGATGAATTCGAGACGGTCCACGGTCTGCAGCGGCGGCACGTAGTATGCCTCCGGATATCCGAACATGTCCGCATGGATGGGGATCCCGTCCTTGAGCACCTGGGTGAACTGCGCGCGGTGCGGCTCCAGTCCGCGGTAGCCGACGCTGAACAGCGGCGTGGATTCTTCGCTGAGCAGGAGCCCGGGCGTTTTCTCAAGCGCTTGGCGGTAGTTGTTGTTCACGATCGCCGGCCGCTCCTTCAAGTTGATCACGCTGGTCTTTTTCCCGGCGTGCACGCGCGTGCCGTCGACATCAGGCAGAAACGGTCCGTGGAGCTCTTCGGCCGACACGGTCACTTCTTCCAGTCTGCGGGCGTGCTTCGGCGCGTCTTCCGCGAAGGCGTGGGGCGCGCCCCACGCCACGAGCAGTGCGCTGGACACAACGGTGTGCATCAGACGACCTTGCATGGATCCCTCCTTCGGCTCAAGGGCCGGCGGTTGGCCGCAAGCCTCCGGAGGTCCGGTCGGTCGGCGAATCTTCAGACGGTGACACAGCAAGCCGCACCCGCTCGATGCGGTCGATTTGCACGA
>Ga0210019_1002097_pt1 | contig 19889 bp, 13 predicted proteins | sample CryGeyCG2114_020_2_FD_183969 | JGI IMG/M metagenome (GOLD analysis project Ga0210019, IMG submission 183969) | Groundwater microbial communities from aquifer - Crystal Geyser CG11_big_fil_rev_8/21/14_0.20 (SPAdes) (version 2) | ecosystem: Environmental > Aquatic > Deep subsurface > Groundwater ...
CGGCCACACCCGACACACCCCGACGAGCCGAACTGATCCTGCCAACTGGCGAGTTTGTGAGTCAACCATTGCCGATAACGGGACTTGGTTGAGCTCCGTACCTCCCCGCCATGCAAATAAGTAAAGTCCCTCGTGAAACAGGAATCCCACTTCTGCCACCGTTCAGCGTGGGTTCCGGTAATATCCGTCACATCTTCCACGGTAGAGCAAAAACAGGTTGGGCAAACCATTGTGCAGTTGGCGCAGGATAAACAGCGCTCCGCGATATCATCCCAGCGCGGGTGCTCCAGGTTTCTATAAAGCAATTCCTTGATATCGGTTGTATCCAGAGTCCGACCCATTTGCCCGGCGGTCTCCCTGACAATATCTTCCGCCAGTTTTACTTCTTCATTTTTGGCTTGTTGATGAATGACCTTCTGCAAACAAGCTGATCCCTTTTCGCTTCCCACCTCGACCACAAAATAGTGACGATCATTATCCAGAATTTCAGTAAGGGACAAATCAAAACCCGCTTCCACCTTCGGCCCGGTATTCATTGAAACACAAAAGCAGGTTCCACCGGCTTGACCGCAATTAACCGCAATAAAAAAAGCATTTTCCCTGCGAATCTGATAAACCGGGTCGATATATTTGTCATTCAGAAAAACTTTATCCTGAATAGCAATCGCATTCATTTCACAAGCCCGGACTCCCAAAAAAGCAAACTTTGGAGTGTCCGGTTTTTCCGGTTTTATTTCGAAATCATGAGCAAACGCTTCGGCACTCCACAAACGTCTTTCCGGTGGGTGCAGAAACTTCTTCCAGGAATGCGGCCCAACCACATAACCAAACAGGGCCTTGTCCGAACGTCTTTTTAACCGATAAATGCCGCCATCCTGCTCATCAGCAATCCCTTCAGGAAGGTCCTTAATAGAGTCCAGCCTATCATAAACAACAGCTTCGTCCCGAACTGTGGGGCCAACAACCTGAAACCCCATTCCCGACAATACGGTAATGAGTTGGTTCAACCCTCCTCGGTCAATGGTCACAGGTTTATTCATTGAGTTGCAAACCTTTAACAAATACTGAACAAGTTACGCTGAAATATGTGTTCCTGTTTGTCCTTCCATGGCTGAAAGCAAATCGTACAAGTTGGCGATGATGGCTTTCTGGCCCCCCTTTTGTATAAATTCTATCGCCGCCTGCACTTTGGGTTTCATGCTTCCTTCCAGGAACTCGCCCTGCTCCAAATATGATTCCATTTTATCAACGGTTATATTTTTAATAGGCTGAGGCCGCGATCCTTTAAAATTTAAATAGGCAAAGTCAACCCCGGTCAGGATAACGAGTTGCTCTACTCCCACTTCGTTGGCCAGAAGTGCGCTGGTTCGGTCTTTATCGATAACCGCTTCGACTCCGTTTAATTCTCCACTGGAGTTTCGCGTTACCGGAATACCACCACCACCGCCACCTATTGCTATAAAGCCCGCTTCCAGAATATTTTGAAAAATTTTCTTTTCCACAATTTCCAAAGGCTTGGGCGAAGGCACCACTCGACGAAAACCCCTACCCGCATCCTCAACCAAATCCCAGCCTCGTTCTTCAATCAAGTTTTGGGCATCTTCTTGAGAATAAAAAACGCCGATGGGTTTTGAAGGATGATCAAAAGCCGGATCTTTCGGATCTACAACGACCTGCGTTATCACAGCGAACGATCTTTTGTTAATCCCCCGTTTCTGGCAAACATTATCGAAAACATTTTGAAGAATGTAACCAATTCTTCCCTGACTATCGGCAACACAAACATCTAACGTGATTTGCCGGGGAAACTCGTGCCTGGTGAGTTCCTGTTGCAGAAAAATTTGACCCACCTGCGGCCCATTTCCATGCGTCAATATTATTTTGTTATAGCCCCTTTCAATAAGGTCCACAACACCCCCCATGCTTTTTCGGGCTATTGCAAATTCCTCCTTTTGATGCGCGTGAATCCGGTCCGGAACATTAAGAGCATTGCCCCCAAAAGAAATGAGCAGACTTGGCTTATAATTCCTGTAGCTCATGATCTGTTAATTCAAGCCCGGTTATCCACAAACGGTTTCAGAACCGTTTCCAGATTTGGGGTGCCCACTTCCTCCAGTTCATACGTTACCCGGACCGATGGTTTTTTTATATTGATTATCCTGCCCAGGTCGATAGGGGTGCCAATGACGACGCAATCACAGTCCGAGGCATTAATAGTTTGTTCCAAATCCTTGATTTGCTCTTTACCATACCCCATTGCCGGCAAAAGGCTACCTATCTCCGGGTACTTCTCAAAGGTATCGATAAGAGACCCCGTCAGCCAGGGCCGGGGGTCAACAATTTCTTTCGCTCCATATAGTTGCGCCGCCAATGTGCCCGCGCCGTATTTCATACCGCCATGCGTCAGGGTAGGGCCATCTTCCACCACCAGCACCCGCTGACCAGAAATCATTTGTCCCTGACTGGCATGGACAGGCGAACGTGCTTCAATGACCACCGCGCTGGAATTACAGGCCTGGATATTTTCTTTCACCAAACGGACAGCAGAAGCCTCCGCCGTATCCATTTTATTAATGATGATAACATCTGCTCTTTTAAAATTTACTTCTCCGGGATAATAAGACCGTTCATCGCCCGCACGATGCGGATCGACCACTACAATCTCCAGGTCTGGCAAATAAAAAGGAAAATCATTATTGCCTCCATCCCAGATAATTATATCCGACTCCTTTTCTGCCTCCCGCAAGATCGCTTCATAATCGACTCCCGCGAAAATTGGACAGCCCATGGCAATATACGGCTCATACTCCTCCATTTCCTCAATGGTGCACTCCTGTTTCTCCAGATCGTCAAAGGTGGCAAACTTTTGCACTCTTTGTTTCTCCAGGTTTCCATAAGGCATGGGATGCCGGATCACTCCGACTTTTTTGCCGTGGTCCTGAAGAATCCGCGCTATTTTCCGTGAAGTCTGTGACTTGCCGCAACCCGTGCGAACCGCACACACGGAAACAACTTTCTTTTCAGACCGGATCATCGAGCCCGCAACACTGAACAGCCAGAAATCTGCTCCCGCGGAAACAATGCTGGAAGCCTGATGCATGACATATTTGTGAGAAACATCGCTATAAGCAAAAACCACCGCGTCGATGGATTCATCGCGGATCAAATCCGCCAATCGGTTCTCGGGGAAAATAGGAATTCCATTCGGGTAGAGAGGCCCCGACAAGCTGGCAGGAAAGGTTTTGTTGTCAATGCCGGGAATTTGTGTCGCGGTGAACGCCACCACTTCATAGTCTGCTTCATTTTTGAACCGGGTGTTGAAGGTATGAAAATCCCTTCCCCCTGCTCCCATGATAAGAATTCTTTTTCGTTTCATGAGTACCAGCCTCAAATGCGGAGAGCCCCCGCCTACCTGGCATGAGACCTTTGAATAAGCCGTCATTGCGAACGTAGTTCAGCAATCCAGGAAAAATCTGGATCGCCACGCCGCTGGAGCCTGCCCTGAGCAATGCCGAAGGGGCGGCTCGCGAAGACGACCTTGTAGGGTTTGCCTTGTCAATAAGTTCGTCAAAAAATAAAAATAACCGGTGCTTTCGACTTACGCAAAGGGCTCACTTGGCATGAGGCTGTAATACTTTCCAAAAACTTTCACATGCCCCAAAGGGGCACAACACTCCCGCTTGTACAAGGTACCCAAGACAGCTTGATGAACTTTGCCGTCCAGCTCAATCACGTTAGTGTCACTACCAATTACAGCTAGCTGGTAAACCCTTTTTCCTTCAAAACAAATTTAACCATTTCACAAACCAGATCCTTATCAATCGCAGAAGTATTGATAGCCAGATCGAATTCGGAAGCAGTGGCCGATTTAAAATAAGTGTTGATGAATGCCTTCCGCTCCTCGTCCTTTTCCCTGACAAGCTGTTCGGCCTCCTTTAAAGGGAGACTCCGAACTTTCATAATATTTTTCACCCTGTCGTCGAATGGGGCAGTTAGTTTTAACCTGATCCCTTCTTTCCTTTCATCCAGGATGAAATTGGAACCCCGGCCCAGGAGGATAGCATTTTCGTTACGCACAACAGCTTCCATCAACCGAGTGATGCGCAAAACATAATCTTTTTGTAAAATAGACCCTGAATGGATCAGGTGGTTGACCCAGTCATCCACCTGGCTCCGCTTTGTTTCATCCAGAGTCTCCAGAAAGCTTCTGCTCAACTCTTCCCTTTCGGCAAGATGGTTGAGCAGGTCTTTCCCGTAAACTTTCCAGCCAAGAATCTTTTCCAGTTGAGGAATAATTTTTTCCTCATGACAACCAAAATCCCTGGTTATAGCAATAAAGTGATGGACCGATATTTGGTTTTGTTTTTGACGTTTACGTTTCTCGTTCCATTCTTGAATTTTTTCAGCAATGATTTGCTCGGCAATGGAGACCGGAATTGCTTCAGACATAGTTCACCTGTAATCAAATAGTTAGGGGGAATTCTCAAAATCCACGTTAATCATATGCCGCCCTTTGTTATCTGGGCCGCGAATTTCCTAGATCATAACATTTTCAGTGGTCAGTATCCCCTCCAAATTTTCACATATGCGCACGAAAAGCCATTGCCTCTTTTAATCGCTCTCTGGCCATCAAAATAGCCGCCGCGTGCGGGTATTGCCCCTGTTTGATGCTTCTTTCCAATACTTCCGCCGTATTTCGGCTGATCGTTGCTTCGATCTTTTCAAAAGCCTGTTTTTCACTCATTCCCTGATATTCTGTCGCGGCGCAAATCACTCCGCCCCCGTTGGCAATGACATCCGGAACAATGACAATTCCCCGATCCCGCATTATTTCTGCCGCCTCATGAGTGATGGGGATGTTGGCCCCTTCCAGTACCAGTTTGGTTTTCAGCCAATGCTGATTGTCTACTGTAAAAATATCAGGGCGGGCAGAAGGAATAAAAATATCCGATTCCATCTTCAGCATTTCCTCATGTGTCAACGGTTTGCCCAATCCAGAATCTTTCACGGAACTCCCGGTTTTCTTAAACTCAGTAAGTGCCGGGATATCGATCCCATCCGGGTCATGGATCGCCCCGCCTGTATCACAAGTGGCAATGATGGTAGCCCCCCGTTCCGTTAAAAACCGGGCGGCCGCTTTGCCGACATTACCAAAACCCTGAATTATCACCCGGGCATTTTTCAACGGCAGTTGAAGGACTTCACTGGCAACATCCGCCGCGACTGCCAGACCATATCCTGTTGCGCCAAGTTCATCCAGAGGCAGGCCCCCTAATACACGAGGCAAGCCCACGGCCCGGCCAATTTCATCATGAATATAGGCCATGCAGGTTTCATCGGTGCCCATATCCGGCCCCGGGATGTAATCCAACAACTGCTTGATAGCCTGGGCAAACTCCCTGACCAGAGCCTCTTTGTTAGGAACATTGGGGTCTTCCAGGATAGCCGATTTCGCTCCTCCATGCGGCAGATCATTCAACGAGTTTTTCAAAGTCATCGCCCGGGCCAGCCTGAAAACCTCGCGGGTATCCACATCCGATGCCATGCGACAACCCCCAACGGCAGGCCCCAGAGAAAGGTTATCAATGACAACAATCGCCTTAAGCCCGGATTTGGGCTCATAAATATGCACAATTTTTTCCGGCCCTAAATCATCAGCAAAACTATCGACATAATGGGCGTTCATGATCTCCACCTTCCTTCCTTTCAAGGCAAAAGTTCCATTTCGGCTTTAGCATCCAAAACAACCAATGAATCCGCATACAACCTGACCGGATTGAAATCAAGAGAGACCAATCCGGGCTCCTCTTCAATCCATTTCGTCATCCATTTCACAAATTCCAGCAAACCGGCAAGAGCCAGGGGCGGTTGGCCCCTCACCCCTTTGATAATTTGACCGGCCTTCGTCCGCAAAATACCTGCAAGGATATCCCCATCGGTCGCCGGGAGCAGGATACGTTCAATATCCTTAAAAACTTCCACATAACTTCCACCCGTGCCAAAAAGGAGCAAGGGACCAAACGTCTTGTCCCGGCACATGCCGACCATCAAATCCAACCCTGGAGGCATTTGCTTTTCTACCCAAACCTGACCCGGCCAGACCTGATTCATGGCTTCCCATTTGCTCTCAAGTTTTCGTTTATCATTAAAGTTGAGCTCAATTCCATGCAATTCCATTTTATGCAGAAGGTTTGGTGCCACCGCCTTGAGGACTAGTGGGAAGCCGATTTCCTCAATGGCCTGGTCCAGGTCTTCCCGCCGGGTTATCAAAAAACTTGCAGGCACCTGTATTTTGCACTCCCGCAAGAAACGCTTGATAACCATTTCATCCACAGGGGGAGACAACCGCCTTTCGCACGTTGCCAGTGAGCGAGAAACACCAGCCCCCGAAGTTTCTTTAGCCCTTTTTGCTCCCAGCCGCGCAAGAAGGTTGACCGCCCAAGCCGCCTCTTCACCAGTAGGAAAAACAGGAATCTCTTCATTAACAAACGCCTGGCTAAGCGGCAAAAACATATTGCGTCCATAAGCACCCAGAACTACAGGAATATCTCCCGGTAAAACTTCGCGCAAGGGTTTTGCAATATCAGCGTTGATCCCTTCCGTGCCACCTAAGACAACCAGCAGGAGACAATCGTACAATCCTGTTTGGAGAATTTTATCAATCGCCAAAACGCATTGCTCATTAGTGCCGGAGCCCGTCAGGTCAATCGGATTTCTGAAAGAATAATAACCCGGCAGTATATTTTTCAATTCCTCCTGAACTCGCAAAGGAGTCTCAACCACATCGCAGTTTCCTTCTTCCAGAAGATCTGTGAGCAAAACGCCCATGCCCCCACCATTTGATACAACCAGAACCCGGTTTCCCCTTGTAGCAGGTCCGCTTTGCAAAACCTGCAAAGCATTGACCAATTCATTCAACCCTTTCACCTCAATCATTCCGGTTTGCCTGCAGACCGCCTGGAATACCGGGTACTCGCCAGCCAGGGAAGCCGAATGGGCTTGCGTGGCCCGGTTTCCCTGTGCCCCTTTTCCTCCTTTATAAATCACAACAGGTTTCAAGGCCGCGGTTCGTCGGACAATGTCAAAAAACCTCGGCCCGTTTTGAACACTTTCTAAATAAATGCCGATGACCTTGACCTTCGGGTCCTGGGCAAATGCCTCAAGCGCTTCACATTCCCCGGCATCTATACGGTTACCAAAATTGATAGCACGATGTACCCCCACATAACGACTCGCCAGTTGATCAAGAATGGCTGACAGGAACGCTCCACTTTGGGAAATAACTGCGACCGAGCCAATCCCCGGTAAACGAATGTCATCAGGGGATAGGAAAAAACTGTTGAAATTATCAAAAGAACTAAACGTGCCCAGACAATTAGGCCCCAGAATTCGTATCCCAAATTTGCTTGCCGTATCTTTAAGGCTGTTTTGCAGGAGTTCCCCCCCAGGCCCGATTTCGGAAAAACCACCGCTGACCACGATCAGGTGGTGAATCCCGTGGTCGGCTAAAGGCTCAATCAAGGCCTCAACCCGCTCGGCAGAAACCGCGGCAATAGCCAGATCAACATCCAGCGGAAGCTCCCGAACAGAACTTACAGACGGACATAAACCCAGCGATTCCCCAGCAGGGTGCACAGCCACCAGACGGCCTTTATACCCTTGCGCAATCAGGCTATCAACAATCCGCTTACCCTGGTTTCCCGGTTTTAATCCCGCACCAATCACCGCGACCCCTGAAGGGGCGAAGAAAGGCTCAAGGACTTTTTCAGCCGAAGAAAACCGGGTATTCAATGTTGCAGGCTCATTCATATTGGCTCCAATAGTCATCCACCCTCTTTTGAACCTGTCCAATGACTTCATCGTGCCGGTGCGGTTCAAACAAATGACGAAATCTTTTTTGCCTCTCAAGAAACTTTTCCACCGGCAAACGTTTGCGCGGACGCACGGTATGTACCACTTTCCCTTCAAAATACTCTTTAACCGGGAAAATTCCCGTATCGACTGCCAGCTTGGCGATCATCTGCGCTTCCTTCGGATCAAAACCCCAGCCAGTCGGACAAGGCGACATACAAATAAACATGCGGGGTCCTTTCAGTTCCTTCGCTTGAGCAAACTTGTTCGACAAGTCAATAGGCTCTCGCGGAGACACCGTGGCGAGGTAAGCTGGCTTCTGCGCTTTCCATATCTCAAACAGATCCTTTTTATTTATTTCCGTTCCCGGTTCATGAACATCCGTACTCGGTGTCGTCTGTGTAGCGCTTCCATAAGGGGAAGCCGCCGACAACTGGAATCCTGTGTTGCCATAAGCCTCATTGTCATAACAGAAATAGATGAAATCCAGGCCCCGGTGAATCGCCGCCGAGGTGGGTCCGAACCCTATATCGTTCGTGGAACCATCACCGGCAACCACAATCACATTGAGGTCTTCTTTTTTCTCCAGTCCCCGAAAGCGCAGGCGAATGTCCAGAGCATCGCGAACACCCTGTGCCGCAGGCACTGCCCCCCCCATGGTGGTGTAGAGCCAGGAACCTTGCAAGGGAGTGAACGGATAAACCGAAAGCAGGGTGAAACAACCCGCGGCGTTACAAATCAAAAAGTCATCTCCCAGTTCCTTCAAGCCTAACCGCAGACCGTCCAGTCCTCCGCATCCAGCACAGAGTCCGGTTCCCGGAGTAAGGCCCTCATGAGGATGCAGGTCTTTTATTTTTTTATGAACGGAAACCGTCATGGTAACGCCCCCTTCCATTTTGCAATCTGCTGAAGCCTGTTAAAATCACTCACATCCTTTTCGCCGTACAAGTAAAGCGGCGTTCTCTCGTCCGGCCCATCCAGATGTTCGATGATGGCCATGAAATCCTGATCATCCATATCCTTCCCTCCAAGTCCGCCGATGACCGACAGAATCTTTTCGGGCCGGTCTTTGCGAGTGTAAAGTGATGCAACAATTTCGGGGTAGGTAATCCCCCCCATACCCGGAGCCAGGTTTTGATCTATCACCGCAACCTTGGGGTGCCCGGCGAGGGCCGAAGCAATCGCCTCACTGGGGAAAGGCCTGAAAAGCCTCAGTTTCAAAAGACCGGCCTTAACCCCTTGTTGGCGGAGTTTCAGCACGGCTGACTTTCCTTTTGTGGCGAAAGAATTGCTCATGACAAAAACATATTCCGCGTCATCAAGATGAAACGGTTCGACCAGCCCGTAAAATCGCCCAAAGTGTTTTTCAAAATCCTGAGCCACCAGGCTGAAACATTTTTCCGCACTGCGGCAAGCCAACTCCTGCTGTAGTTTGAAGCTGGTATAAGTCGCCCCGCCAAAAACTGCTGATGCACGGGCCATCGGACGCGAAGCCTGGAACACCGGTTGTGACACCGTGTATAGAGGAAGGAAGCTCCGCACCTCCTCTTCTTCTGGAATCAAAACCGGTTCGCGAGTGAACGACAGGTAAAATCCATCTAAATTAACCAGAACCGGCAGGCACACATCCGGGTCCTCAGCAATCCGGTATCCCATCAGGATAAAATCAAATACTTCCTGGCAGGTTTCAGCGTGCAGTTGAATCAAGCCGCAATCCCGGGCACTCATGACATCGTTATGATCCGGCTCCAACGTGATCGGCGTAGCCAGAGCCCTGGATACATTGACCATAACCATCGGGGTTCGCCATCCGGTTATGGTGTAAAGGGATTCCAACCCATGCAGAATGCCCTGACTCGAAGAGGCGGTAAAAACCCGGACACCTGTAGCTCCCGCCGCGCCTGCGGCCATGAACATGGAATGTTCGGAATCCATATTGGTGAATTTCCCCGGCAGGATTCCATCGGCAAACCATTTCGCCAAAGTTTCAATAATCTCGGTCTGTGGAGTGATGGGAAACGCCGGGACATACTCCACCCCGGCCATTCTCGCTCCCCACGCGGCGGCTTTGTTTCCCGTCAGCATTATTTTTTTTTGCGTTTTCATGGAAAAGTTCCCATTTCTCTTACCGTATTGATAAAGTGCCCCGGGCATTCCTGAGCACAGATCATACACCCTTTGCAATGGTCATAATCTATTTCCGGCTTGCCGTCAGGGGCCACGGCAATAGCACCATCCGGGCAACGGGCATAACAGATCAAGCAGTGATTACAGTGTTCGTAATCAATTTCCGGCCTCTGAACCCGCCAGTTGCCGGTTTTTCGCAATGCCATATTCCCCGGCTGTAAAATAATAGGAGCCCCATCCATCACGGGGAGGTGTTGAGGAAAAACCAACGGCTTGGCGGTTAATGGTTTTTCTGTTCTTGCTGAAATAACCGCCGGCTGGATGGTTGCAAAAATTTCCCGGGCCAGACTGAGATTGCCCTCCAACATCTGGGGAGAAACTCCCTGTTGAGTCAACTCATCCTCCACCGCCTGCAAAAGATCCTGCAATTCAATGGTTCCGAGTAGCCGGGCTCCCACAGCGGAAAGCGCGGAACTGTATATCGTTCTGCTGTTAATGTGCTGGAAACAAAGATCGGTCAGGTTTGCTGTCGTCACTGAAAATTCCTGCGATAGCTGTTCGGGCACACGGTTGGAATTGATAAAAATAACGGTGGAAGGCTCCGCTCCGCAAAGAGGGGCAGATTGAGGATCATTCAGCAGGGTCTCATCCCCGACCAAAATAACATCGGGAGAGGAGATAGGGCCACGCTCAAGAATAGCGTCTTTAGAAATACGAGTGAAGGCGATGACCGGGGCACCCCTTCGTTCTGCCCCGTAGAGAGGAAAATCCTGGGCCTGAAACCCTGAATAAAACCCTGCACTGCCTAAAATCTGACTAGCGGTTTTTATCCCCTGCCCTCCACGACCGTGCAAACGTATTCGCCACATTGGGTCCTCGCTCAGTTAATTGTTTGACTTACTTCATAATATATAAGACACCGCCTGAGAAAAAATATTCCTTACAATTAAAATGAAGCCTGTGGGAAGAATTTGCCATAGTGTTCTACTGATTTTCCACCTCAGTCAGAGAATAAATCGCCCGAAAACGGTTTTCCAGCTTCTCGGCTTCTTCAGAGCGACCCATTTTATGAAGCAAATGAGCATAATGCTCAAGAATATTTGCGACCAGCGGGTGCTCCTTGCCCAAAGACTCTTCCAGAATCTCCAAAGCCTGTTTTAATAAAACCTCGGCCTCGTCGTATCTGCCGCGCAGACGGTAATTCACCGCCAGGTTATTCAGGTTTAAAGCTAAATTCGGGTGTCTCGGCCCAAACAACTTTTCATCCATTGCCAGAGCCCGCTTAAGAATCAACTCTGCTTCGACAAACTTGGATTGAATCCTGTAGATTTCAGCCAGTTGGCCGAGGCTGAAATAAAGACGGCGCTCATTGGCGGGGGGTTTTTCCGCTAATTCAAGAGCCTGCATAAAATGCTTTTCTGACTCTTCGTAATGCGACTCCTGAAAGGCAATCACACCCTTTTTATTATGGCTTTCCCAGGTCTCCGGTGGATTCAGATAGCTCTGAAGGTAAAGCAATGAACCCACTACCGCTATTATAAGAGCGACAATTTTTATTCTGACCATAGAAATCTGCCCTGGGTAAAAGGATTTGAGCCACAGTATATGCTTTAATTTCGTTCATTTTCAAGCCTCCAGTATAGATTCAAGTCTCTCTGGACAAAGGCCAAAACCCCTCCCTGCAAAAGAATCAGAATCATTTCCCAAAAAAGGTAAAAAGGTATCGTCGACGAAAGAACCTTTTTCAATCCACTGAGAATAAAAAAACCCAGAATAATCATCGGAACCGAAAAGGGTTTCGCCAGTTTCTTTTCAAAAAATTTGGAGAACATTTGAAACTGATAATATAAAAAAGTCGCTTCAATTCCCGCCATAAACAAATCAAAAGAAACATCAATCAACGGGCTGGGGCCACCATTCCAAGTCAACGTTTCACGGAAAAAACCATAGACAAAATAAGGGAGAATAGTTAAAACGAATAACCCTACCGCTAAAAATTCCGGATTAAGCTTTAATTTTTTATAGCTGGTAAAATCGCGATAATTTCCTAGAAACCAAAAATACAGGTAAAGCCCAAAGGTCACCTGATAAAAGATCAGGAAAAGTTTGACTGGCATACCGGAAAATGGGGTTTTGGGAAGTCTTTTATATTGAGAAATGATTTTCGATGAAAATATTTCCCGGATCGATTTTATTTTTCCGGTTTTTTTATCAATCAGGTTGTCATCGGGAACGAGTTTACCCTTCGACAACAAACTGCGAATATCCCTTAACTGCAACGGAACGGTTTTCCTGCGACCCTTTAAAGGGAAGTATTGCTTGGCTGAAAATTCAATAACGGCCGAGAGTTTTTCCAACTCCCTCTTGGCTTTCAATCCCAGATAAATTCCCAACAATATAATCGCAAAAACCAGATAAACAGACCATATAGCCTTGGAAAAAGCGGCAGTATCATAAATACCATGAAGGAGAACAACAACCACCAAGCCATGCAGAAGGTGCCGGGCACGGTTAACGCTGAACTTCGCTCGCCCCATAAAATAACCAAGGATGACGCCGAAGAAAGCATGCCCCGGCACCGCCGTGATCATCCTGATAATACCAACCTCCTGCCCATGTGGCAGGACATACATAATATTTTCCACAGTGGCAAACCCGCAACCAACCATACCACCATAGACAATTCCATCAAAGGGTTCGCTAAACTCCTGATCATCACAGACAAACGCTTTCAAAAAAAGGAATTTACATAACTCTTCGGCAAGAGCCACTCCAAAGAAGGCATAAAAAATAGTTTTTGGCCAAAAGAGTGGGGAATGCTCATCCACCAAGGTGCGCATTCCTAAAGCCTCCTCCACCATACCCTCAAAATAATAGGTGGGGAAAACCGCCAGGCCGCCCAGGAAAAAACTTTTAAGCACAAGCTTCTTGGGTTCCTTTTCCCATTTGTCGGAATAATAGATGAAAACAGCAATGGCAATGCCCGGGCCCATGGCAATATAAAGCAACTTCAACGTTTCCATCCCTTCACTCATTTGGGAAACCAGCCTTTCATCGCAGGTTGATGATATCGTTTCCTTTTAAATCTACAAATTCAGCCTGAGGGGTTTTAGGCAATCCCGGCATTCTTAGTATGTCCCCAGTCAGAGGGATGAGGAACCCCGCTCCTGCGGCGATTAAAATTTCCCGAACCGTGACACTAAAATGTTCCGGCCGACCTCGAAGTTTTGGGTTATCTGACAATGAAGCGGGGGTTTTGGCAATGCAGACAGGAAGGTTCTGATACCCAAGTTTTTCTATAGACCTGAGATCCCTTTCAGCTTTTGCCGTGTATTGAATTTCATCGGCTCCATACATTTTGCTGGCGATCTTCCAGATTTTTGTTTTCACATCTTCGTTCCAGTCATAAAGCGGACAAAATGGCTTGGGCTTTTTTTCTGCGTTAAGAATCACTTTTTCTGCCAACTCTATTCCGCCATTTCCTCCCTCGGCAAAGACATTGCTCACCGCAAAAGGAACCTTAAGATTGTCCTCGCAATGTTTTCTCACCAACGCAATTTCTTCAGCATGGTCCCCCTCAAAGCGATTGAGACAAACTATAGGAGGTTCGCAGAACTGTTGAATGTTTTCTACATGCCGGTTGAGGTTGGGCAAACCCTTTTGCACCGCCTCCAGATTGAATTTTTCCAGATCGGGTTTATCAATACCGCCATGAGACTTCAGCGCCCTGCAAGTCACAACCAAAACCACGGCAACCGTATCAAGCCCTGCCCCCCGGCATTTGATATCAAAAAACTTTTCCGCTCCCAGATCGAAACCAAAACCTGCCTCCGTAATTGCCCAGTCTGAAAGAGCCAAGGCCATTTTGGTTGCCAGAACCGAGTTACACCCATGCGCGATGTTTGCGAATGGACCGCCATGGATAAAGGCCGGCACACCCTCTGTAGTTTGAACCAGGTTGGGGAGCAAAGCATTCTTGAGCAGGGCCGCCATGGCACCGGATGCTTTGAGGCTTTTCGCGGTGACTGGCTCTTCCTTGTAAGTAAAGGCCACAAGAATATTCCCCAGTCGGGATTTCAAATCTTCATAGTTCTCGGCCAGACACAGGATAGCCATAATTTCGGAAGCCGCAGTGATATCAAATCCGCTTTCACGAGGGACGCCCTGCAAAACGCCTCCCAGCCCGATAATAATATTGCGAAGGGCGCGATCATTCATATCCATAACACGCCGCCAGATTATGCGTCTCGGGTCAATCTCTGACAACCCTTCATGGTAAATTTTATTATCCAGCATCGCCGACAACAGATTGTGGGCGGAGGTCACCGCATGAAAGTCGCCAGTAAAATGCAGGTTAATATCTTCTCTCGGCAAAACCTGGCTCAATCCTCCGCCGGTTGCACCGCCTTTCATACCCAGGCAGGGCCCCAGGGAGGGTTCACGGAGCGCCAAACAAACTGATTTGTTGAGCCGGGCCATTGCCTGCCCCAGGCCAATAGTTGTAGTGGTTTTTCCTTCTCCCGCAGGAGTGGGAGTAATGGCGGATACCAGGATCAGTTTTCCTTTGGCGGGGAATTTTTCCAGAACTTCAAGGCGAACCTTGGCCTTATCGTTACCAAAAAGAATGATCTCCCCTTCGTTTAGCCCCAGTTTTTTGGCAATATCAAGGATCGGTTCCATATTCACGAATGGTGTTGGGCAAAATTTTTCTGCCCGGGTTTCTGGACCGCTTATTTTAACCTTTTTACATCTTAGATCATAATCAGATCAGCAAATTCCATAGGACAATCGACGTAAATTTATTATTAATAGAATATGCCGCTAAATAGGAATATATTTATGCAAGAGCGTATCCACCTCCATGAGGACAAATGTTTTTGAGTCGAACAAAACATGTTTGAAATTCTAAAAAAAACATATTTGGCCCCACAGGTATTTAAATATCTACTGCATGCCCCGGATATTGCCCAAAAAGCACTACCAGGACAATTCGTCATAATTCGTCTGGATGAAACCGGGGAACGCATCCCCATTACCATTTCAGATTCCGACCCGACCCAGGGGACACTCACCTTTTACGTTCAAGCAGTTGGTAAAACATCTCTGGAAATGAGCCTTATGAAAATCGGTGATTTTATTTTGGATATTGTCGGACCGTTGGGGAATCCCACTGAAATCAAACGATTTGGAACGGTTGTGGTTATAGGAGGAGGATTTGGCATCGCCGCCATACACCCCATTGCGCGTGCATTGACTCATGCAGGAAACAAAACCATTGCCATTTTAGGTGCCCGAACTAGGGAACTGGTTATCCTTGAAAAAGAATTGCGGTCAACATCGGCAGAAGTTCATATCGCCACCAACGATGGAAGCTACGGCACACAAGGTCTGGTTACGGATGTTCTGAAAACAATGATTGAAAAAAAAGAACCCATTGACCGCGTCATTGCTATCGGCCCCCTGATCATGATGAAAGCAGTGGCGGACTTGACCCGTCCCTGTAACATCCCGACCCTCGTCAGCCTGAACCCCATCATGATTGATGGGACAGGCATGTGTGGCGCCTGCAGGGTAACGGTGGATGGTAAAATGAAGTTCGCGTGTGTAGATGGTCCTGAATTCGATGGGCATTCCGTCGATTTCGAAGGACTGCTCAATCGACTAAAAACCTACCTTCCTGAAGAAGCTGAAGCGAAGGAAAAGTATTTAAAAGATACCGGAGGGAAGTGCCGGATCGCGACAATAGCCCAAATATACGGCTGAAAATGAAAAAGGACTTACATCAAAATAAAGTTCCCCGTACTCCGGTTCCGGAACAAAACCCGGAGGAGAGAAGGAAAAATTTTCACGAAGTGAGTCTCGGCTACACTCCAGCAATGGCTCAACTCGAGGCTTCGCGGTGCATCCAATGTAAAAAACCGAAATGTATGATCGGTTGCCCGGTGCGGGTGAACATCCCGGAATTCATTAAAAAGGTTGCCGAAGGAGATTTTTTTGCCGCGGCCCGTATCATTAAAGAGACCAACGCTCTCCCCGCAGTCACAGGCCGGGTTTGCCCGCAGGAAGACCAATGCGAAAAACATTGCGTGATAGGCATCAAGGGCGAACCCCTGGCGATCGGAAAGCTGGAACGGTTCGTTGCCGATTACGAACGCCTGCATCAAAAAGAAACCGCCATCGAAACAGATCCACCCACCGGGAAGAAGATCGCCATCATTGGTGCCGGACCGGCAGGGCTGGCCGCCGCAGGCGACCTGGCAAAGTGGGGACATGAAGTAGTTATCTTTGAAGCCCTGCATAAACCCGGAGGAGTTTTGTTTTACGGTATCCCCGAATTTCGTCTGCCAAAAGAAATCCTTGAAGCGGAGTTGGACTACTTGAAGCGCCTGGGAATTGAGATCAAAGTCAACTATGTGATCGGAAAAATCAAAACCCTGGACGAGTTGATGGAGCGGGATGGATTCAACGCCATCTTCATTGGTACCGGCGCGGGCCTACCCTATTTTCTCGGCATCTCTGGTGAAAATCTCAATGGTGTGTATTCGGCTAATGAATTTTTAACCCGGATCAATTTAATGCACGCCTGGGAGTTCCCGGTGTTCGACACACCCATCCATCACCATAAAACTTTTGCCGTGATCGGAGGCGGCAACACCGCTCTGGACGCGGCCCGCACCGCACTTCGCCTGCCGACAACCGAAAAGGTTCTGCTGGTTTACCGGCGTTCACGGGAGGAATTGCCCGCCCGCCTGGAAGAAATTGAGCACGCAGAAGCTGAAGGAATAGAGTTCCATTACCTGGCCAACCCAATAGAAATCAAAGGCGCCAACGGGTGGGTTTCCGAAATCATCTGCCAGAAAATGCAACTGGGCGAACCGGACGCCTCTGGAAGAAGGCGGCCCCAGCCTGTGGCAAACAGTGCATTCGCCCTGAAAACGGACGCGGTCATTATCGCTCTTGGGAGCGGGGTCAACCCCTTAATCGCGAAAAGTTCCACCGGGTTAAAAACCGATAGCCACGGACATATTGAATTAGTCGATCCCAGTATTAATTTAACGTCCCGGCCCGGTGTGTTTGCCGGCGGCGATATCGTCACCGGTGCGGCAACGGTCATTTCCGCTATGGAGGCTGGGAAAAAGGCCGCCGAAGGAATTCACCATTACGTCATGAACCTTGAACTTTAAAGGAGTTCACCGCTAATAATGAACGATTTAACTGGTTCTTCAGCGGCACCGTCATCATCCGAAGAGGCCTGGCACACCCAGACGGAAGCCGATTTATTCCTGAAACTTGATTCCACCCAAAAAGGCCTGTCCAGTCAAGAAGCCCAATCGCGCCTTCAAACCTATGGGGCTAACAAGCTACCACGGGCTGAACCACCCCCCTGGTGGGAAATTGCTATTCGCCAGTTTCAGAGTCCTTTTGTCTACATCCTGGCCGTCGCGGCAGTCGTATCGCTTTTCATTGGCGAATTGATCGATGCGGGTTTCATTATTGGAGTCCTGTGCCTGAATGCCACAATCGGTGGAATCCAGGAATGGAAAGCCGAACAAAGCGCCCAAGCCTTGCAGAAACTTTTACAAATTCGCGCCACGGTGGAACGTGACGGTCGTGTATACGAAGTTTCTGCCGAGGATGTTGTGCCGGGCGATACCGTTTGGCTGGAATCTGGAAACCGGGTTCCGGCCGACCTGCGTTTATTAATGACCCACGGGCTGGAAATTGACGAATCCCTTTTGACAGGGGAATCTTTGCCGGTTTTGAAAAACTCCGCCTGGAACGGTGAATCATTAGCACCTGTCGCAGACCGGTTAAACATGGGGTATGCCGGCTCTATTATAATTCGAGGGCGGGGTCGGGGCATCGTCACCACCACTGGCATGAATACTGAAATCGGACACCTGGCGAAAGCCATGATGGAGACAGGGTCAGGAAAACCGCCACTTTTAATTCGCATGGAGCAATTCAGTCAGACTCTGGCCTGGGTGGTGATGATATCCATCTTCGTAGTGGGGTTCCTGGGTATCCTGTTTCAGGGCTATGGAGTATTAGACATGTTTATGTTCGGCGTGGCCCTGGCAGTCGCTGTAATACCCGAAGGCCTGCCGATCGCCCTCACCATCGCTCTGGCGATAGGGACCAAACGTATGGCCGAACATGGTGTCATTGTGCGCCGCCTCGCCGCGGTAGAAGGGCTCGGCAGTTGCACCATGATCGCCAGTGATAAAACCGGGACACTTACCTGCAATGAACTGACAGTCAAAGAAATCTACCTGCCAAATGGATCGGTGTGCCGGGTCAGTGGTCAGGGGTTTGCACCCAATGGGAAAATAATATTCAACGAACATACTATAAATTCCATAAACGAAGTGGAAGGGTTGGAGTCGCTGATAACCACTGCGGTATTGTGCAATGAGGGGGACCTTCATGCTCATGACGGCAAATGGTCGCATCGCGGAGACCCGACAGATATCGCCCTCCTCAGCCTGGGACAAAAAATTGAAGTCGGGCAAGAACAATTGCTGGAAACCTGCCCGCAGGTAAACCAGATTCCTTTTGAGCCGGAATACCAGTTTTCCGCTTCCTTCCATCAATTGCCCAGTGGAGAAATTCGCACCTTTGTTAAAGGGTCGCCTGAACAGGTGCTGTCAATGTGCCTTGTAGAAAAGAAATCCATCAAAACAATTCTTCAAATTGTTGAGGGAATGGCAGAAAAAGGTTACCGGGTGCTGGCGTTCGCCCACGGCCCGGCACCCAAAAACCTGGACCCTCATCATCCCCCGGCAGAACCGACTAAACTTGAATTCCTCGGCCTCGCCGGAATGATCGACCCACTCAGGGAAGGGGTGTGCGAAGCCATCGCGTCCTGCCGTGATGCCGGAGTCGATGTGGCCATCATCACGGGAGACCACCCGATCACAGCTTTCACAATCGCCCGAGAGTTGGGGCTGGAGGTGACCCCGGAGCAAGTGGTCAAAGGATCCCAGTTGCAGGGCAAGTCCCCCGAAGAAATGCGGGAGGTCGTTAAAACCGCTCGCGTTTTCGCCCGAGTGGCTCCCTATCAAAAACTTGAACTGGTGAACGCCATGCGTGCGGCGGGCCATTTCGTGGCCGTCACGGGCGACGGGGTGAATGACGCCCCAGCCCTTAGAGCCGCAAATATTGGCGCCGCTATGGGGCAGTCCGGAACCGATGTGGCCCGCGAAGCCGCAGAACTGGTGATCAGCGACGATAATTTTGCCACCATTGTTAAGGGAGTGAGACAGGGCCGCATTGCTTATGAAAATATCCGCAAAGTCATCTTCATGCTAATCTCAACCGGCGCGGCAGAGGTTGTCGTGGTCACCCTGGCTGTTGCGGCGGGCTTCCCGTTACCTCTCACTCCTGTACAACTGCTGTGGATGAACCTGGTCACACAGGGTATTCAGGATGTTTCTATGGGATTCGAACCCGGCGAAGGCGATGAGTTGAAGCGGAAACCCCGGGACGTTGGGGAACCGATCTTCAATCACCTGATGATCGAACGATCGGCTTTTATCGCGGTATGGATCGGGGCACTGGCATTTATTCTTTTTCAGCAATTGCTACAAGCCGGGGTGGCTCTGGGGTCCGCTAGAAACATATTGCTGTTATTCATCGTTTTGTTTGTAAACATTCATATGTTCAACTGCCGGTCAGAAACCAAATCGGCCTTTAAAACACCGCTACTGCAAAATCCCGTTTTGCTGTTTGGAGTCCTGGGCGCATTTCTCAGCCACGTTCTGGCTATGTACCTTCCAGCAGGACAAATGATTTTAAAAACCCAACCGGTTGATGGGCAGACCTGGCTATTGGTAATCGCACTCGCCTCCACCAGCATTTTGTTGATGGAGTGGCATAAGCGATGGTGGAACAAACGGCAGGAAAGAAAG
>Ga0210019_1002101_pt1 | contig 19849 bp, 17 predicted proteins | sample CryGeyCG2114_020_2_FD_183969 | JGI IMG/M metagenome (GOLD analysis project Ga0210019, IMG submission 183969) | Groundwater microbial communities from aquifer - Crystal Geyser CG11_big_fil_rev_8/21/14_0.20 (SPAdes) (version 2) | ecosystem: Environmental > Aquatic > Deep subsurface > Groundwater ...
ATTTGTTAAAATATAAAGACAAAAGGTCGCTTAGCTCAGCTGGTTAGAGCGTTACTTTGACATAGTAAAGGCCAGAGGTTCGAATCCTCTAGCGGCCACTGCTTTTGGGCTTATAGCTCAGCTGGTTAGAGCGTTGCATTCACATTGCAAAGGCCTCAGGTCCGAATCCTGATAAGCCCACCGTCAATCACCTAAGATGGCTAAAAGAAACTGTTTGATCAAGATCTCCGGTGACATGATTAACGAGAAAATTCTTCTGTGGATTAAAAAATTAAGTAAAAATTATTCAGTGGTTATTTGTGTCGGTGGGAGTAGTCAAATTAATAAAGCTTTTAAAAAAGTCGGTTTTCCGGTAAGTAAGTTTGGTCCTTTGGGAAGGGAAGCAAAAAGTTTAAAAGAAAAAAAGCTGGCAAAAGATATTTTGGAAAAAAACAAAATTGAAGTTCAAAATCGCTTAAACCTAATCGGAGACAGGGTAAAAGTGGTTATTCCTGTTTTTGAAATCGGCAATGTTCTTTGTCATGTTAATGGTGACTATTTTGTGCTTTTTGCCTACCTCGGTTTTGATATTTTATATGTTGTGACTACTCCCCAAAGGATGGCAGAAAAAGAGGAATTTTTTAAGCCTTATGATACTTTGCATAAAATATATGTAATTGGATTTAAAATTTAACTAAACTAAAAAATTATTTCTTGCCTTTTTTTTCTCAAGAGAGTCGGTCTAAAGCCGGCTTTTTTGATGGCTTAATAATTCTTTAATTATCCCAATTGAAAATCAGGATATTTATATCCTAATTAGAAATCGGGACAAATTTGTTTGTCCTATAATTGACTTTTGGATTTATTTTTGTTAGAATTTTCCTATTGAAAAACAAGTTAAAAGCAATTTGTTTTTCTTTTGTACATTAATAATTTGCGGAAAAGAAATTCCTCCTTTAACAAGTGGATAGCACCTTGGGTATTAATTTAGTATCCAAAGCGCTATCCATTTGGAAGCCAGACGGAAGTCTGTAAATTTTAAAATCATAAAGGAGGATAAAAATGGTTGCAAATGCTGAATGGACTGGAGTTATCGTTGTGGGTGCATACAATCTTGATTGTCGGCTTTTCTCTGCTTTTGGCAGAGCCAGACCTTTCCCAATCAAGCTGGTTCACACCAAATGTCATACGGATCTAGGCGAAGAAATTCCAACCAAAGAAAAAGAAAAAGATGAGGGAAAGAAATTTTTGAACCTTGGCAAAAAACCGTCTGTTCAAGCTGTTCAAGTTCGCGAACAACTTTTCTGCCCAAAATGCAAGCGACCTATTAAGACTGATGAGGTTGGGCGAGGCATTGAGACTGAAACAGGTGTTATTGAAGTTCCAGAGGCTGAGCTGGAGACCTTGAAATTTGAACCGACTAAAAGAGTAACCGCCGAACTCATTCAGGCTGACGATCCAGCGATTGAAGCAGTGGGATTTGGCCGCCGGCTCTATGTTTTCCCGAAACCGGCCGCCGTAGAAGCTTACGCAAACATCTACTACATACTCCGAGAGAGCAAACGCGTTGGCTTCATTTCCTCGCTAGTGATCAAACAGAAACCATATGTTGCGGTTGTTCGATCACTTACCGTTCCTTCTGTGGTTTTTGGCCGAGAATACCCAATCTTATTTTTGGATATGCTCAATGATACGGATTGTCTAAAAGACCCAGCTGATTTCCCTGACTACCCTGCTTCTTTGCCGTCACCTAATTTCGCGGTTTTAGCTCAACCGATTGCTGAAGCGCAAAAGATTGAGACCAAATTAGATCCAGAGCGTTGTGTCAACCCCAAACGGTTGAAACTTAAGGAAATAATAAAACGAGCAGTCGCTCGATCTCTTAAGAAGTAGACCGGAGAGCGTACGGATTAAAAAAATTACCTGATTAAAATTAGGTTCCGCAAATTACGTTTAAAAAGCGCCTAAGTTGGTCACTCTGACTAACAACCCCCTAGGCGCTTTTTCTTTGGCTAAAATTTACTTAAAGAAAAGAATTTCTTGAGAAAGAAATTGGGTACCGAGAGCATTTATATGGGAACGATAAGAAGTTGAATCTTTAGCTTCATTTAATTTCTCCTGGGCCAGAAGATACAGGGTGCCATAATTTGGATTAACTTTACCCTGATTAGCAAGTTTCTTAAGCCGGTTTTCCATTTTTTCAAAAGTTTTCTGGGCTAATAAGATTTCTGTTTTTAAGCGGCGCTGATTATAAGTTTTGCCTTTATTGGTTTCAGAGATAATATAAGCTTCCTCTAAATTCTCAATAATTTTCTGGACGTTATTTTTTAAATAGGTAGATTTATTTTCCTCTAATTTGCCCATATTTTGCCAAAAACCGAGAGTGAGTCGGAGTTGATAAAGAGAAACAATACCCTTTTCAATTTTATTTTTATTCAAAAGAGATTCAATATGATTTAATTGGATAAGGATTAATCTTTTCGTCCAAGGATGAAAACTTTGTTGGTTAATTTCATTTTTTAAATCATCAATTTGATTTTGAACAGTTTTTATATAAGTTTCTCCTGATTGGTCAACAATTGGGTTTTCCAAAGGAGAAGAGGGATTGAAATTAATTTTATAAACAAGATTGCTTCCTTCATCAATTAATCCAGAAATAGTTGTCCAAAAATCTTTATCTTCAAGAATTTGACCAATGTATAATTTATAAGAACCAGAAGCTGTCCCGGTAAGATTTATTTGGTATTCACCTGGTAAGGCGTTACTAACTACCATGAGTTTACCGTCACCATCACCAGCCAGATTTCCATTAGGGTCAATGATGTTTATCGTCGCCGGCGAAGCAATTTGAAAAACTAAAGAAGAATCATAATTAAGATTACCAGAGATGCTAGAAATAGAGCTTGGTGTTAAATTAAAGACTTCCATAATTTTTTGTTGGCCTTCATTGGAAGTGACTAATTCTTGATGGCCTATATTTTCTAAGTTGACAACATTTGCCTCATTCAGAACAGCACTTTCGGCCAAAACAGTATAATCGCCATTATCAAATTCGTCAGTTTGCGGCTTACCATCAACCCAAAGACCTAAAATTTTATCCAGCCAATTGGGAGAAGTGACATTAATCCATCTTAAGGTGCTGCTGGGGGAAAGACCGACTAAATTGTTAGTAATAGAAATAAGATGATTTGGTAAAGAACTATTAAGCCCAATGAGCCAATCATTTTTTTGCGACATCTGGTTTAAAGGTTTTTCTTGAGAGTTTTCTTTTAAATAATTGAATGTCGGTAATAAATCTTTTAAGGTGGGGATGACTGTCCTTATAGCCTCCATATTGGTAGAAAATCCCGGTTTTCTTAAATGGAGTAAAAAACTAGCCCCAATTCTTTGCCAACCGGGAAGTGATTTGCTTAAATCGCCACCTTCCCAAGGATAATACATTGAAGGAATTCCGTGGAGTGGAGAACCCAGAGTTAATAATTGATCAATTGGATTTTCTTGATTATTTTGAACATAAGTTCTGGCAACTAAACCACCGAGACTATGTCCAATTAGGTCTATTTTTTCATCAGGAGTTGGTTTAACAATGTTTTCAATATATGTTTTAAGATCTTCAGAGATGGGATTGACTGGTTTAGTCCAGTTGTAATTAAAAACAAAGAGATTTTTGTTTTCGCCTTCAGTTTCATAACCAGCATTTTTAAGGGTTTCAATTAAGCCATCATAAACCCTAACTCCTGGTGTCATATACCATTCAGGTTGTGGTCTCTCAATTCCTAAAATCATATTTTCATGATTCCACGACCCCCCAAGACCAGGAAGAAGAACGAGAGGCTGAAGAGGGGTTGGAGTTGGTGTGGGTGTGGGTGTGGGAGTTGGGGTAGGGGCAGGAGGAGGGGAGGTGATATTTATGTAATCTACTTTAAAATTACTCCATGAAGCAGCTGAATTATGATTTACAGGGTTTCCTATCCATAATGTTGTGGGGCGTCGGAGTGTTTCCATCGAAGTAAATACGAGGTCACCATTAAAAAATAAAGAATAGCAGTTATTTTTATAGTCTATCTGGATGATATTAGGCTGCATATTGTTTACTGAAAGTTGGAATACCGGTTTTCTAGAGGGCTCACAAATAAGATTAGTCTCACATGATCTATAAGAGATATTAAAATGACTTACAGAATCTTGCCAAATATTAAAAAGAAATACTTGGGTATCATATTGGGCCCAATATGAGTCAGTTATATTGTTTGAAGGTAAGCGATTTCCGATTGTTATTCCATCACCCCTGCTATTTACAGAAGTGTATTGAATTTTTAATTCTAAAGAGAAATCCCCTGTTTTCGGAAATGGGTTTTCTTTTGTATGTATAAAGGGGAAAGTTGCTGCATTTGATGAAAGTTCCAACCATTCCGAAGATACACTAATTTTCCCTCCATTTTCATAACTCTGCCATATAAAACTATCTAGTCCAGTTCCCTCAAAGTTTTCTTCTAATGCAAATGTAGAATGTGGGAATATCACGAGAATAAAAAAGAGAAAGGAAATCACAGAAACGATAAAAAAGAAAGTTTTGGACAATTTTATTCCTTGCATAAAAAAACAAGCCCTTTTCCGGCTTGCTTATTTATTTACTTTAATAATTTTACTAATTGTTTGTCAAGAGGTAGTTTTTTGGATAGGCACAGGAAATTTTGTGTGGTAAAATTTCATTGATGAGTAGTTTATAGGAAATATATTTTAATTTGGCCTGGTAGATTGCCATCGGTTAAAAAATTAGATATAAATTATTTTATTCTTGCTCAAAGGAAGTAATATTTATGAATTTAAGCGTAATAATTCCTGTTTATAATCAAGAAAAAATTATAACTAAAGCTTTAGATTCTTTAAATAATCAAATCATTCCAAAAAACAGATACGAAATAATTATTATAGATGATGGTTCTGCTGATAAGACATTAAAAATAGTAAAGGATTTTAAGAAAAAATCAAAAGTTAAAATTAATATTTTAAGAACAGTAAATCGACATGGTAAGGGAGCTGCAAGAAACTTAGGTATTAAAAAAGCAAAAAATGAAATTGTAGTTTTGTTAGATAGTGATATGATTTCTCCAAATGATTTATTAAAAAGACATTTAGAGTTTCATCAAAAATTTGCAAAAGAAAACTTCGCTATAATTGGGTATATTACTTGGGCCACTGAATTAGAAATAACACCCTTTATGTATTGGTTGGAGCATGGAGGAGGGCAACTAGATTTCGACATTTTAAAAGATAAGCAAAAGATTGATTATAAGCATTTTTATACAGGTAATTCGTCTTTCAAAAAAAGTTTTTTAATAAAAAATGGGCTTTTTGATGAAGATTTTGGCCGTGAGATGTACGAAGATTTGGAATTAGCCTACCGATTGCAAAATAAAGGATTGAAAATTTTTTACAATAAAAAGGCTAGAGTTTATCATTGTCACCAAACTGATATTGAAAAATACTCCAAAAGAATGATAAGCGTTGGGAAGGGAGCAGGGATACTTTTCGAGAAACACCCAGAATTAAAAAATAAAATCGCTCTATCTCGGTTTACTTTTAGGACAGCGTTAAATCAAATTTTTTCCCCGATTTATTTTCTTATTGGAAAAATTTTCAAAAGCATTAAATGGATGGGTTATTATTATAACGCTAAATTTTTTAAAATCTACATAAATAGTTATAAAAATAAATGACTAAATTGTTTGTTATTGTTCTTAATTTTAATAATGGCAAAGATATTATTACTTGTCTTCAATTTTTAATTAAGTCTTGTCCGAGAGTCAACACTATTGTGGTTGATAATGGGTCAACTGATGGGAGTATGGAGAAGATCCTGAAGCAAGTTCAGGATGACAATAGGAATTTAAAAATTATCGAGAATAAAAGAAATCTAGGTTTTGCCAAAGGAATGAATAAGGGCATTAGATTTGCTTTAAAAAAAGGAGCTGAAAGAGTTTTACTACTTAATCCGGATACAGAAGTTAATAAAGGTTTCTTGGAGCCACTTCTAACTAATGGGGCTGATGTTGTTGGCCCAATAATTAAATTCAAACGAAAAGGGCAATGGGTTTATGATTTTGGTGGTAAGATTAATTTCTGGATTGGTCGAACTTCTCATGATGAATATTTAAAATCTGATGTCAAAAATCTAAAATCTCCGGACTATCTCTCTGGATGTTGCCTGTTGATTAGAAGAAAAGTTTTTGGAAAGATTGGCCTTTTAGATGAGAGATATTTCTTGTTTTTTGAGGATGCTGACTTTTGTTTAAGAGCACAAAAAACCGGTTTTAAAGTCGCTTTAGAGCCAAAATCAATGATTCTCCACAAACTTTCCGAGGGTAAAAAGAAACCCCTTTATTGCCTGTATCATTTAATACGTAGCAATTTGATTTTTGTGAATACATGGTTACCCTTTTATCGCCGGCCATTGGCATATTTGTATTTAGTGGCTTTGGGTTTCAAAATGCTTCTCAATCGTCTTTAAGGATGATAAAATTAAAACCATGATCTCCGCAGTGATTTTAACCAAGGACGAAGAAGAAATTCTTCACGATTGTTTGGAATCAATTAAATGGTGTGATGAAATTTTGGTTATTGATGACAATTCAGTTGGTAAAACCACAGAAATTGCTAAAAAATTCGGAGCTCAAGTTTTCACTCGTTCTTTAAATAACAATTGGGCTCAGCAAAGAAACTTCGGTTTGGGAAAGGCGAAAGGGGAATGGGTTTTGTTTGTAGATGCAGATGAAGTAGTTTCACCAGATTTAAAGAAAGAAATAATACTGGCCGTTAAAAAGAAAAATATGGCCGGATTTTATTTAAGAAGGCAGGAATTTTTTGGTGGCAGGGCCTTAAAACATGGAGAAACAGCTCATTATCTGTTGCGATTGGGAAGAAAGGGAAAAGGGGAATGGCGAAGAGAAGTTCATGAAACTTGGGAAATTAAAGGAGAAATCGGTAAATTGAAAAATCCCCTACTTCATTATTCACACCCAACCCTAAGTGAATTTATTGAACATGTTAATAGATTTTCCACTTTACACGCCCAAATCTTGTTTAAAGAAGGAATTAAACCTAGTCTTTTCCGCATCATCGCCAATCCTTTGGCCAAATTTATACAAAATTATATTTTCAGATTAGGTTTTTTAGACGGCACACCAGGCATTATTGTTGCCTTAATGATGAGTTTTCATTCTTTTTTAGCTAGAGCCAAGCTTTATCAACTATGGAGAAAGTAATAATTAGTTTGCTTTTTGCTTTTCTGGCTTTGTTTCCTTTTGGTCAGTTAACCAAAATTCCTTTAACTTTTCTTAACTTACCAGAAGTTCATCTTTATTTAACCGATGCTGTTTTATTTCTATTGGTTTTAAATTGGGGGGTTTGGCGAGTTGTAGGGAAAAGAAAGAAATATCAATTGCCACCTTTGGCTAAACCAATTTTTTTGTTTGCTTTTTTAGCCGGACTTTCTTTAGCAGTGAACTCTCCCCTTTTTTCTGGTAGGGAAGTTAGGGTTGGATTTTTGTATTTACTCAGATGGATAATTTATGCCGGTTTATATTTTGTCATTGTTGATTTTAAAAAGAAACTTAAATGGTTAAATTGGGAAAATATGCGTTGCTTCTTGACGATTATTGGTTCAGCCATAGGTATTTTCGGTCTTATTCAATATTTCCTATGGCCTAATTTAAAGGCCTTGGAAGTTTTACAATATGATCCTCATTTTTACCGGGTTGTCGGCATTTTTCTTGACCCGGGCTTTACCGGTCTGATTTTAGTTTTTACTCTTCTTTTAATTATTGACCGTTGGTTTGCGAAAAAGGAAAAATGGTTAATCCCTTTGTTTTTAGTAATTTATTCGGCTTTAGCGTTGACTTATTCCAGAGCCTCATGGCTGGTTTTTTTATTAGCTGTTTTACTTGTTTCCTATTTTAAAAAATCATGGAAATTCCTAGTGATAATTTTAGCTTTAATAGGAGTAACTTACTTTTTTTTACCAAGACCAGCCGGAGAGGGTGGCAAAATCGAAAGAACCTATACCATTGAAGCTCGTTTAATCAACTCTCAACAAGTTTTAACAATCGCTAAAGAACATCCTCTTTTCGGCGTTGGTTTTAACACTTATCGCTATGTTCAAAGAGATTATGGTTTTCTTAAGTCAGAAGAATGGCAAGTCAGCCAAGCCGGTGCCGGTGCTGATAACAGCTGGCTTTTTGTTTTGGCGACCACCGGAATCTTTGGTTTTTTAAGCTATCTTTGGCTTTGGGGTCAAGCCTTAAAAGAATCCAAAAAGAAAACAATTGTTTTAATTAGTCTTTTAGCTTTAATTATCCATGCCTTTTTCTTGAACTCTTTGTTTTATTCGTGGATTATGGCCTGGGTTTGGATTTTATTAGCTTTTGTTTAAGGAGAATAAGTAACCGTCAGGCTTTTTTCTGTTTGATTGCCCGCTTTATCAGTAGCTGTAATGTGAATTTTATTTTCTCCTGAATTAAGACCAAGAGTGTATTCAAAATTACCTTCTTTTTCTAGAATGACCAGATGGTCGTTAATCCTCAGCTCCACGTCTTCTTCAGTCTTCCCAATAATATTAACTTTAGCTTTTTCATCAGAGATGGTTTTGTTATCTTCAGGCTGACTGATTTCTAAAGTTGGCGGTTCATTGTCATACCAAACAGAGATTTTATTGGAAACGGTACTTTGATTGCCGGCTTTATCAATAGCCAGAGCATAAATTTCATTTTGGCCCAGTGTGAGATTTAATTTGCCCGAGGAAAAATTACCCTCGTTATCAGCCACTGTTTCTTTAACTTCTTGCCCGGTGAGGAAAATTTTCACTGAAGCCCCAGTTTCGGTAATACCAAAGATTTCGATTTCAGATTGATTGGTGGCTTCTGGTAAGGCATTAAGAATTGGTACTTGAGGTGGAAGATTATCCTTAATTTCAATTGGCTGAGAGGAACCGCGGATATTGCCAAAAAAAACAGCCATTTTAATCAAAGCTGGAATTCCCCAGAAGATGGACCCAAAAATTAAAAGCAGGGTTAGGAAAGTAAAAAGAGCCGCTCTTCGGAGATTTCTTTTCTCTTCCTTTTTAGACAATAAAGAGTATTTAGCCATTTTTATCAGAGCCGATGGTCGGAGTCGAACCGACGACCCATGCTTTACGAAAGCATTGCTCTGCCAACTGAGCTACATCGGCATAGAAATAGAGCGGGATAGGGGAGTCGAACCCCTTTCTTCACCTTGGGAAGGTGATGTTGGACCGCTCAACTAATCCCGCGTTTCGTCACTACGTTCCTCAGCGTAAACACTTACCAGCGTAAACACTTACCTAGGTAATCTTAAAACATTGCCGGGATGAATCAAATCAGGATTGCTTAAATTATTTTCACTGGCAATTTTCACCCATTGATAACCATCTTGATAGGCCCTGACGGCAATATTCCACAAATTATCGCCTTTAACCACTGTGTATTCATCATTGGCAATTTGTTGTCCAGCTATTTTTTCAACTGGTTTTCTGACAGCCGTTTTCGGCAAAACTAATTCTTGGTCAACCAACAAACGATTAGCATTGGCTAGATTGTTTTCCTTGGCAATATCGACCCAGTTGTAGCCGGAACTATAGAATTTTTCGGCAATTTTCCAAAGATTGTCTCCAGCCTGGACTTTGTAAGTCATTGGTAAACCTTCAGGCATTAATTCGCCTTCTTCCTGAATTAATTTGACTTCACCTATCGTTTGAGTTGGTTGACTTTCTTCGGTTTTGGTTTTACCGACGCCGCGAAAGTAATTAAAAATTAAGGCCCCGATAACAATCACCACAACAACTCCGAGAATAACACTGATGGTTGATTCGTTGAGTTTAATTTTTTTAAGAAAGTTTTTTAAACGTCCGTTGCTCATTTATTGATAAAAGAGATTTTTATTTTATCCTCCTTTCTAGGCAGAAATGGGCGGGCGGGCCCGAGCGGATTCGAACCGCCGCTCTCGTCCTTGACAGGGACGCGTGTTAGACCAGACTACACTACGGACCCTTTTAGCTAGACTTACAATAGCAAATTATTGAGCTCAAGTCAACGCTTGTGATATGATGGAAAAGATGAAAATGAGTCGGGAAATGACCAATAAAGAAGTGGCACGTCTCTTAAAAGAAGTCTCAGCCGCTTTAGAGGTCAAAGGTGGGAATAGATTCAAGATTGCCGCTTACGACCGAGTTGCTACCGCCATTGAACACGCCACCAGCGAAGTTAAAGATCTTTGGGACGATAACAAACTTCAAGAAATTCCCGGTATCGGTGTTAATCTCTCAGCCTATCTAGATGAACTTTTCCGAAAAGGTAAAGTGGCTCATTTTGAACGAATTTTTCGGAATTTACCACCGGCCATGTTTGAATTCTTAGAGATTCCTGGTATTGGTTCCAAAACTGCTTATAAACTCTGCCGGGAATTAAAGATTAAAGAGGCTAAAACAGCTCTTCCCCGCCTTAAAGAGGCTCTTAAAGCCGGTAAAATAAGGTTAATTGAAGGTTTTGGCGAGCAGTCAGAGAAAGATATTTTAGAAGGTCTTGAAAGCCTTAAAAAGCGTTCAGAAAGGATGCTTTTGCCCTTTGCCTGGGAATTAGCCCAAAAGGTTATTGAATACCTGGCTAGAGGCAAAATTGGCGTCAGGATTAAGCCTTTAGGTAGTTTACGCCGCATGGCGGCTACCGTCGGCGATATTGATTTAGCTGTCGCCACCACCCAACCTAAAAAAGCCATTGAAAGATTCGTCTCTTTTCCAGAAGTTAAAGAAGTAGTAGTTTCTGGAGGCAATACCGCTCGGATTATCCACCATAATGGACGCCAAATTGACCTCAAAACAATGAATCCCCAAGCCTACGGAGCCTTGCTCCAGCACTTTACCGGTTCAAAACAACACAATATCCATCTTAGAGAAATAGCTCAAAAAAAAGGTTTGAGCCTGTCTGAATATGGTATTAAAAAGGGAGGAAAGATTAAAAAATATGCGGCAGAAGAAACCTTTTATCAGGCTTTGGGGATGGCCTGGATTCCGCCTGAGTTAAGGGAAGATACCGGAGAAATTGAAGCAGCCCAAAAGAAAGAATTACCGCAGTTAGTAGAACTAAAAGATATTAAAGGCGATCTTCATGTTCATTCTAATTTTCCCATTGAGCCAAGCCATGATGAAGGAGCAGACACTTTTGAAGTTTTATTAAATAAAGCTCAAGAATTAGGTTATGAATATTTGGGTTTATCTGAACATAATCCTAGCTCAAGTCAGCATAGTTCAAAACAGGTAATTGAGCTATTAAAGAGAAAAAAGGAAGAAATTGATAAATTAAATTACTCAAGAGTAAAAAAGCTATCCGTTTATGCTTTAAATAGCCTAGAAATAGATATAAAGCCAGATGGTTCGTTGGCTTTGCCAGAAAAAGCCCTTAAATATCTGGATTTTGCCATTGCTTCAATTCACAGTAGTTTTAAGATGTCCCGCCAGGAAATGACAAGGCGTGTTTTAACTTCACTAGCTCATCCGAAAATAAAAATTCTAGGTCATCCGACTGGCCGTAAAATAGGCGAAAGAGAGGGTTATGAACTTGATTGGGAAAAAATCTTCGCTTTTTGCCTTAAAAATAACAAATACTTGGAAATTAACGCTTGGCCTAATCGTTTGGACTTGCCTGATACCCTTGTCCGTGAAGCTGTGAAAATTGGAGTGAAAATGGTGATTAATACTGATGCTCATGCCGTTGGACAGCTAGATTTAATGCCTTACGGGGTGGCAGTGGCCAGACGTGGTTGGGCCACTAAAAATGATATTATTAATACCATGGGTTATAATGAATTGAAGAAAGCTTTGAATTTTGAAGGGAGGTGAAAAAATGACAGGTTTTACCATTCTAATTATTATTATTGCTGCTGTTTTGCTTTATTTCTGGTCTTTATACAACCATTTCGTGACGATTAAAACCCGGATTAAAGCTTCAATCCAAGAAATCGGCAACCAATTTAAAAGACAGGCTGACCTGATTCCTAATTTGGTAGCTTCGGTTAAAGGTTATATGAAGCATGAGATGACCATTTTTAAGGAGTTAACTGAAGCCAGAAAGCAAATTGTCAAAGTTGTTGATGGTGGTGATACCCAAAAAATGATTGAAGCGGGAGCTCGTTTGCAGAATGCCTTGATGCCGATTCGAGCTGTTTTCGAATCAACACCCCAACTACAAGCCGTTGGTCCTACCAGTCAGTTAATGGAGGAATTAAGAGACACGGCTGATAAGGTTATGTATTCCCGTCGGACATTAATTGATTTGACCGCTGATTATAATATTATGTTAGCGAGATTTCCTTCTAATTTGGTGGGGAAAATGTTTCGTTTCCAGCCGGAACCAGGCTTGAAAATACCCGGAGAAGGAGAGTCATTGACAGTTAAAAAAGAAGAATTAAAGACACCCAAAGTGGAAATTTAATGATTAACGTTTACGAACAGGTTGACCGTAATAAACGTCGTAGCGCCATGATTATGGTGATTTTTGTCATTTTCATCACCGCGGCGGTTTGGCTTTTCAGCAAGGCCTTAAATTATGGTCCAGGCCTTGTTGGCTGGGCCTTAGTTTTTTCAGGTTTAATGAGTTTTGCCAGTTACTGGTGGTCCGATAAAATTATTCTGGCTATTTCTAAAGCCAGGCCAGCTGATGAAAAAAGAGACTTCCAATTTTTCACCGTTACCGAAAATTTAGCTTTGGCTTCGCAAATACCGATGCCTAAACTTTATGTTATTGAAGACAGTGCTCCGAATGCCTTTGCTACCGGTCGGGATATCAATCATGCGGTTATCTGTGTAACCACTGGTTTAATTTCTAAGTTGAACCGAACCGAGTTGGAGGCGGTTGTCGCTCATGAGATAAGCCATATTAGAAATTACGACATGCGCTTAATGAGTATGGTCACTATTTTGGTGGGAATGGTCATTTTGATTTCCGATTGGTCTCTTCGCGGTTTTCAATTTGGCGGTCGTTCCCGCAACCGTGAAGGCGGAAATGTTGGGGCCATTCTCTTTTTAATCGGTTTAATTTTAGCTTTGCTCTCGTCCCTTGTCGCTAAATTAATTCAATTGGCTCTTTCCCGCCGGAGAGAATTTCTGGCTGATGCCTCAGGGGTGATGTTAACCAAATATCCTGACGGTTTGATTAGCGCTTTACAGAAGATTAGCGCTGATAAAGAACCGTTAGAAGTTGCCAACAAAGCCACCGCTCATCTTTACATCGTTAACCCTTTTAAAGGTTCCTTGGCTAGGGGATGGGCTGTTAATCTTTTTAACACTCACCCACCAATAGAGGAGAGAATTAAAGTTTTAAGGGAGATGAAATGATTAGAAAAAAATCTAAATTAAGTGAAAACGAAGTTAAACATGTGGCTAAGCTAGCCAAATTAAACTTAACGCCTCAGGAGGTGAAAAAGTTTCAAGAGCAGCTTTCAGAAGTTTTGACCTACGTAGAAGTCCTGAAGGAAGCTAAAACAGAGAAAACAGAGCCGACTAGCCAGGTGACTTCTTTGGAAAACATTTTTCGTGAAGATAAAGCCAAAACCTCTCTTTCCCAAAAGGAAGTTTTATCAGGGACTAAACAAAATTATCAAGGTTTTTTCAAAATTAAAAGAATTTTAAATAACAGTTAAAAATGGAATTAACCCAATTGTCAATTAACCAAGTTCAGGAAGGTTTAAAAAAGAAAAAATTTTCTTCACTGGAGGTGGTTGGTTCATGTCTGGAAAAGATTAAAAAAACCAACCCCAAGATTAATGCCTTTCTGACCGTTTGTGAAAAAGAAGCTTTGGCTGAAGCCAAAAAAGCCGATAATGTATTAAACCGTCAGCTATCACCCCTTGAACATCAGCCTTTATTGGGGATACCGATAGCCATCAAAGATATTTTTTGCACAAAAGGAATAAAGACAACGGCTGGCTCAAAAGTTTTAGAAAACTATATTCCGGTTTATGATGCGACAGCGGTCAAAAAGCTAAAAGAAGCCGGGGCGATTATCATTGGCAAAACTAATTTAGATGCTTGGGCTCATGGTTCTTCAGGAGAAAACTCAGATTTTGGCATAACCAAAAATCCCTGGGACGAAAACTATGTTCCCGGAGGTTCCAGCAGCGGTTCAGCGGCGGCCATCGCCGCCCAAATGGCTTTTGGGGCAACAGGGACCGATACCGGCGGTTCTATTCGTCTGCCGGCTTCTTTTTGCGGTGTGATTGGCTTGAAGCCGACTTACGGGCGGATTTCCCGCTACGGAGTTATAGCGATGGCTTCTTCCTTGGACACAGTTGGCTGTTTTGGCAAAGAAGTTATGGATTTAGCTATTCTTTTACAAATTATGGCCGGAGCTGATGGTTTTGACGCCACAGCCCCTAAATTACCTGTTCCTGATTATTTAAACAGTTTGGAAAAGCCAATAAAGAATCTGAAAATCGGTTTACCTAAAGAATATTTTGCCAAAGGCCTGGATACAAGAATCAAGAAAAGGATACAATCGGTGGTGGAAAATTTAAAAAAACAGGGAGCTAAAATAAGTGAGGTTTCTCTGCCTCACAGCCCTTACGCTCTAGCTGTTTATTACATTATTCAACCTTCGGAGGTTTCTTCTAATTTGGCCCGTTATGACGGTCTCCGTTATGGTTTTGACCGCACTTTTTTTGGTGCTGAAGCCAAAAGAAGAATTATGTTGGGAACATATACTCTTTCATCTGGTTATTATGAAGCTTATTATTTAAAAGCAATGAAGGTCAGAACCTTAATTAGAGAAGATTTTGATGAGGTTTTTAAAAAAGTGGATCTTTTATTAACACCAGTTTCCCCTACTTTGCCTTTTAAAATAGGGGAGAAAACAGCTGACCCTTTGAAAATGTATTTGTCAGACATTTATACGGTGACCGCCAATTTAGCCGGCATTCCCGGTTTATCTTTACCAGCCGGCTTAGTTAGTAATTTACCGGTTGGTTTCCAGCTTTTAGGACCGCAATTCAGCGAGGAATTGCTTTTTCAAGTTGCTTACCAATATGAACAGAAAAGCGAATTTTATAAAAATAATTTAGTTTAATTAATTAAACAAGATGAGAAATAATTTTATCGAAGTCCTAAAAAACAAAAATTTTATTAAAATTTGGAGTTCCCAAATTTTTTCCCAATTGACAGTCAATTTATTGAATTTTGTTTTAATTATAAAGATTTTTGAAAGCACTCATTCTACTGTCGCTGTCTCCCTTTTTTGGTTTTTCTGGGCTTTACCGGCCATTTTCCTGGGGCCGTTTTCAGGAACTTTGATTGATCTTCTGGGGACCAGAAAAATTTTAATTTTGTCTAATCTTTTCCAAGCCTTGGTGGTCCTGATGTATTTACCTGTTAGAAATTCTATTTGGCCGATTTATAGTATTCTCCTTCTTTATTCATTTTTGAATCAATTTTATTTACCGGCTGAAGCGGCAACTCTGCCCGGCGCAGTGAGTAAAAGATTGCTGCCTTCAGCCAACAGCCTTTTTCTTTTTACCACCTATGCCTCTTTGATTTTAGGATATGGCTTAGCCGGTCCCTTGATAAAATTAATTGGCCGCCAATTACCTTTTGTCATAGGAAGTTTAATGTTGATTTTAGCGGCCTTGATAGTTCGCATGTTACCTTCAAAAACTTTTTCCAAAATCAGCCACAAAATGTCTTCCCAGCGTTTGCCTGATTTTTTTAAAAAACTGAATGAAGGTTATCAATTTATCAGATATAATCCGACGGTTCTTTTCCCTTTGTTAATTTTAGTCTTTTCGCAAATTATTTTAACTATTCTGGCTGTTTTGGCGCCAGCTTTAGTGGTCAAGATTTTAAATACTGATTTAGTTAACATCAGTGCCAGATTAATTTTACCGATTGGTATCGGTGGGATTTTGGGAATGATTACCACCGTTAAGCTTTTGAAAAATATTCGCAAGCGTTATTTAATTAATAGCGGCTTTTTCTTATTAAGTTTTTCTTTGTTCTTTTTGGTTTTGGCCGTGCCTCATCTTCATAATTATTTTAAAATTTTAGGTGAAATTGTTTTAGGTTTGATTGCCGGTTTTGCCTTTAGTCTTTTTACTGTTCCCACCCAAACCTTACTTCAAGAAAAAACACCAGACAATTTAAGGGGACGGGTCTTTGGCGTTTTAGGGTTTTTGATTACTATTTCTTCCGTTTTGCCGGTTCTTTTTGTCGCCACTGTCGGTGAATTTTTAGGCGAGATTTGGATGATTTTGATTTTAGCCACGGCCATTTTTACTTTAGGTTTGTTTTCACTGAAAGGAGAAAATGTTATTTACCGTTTTTATCGGTCTTGAAATCCATATTGAATTGAAGACAAAATCAAAAATGTTTTGTCGCTGTTCGACTGATTATTTTGGTCGTTCTCCCAATACTTATGTTTGTCCCATTTGTTTGGGTTTGCCCGGGGCCTTGCCTTTGCCTAACCAAAAAGCCATTGAGGCAGTTGTTCTCAACGGTTTATCTTTAAACTGTCAAGTTACCAAATTCAGTAAATTTGATCGCAAAAACTATTTTTACCCTGATTTACCTAAGGGTTATCAAATCAGCCAATATGATTTACCTTTATGCCAAAAAGGAGAATTTCTTAGCATAAAAATCCGAAGAGTTCATTTGGAAGAGGATACAGGGAAACTAGTTCATGAGACGATAGACAACGAAAAAGTTTCTTTAATTGATTTTAACCGTTCAGGTCTTCCTTTAATGGAAATTGTCACTGAACCTGATCTTCGTTCAGCTGTGCAAACAAAAGAATTTTTAAAGAAACTTCAGCAATTAGTCCGTTGTCTTGGCGTGGCTGATGCTGATATGGAAAAGGGGCAGATGCGCTGTGAACCGACGGTTAATCTGGAAATTGTCAAAAACAAAAGAAAATATTACACTCCTTTGGTAGAAATCAAAAACATTAATTCCTTCAGGTTTGTGGGGAAAGCGATTGAATATGAAATCAAAAGACAGCTTGAGGAATTTAACCAAACCGGCATCGAAAAACAAGCCGGTAACAAAACAACCAGGGGTTGGGATGAAAAAAATCAAAAGACGGTTTTGCAAAGAGAAAAAGAAGAGGCGGCTGATTACCGTTATTTTCCTGAGCCAGATATCCCTCCGATCCGTCTTACTAATTCTCAAATTGAAGCTATTAAAAATAAAATCCCTGAACTGCCGGAAGCAAAGGTTGTTAATTTAGAAAAGCTGGATCTTTCAGAGTATCAAGCGGAATTATTATCAAGATCAGATAAAAATATTCAAATGCTTGAAGACGCCATAAAAATCAGTGAAAAAATCAAGGTTAAAATAAGCCCGTCAAAAGCCGCTGATTTGATTATTAATAAAAAAGCCAATACTCCTCAAGAAATTGTTAACAGACTTACAACTAAGAAGCCAAGCATGAATAAAAATGAATTAGTTTCAATATGTGAGACTGTTGTTAAAGATAATCCTTCAGTGGTTGAGCAATTTAAAAAAGGCAAGGAGACAGTTATTGAATTTTTAGTCGGCCAGATAATGGCTAAAACCAAAGGTCAAGCTAATCCTCAACAGATTCGTGAAGTCCTTCGTGAAAAATTGAAGCTCCACGCCACACGAAGTGGGGCGTGATAACTTCTCCTCCTTCGTGGAGCGAAATCCTTTCGAAGTTCTGCATTGCAGAACGAAGAAGGATAAAATCTGCTTGAAAAAAAAGTCACTTTTAGCTATAGTGAAGATTAATGACCGAGATAAAAGAGACTGATTTAGATAAAGATTTAACTCAACTTCCTCCTTCTAAACTTGCACGGAATTTAATAACCTATACGCAAGACTTTGGTGAAGCGATTGAACCAGGCCATGATGAAGAATATACAAAGCGTCATAAAGTTTGGAGTGAATATTATCTGCCGGCTCTTTTAGGAATGGTCAAAAGCGGCGAAATGTCAGATGAAATATTTTGTTCGGTTTTGGCCACTCTTTTGTACAAGCAAGAATATGAGAGAGACAGAGATCCTTTAACCGGTTTGTATGACCGACGTGGTTTTGCTAGGCAAACTGAGGAATTAATGGCGGAAAGTAAGCGCCTTAATTTACCCTTAACTTTAGCTTATATTGATTTTGATAATTTTAAACCACTCAATGATAAATATGGCCATAAGGCGGGTGACGATTTTCTTAAGGTTTTTGCTTCAATTGCCCAAACAACTAGAAAAGATGATGTTTGGTCAAGATTTGGGGGCGATGAATTTGTTTCTCTTTTGCCTCACACTGATGAAAAAAATGCCGGGATAATAATGGAAAGAATAGAAGATAAATTAAACAAATTTGTTAAAAAATCAAAAATAAATTTGGAAAAACCATTAACTTTTACTTATGGTTTACAACAGTGGGATAAAAAACAAGATGCTGATGACTTTATTAATGCTGCCGACCAAAAACTTAAGCTTTTAAAAGAAGCGAAACAAAAATATGGCTAAGTTTACTCATCTTCATGTTCATTCTGAGTATTCTCTTCTCGATGGCTTGGCGAAAATAGAATCTCTTTTTGCCAAGGCTCTGAAATTGGGAATGGATTCTCTGGCTTTAACCGACCATGGCGTTATGTATGGAGCGATTAAATTCTATTTAGCCGCCAAAGAATTTGAAATGAAACCGATTATTGGTTTAGAAACTTACATGGCGGCTCGTTCCCGCTTTGACAAACAGGCTAATATTGACTCCGACCGTTATCATCTCATCCTTCTGGCTAAAGATGAAACCGGCTATAGCAACTTAATGAAGTTAACCACCTTAGCCAATCTTGAGGGTTTTTATTACAAGCCCCGCATTGATATGGAGCTTTTAAAACAATATCGCCAAGGTTTAATTGCCAGTTCGGCTTGTCTAGACGGTGAAATCCCCCAATTATTTATTCAGAGAAGAGACAAGGAAGCCGAACAAAAAGCCAAAGATTTTCTGGAGATTTTTGGCGATGATTTTTATTTAGAAATCCAGCACCATCCTAAAATTACCGAGCAAAAAGAAGTTAATCAAAAATTAGTTAAGCTTTCCCGTAAACTGGGTATCCCCTTAGTTGCCACCAATGATGTTCATTATGTAGAACCGGATGATGCCGAAGCCCAAGATGCCTTATTAGCCGTCCAAACTCAAAAAATGATTAAAGATGAAAAGCGCTTGACGATGTTAGACTCGCCTGATTTTTATCTGCGTTCACAAGAAGAAATGATTGAGGCTTTTAAGGATTATCCAGAGGCGATTAAAAATACCAGAAAAATCGCCCAAGCTTGTAATCTGGAGATCCCCATTGGTCGTTGGATTTTACCCAATTATCCGCTTTTGGAAGGACAAACAGCTGAAGAGCAATTGAAAAAACTGGCTTACGAAAGACTAAGAGATCGTTATGGTGAAAAAATCCCTCAGGAAGTTATTGACAGAGTGGAATATGAATTAAATATCATCTGTCAAAAAGGTTTTGCCACTTACTTTTTAATTGTTCAGGATTTTGTTAACTGGGCCAAGCAGCAGAAAATCAGAGTTGGTCCCGGCCGAGGTTCAGCGGCCGGTTCTTTAGTTTCCTATATTTTAAGAATCACTTCGGTTGACCCCTTAAAGCATAATCTGCCTTTTGAAAGATTTATGAACCCTGAAAGAATAAGCCCTCCGGATATTGACTTGGATTTTGCTGATGACCGAAGAGACGAAGTAATTGAATATATTACTCAGAAATACGGCAAGGACAAGGTCGCTCAGATTATTACTTTTAATGTTATGAAGGCTAAAGAATCAGTGCGCGACATTGGCCGCGTTTTA
>Ga0210019_1002102_pt1 | contig 19846 bp, 18 predicted proteins | sample CryGeyCG2114_020_2_FD_183969 | JGI IMG/M metagenome (GOLD analysis project Ga0210019, IMG submission 183969) | Groundwater microbial communities from aquifer - Crystal Geyser CG11_big_fil_rev_8/21/14_0.20 (SPAdes) (version 2) | ecosystem: Environmental > Aquatic > Deep subsurface > Groundwater ...
ATTACAAAACTAAAAGCCGCGCCTATCGCCAGCATCGGCACCTGCCGGTTTTTAAGAGTTTTCTTAACGATTTTTGCCGCCAAGGCCCAGATCGGCAGCATTACGGCGTAAAAAAATCCGCAGGTCGCCGGCCCTAAATATCCATCAGGTATATGCATGTTAATTATTATAAGGTGAGAGACTAAAAAAACAAGCTATTAATTAGGAAACAGTTTCCAAGCCAAAGCGGAAACTGTTTCCCGATTAGCTTGGAAACTGTTTCCAGCTTAATCGGGAAAGGGGGTCTTGTTTTACTAGCGGTAGAATTTAGGCTTGGGGTATCTATAGGGTTTTTTTGCCTGGGCTGGCCTGGGCTGGCCATGACTTGATTGCCCGTGTCTTGGCTGTCCATGACTAGACTGACGACCATAAGACCGGATAGGCTGATGACTAGCTTCACCGAATTTATCCAGCGTAAGTTCTGCGTGTTTTGAAACAGGCAGCGTGACTTTGATCAGCTTTTCAATGTCGCGCACATCATGAGCCTGATCAGGAGTAGCAAAAGAAATCGCATGTCCCTTATGCCCGGCGCGGGCAGTCCTGCCGATACGATGCACATAATTTTCCGCATCCTCGGGTAAATCATAATTAAGCACTAGCTCAATTCCGGTAACATCAATCCCGCGGGAAGCAATATCCGTAGCAACTAATACTCTGTATCTACCAGATTTAAAACCTTCCAATGCCTCCTTGCGCTGGCTCAAAGAGCGGTTAGAATGTATCTCAGCAGCCGAATACCCCATATCCCGAATTGACCTAACAATCTTTTTGGCATTATGTTTAGTACGCGAAAACAATAAAACTGTGCCATGGTATTGGCCAAGCAGTTTTTTAAGTAATTGTGTTTTGGCTTCTTTTTTGATGATAAATAATTCCTGAGTAACGCGCTCGACAGTCGTACCTGAAGGCGTAATCTCAACGCTCAAAGGTAATTTCATATATCTGGTGGCAATATTCATAATTTCTTTAGGCATCGTCGCCGAAAACAACATGGTTTGCCGGTCTTTTGGCAGAAAGCGCAAGATTTTTTCAATCTGCGGAGCAAAACCCATATCCAGCATGCGGTCTGCTTCATCTAATACCAGCATGACTACGCTATCCGGCATAAAATTCCACTGCGACATATGATCAATTAATCTTCCAGGGGTGGCAATAACAATATGAGGATCTCTGCGCAAGGCCTGCACTTGAGGCGGCATCGGAGCTCCGCCGATAAGACAAGCGGTTCTCATCCCGAATGCTCTGGCAATTTCCCGATAAGCTTCATCAATCTGAATCGCCAACTCTCTGGTCGGAGCAAGCACCAGCCCGATACCTTTTTTCTGCACCAGGCGCTGGACCATCGGAATAGCAAAAGAATGTGTCTTGCCGGTTCCAGTTTGGGCGATGCCCACAATATCTTTTCCTTCTAAAACCAAAGGAATTGCCTTTAGCTGAATAGGCGTCGGCACCTTAAATTTCATGCGCTCTAAGATATCCAAAATTTTCGGAGCAATACCTAGTCCAAAAAAACTGGCAGAAGCTTGCGCGGGATTATTTGTAATTATCGGTTTGTTGGTCATGCGACTTTAGCCATCCGGGGCTTATCATCATAAGCAATGATGCCCAGATGAATATGGCAATAACATTCATGGTTATAAATACTTAAAATATTCTTACAATGCGAATATTTGCATTTTCTTCCCTTGAGTGACGTCTTTATTTTTTTGATCTTACACCTCCTTGACTGCCTGCGGCAGTCCTAACCCACAAAAAAACCGCAAAGGTTAGCTGATCCTTGGCGGCGTAAAACTCTCTAATCTTTCCTATATTATACCCCGATAATCCGGCTTGTCAACCGATTTAACAAGGGGACGTCCTGAAAAGGGACACCCTATCACCTTGTCATATTACAAATATTATAATATTACTTTAATAATTAAACTTACCCCTTGCTAGGGTGTCCCCTAATAGGACGTCCCCTTTATTCCCTTTATTCTTTATTTTGGGACAAAGGGTGTTTTTGAGAAGCTGGTAAGAAACTCAGCTTTAAGCACCCCTTCCTGCCACTCTCCTTCAGGGGTTGAGTCCCAGACAATTCCTCCTCCGATACCCATTTCTGCCTGCTCATCCTGAATCAAAAGCGTGCGGATAGGAATATTAAAGAAGAGATCTTTATCCGGAGTAATGTAGCCGATAGCGCCGGTATAAATCTTGCGCTCCTCCTTCTCCAGCTCATTGATTATCTGCATTGCGCGGATTTTCGGAGCTCCGGTAACTGAACCAGATGGGAAAACCGCAGAAAAAAGCTTATAAATAGATATATTTTTATCTATCTTGGCAGTTACAGTTGAAGTCATCTGGCAAAGGGTCTTGTATCTAGCTACCTCAAATAATGTCGGCGCTTTGATACTGACCCCTAACCTTCCTAAATCATTCCTTAGAAGATCAGCAATCATCACGTTTTCCGCCCGGTTCTTGCGATCGTATTTCAAGCGTAGCGGCGCGAATAAATCAGAAAACATACCACCCCCTCGCGGCCAAGTGCCTTTCATCGGCTTGGTTATCAGATGAATTGATTTTTTCTTAAGAAATAATTCCGGGGATAAAGAAAGAATATTAAACTTTTCAGTCTGAATATAAGCAGGATACGGCACTGGCTGACTTTTCAAAAGCTGATCATAAAGAGCCAATGGATCGCCGCCATATTCAAAAAACAGTTTAATGCAATAAGTGATCTGATAAACATCCCCTTTAGCAATATAATCGCGGATTGCCTCTATATCTAAAGCATACTGCGGGCGTGTAATATTTAACCGCAGGTTCTCCGGAGGATTCAGCTGAGCCTGGTTAGAAAGATTGATCTTGTTTTGTTGAGGCTTTTTATACGCGCCTAAATAAATAAGCGGAAAATCATATCGCTTATCTTTGTGTAATTTTTTCTCAAAATAATATCCTGCCTCGTAAGAAATAAATCCGGCTAGATAAAATCCTTGAGACAGAGCTTCCTCAATATCCTCAAAGGCCTTGATAAATAAAGCCGGGTCCGTGCAAGAAATAATAAACTCCGGGCCTTCAAATAAAAGCGATTTTCTCTCAAACTGAGTCAATACTTTCATAATTTAAAATAAAGGGGACGTCCCCTTTATCACCTTTATTCGTAGCGTAAGGCTTCGATAGGATCAAGCCCGGATGCTTTCTTCGCAGGCCAAAGTCCGAAGATTATCCCGATGGCTAAAGAGAATATGGTTGATAGAAGCACAGAGAACAATGAAACTTTTACGCTCCAGCCGGCAAAAATCGTAATCAAGGTCGCGATGCCCCAGCCAAAACTCACGCCAAATACGCCACCCAGAAACGACATCAGAATTGCTTCAATAAGAAACTGCACCATGATATCTTTATTCGTTGCTCCGATGGCTTTGCGCAAACCGATCTCGCGAGTGCGCTCAGTTACCGAAACCAGCATAATATTCATGATCCCGATACCGCCGACAAGCAGGGAAATCGCCGCAATCGCACCTAATAATAACGACATTGTTTTAGTGGTGGCCTCAAGCGTATCCTTAATATCAGCCATGTTACGGATCTGGAATGAATCTTCGGCGTCTTTTGGACTGAGGCGGTGTTGCTTAATGATCAAATCGGAGATCTCAGTTTGTGCGGCGTCAATTAAATCCGGAGCTTTTGCTTCAACATAAATTGTATCCACATATTCCTTACCAAAAACTCTAAACATGGCGGTAGTAATCGGAATAATCGCCACATCGTCCTGATCATGGAAAGTATTGGCTCCTTTGGCAGGCAAAATACCAATAACTTTAAAATTAAGCTGGTTTATTTTTATGGTCTGGCCAATAGGATCAGCATCTCCAAATAATTCTTTCACGACTGTTGTGCCGAGCAAAACAATTTTTTCCCTCATTTTTACTTCACTCTCAGTGAAAAATCTGCCTACCGGAGGATATGCCGCGCGGATCGATTCATATTCCACCCCTACTCCCTCAACCTGAGTATTCCAGTTATTATTTCCATAAACCATCTGTCCCCGTCCGCTTACCGAAGGACTGGTATTTTTAACTACGTCAGTTAACTTAGCAATCGCTACAACATCCCCCAGGGTAAAACGCGTAACTGTGCCTGCCTGCATAGCTACTCCGTGCATCTTCGAAGAGCCCGGCCTGACCACCAAAAGATTAGAGCCTAAAGATGCCAATTGTTTTTCAATCGCATCTTTTGCTCCCTGCCCCAGAGCCAGCATCGCAATCACTGCGGCAACTCCGATTAATATACCCAAAATAGATAAAACCGAGCGCATTTTATGCGCCAACATCGCCGATACCGCCTGGCGCGGATAATCCAAAAATTTAGTTTCTCCGGAAACCCGGCGCGGTTTTGATAAGATAGTATTTACCAGATTATCTTCTATAGAAACTACTTCCGATGTTTTTCTTTCTTCCTGTTTACGCTCATCAGAGATAATTACTCCGTCGCGCATCTGAATAACCCTGCGGCAGTAAACCGCTATTTCCTGCTCATGCGTAACGATAACAATCGTCTTCCCTTTTTGATTAAGCTTTTGCAGTATGGTAATTATCTCGGTTTTACTTTTTGAATCCAAATTTCCCGTCGGCTCATCGGCAAATATAATTAAAGGCTCGTTAACTAAAGAGCGGGCAATCGCCACCCTCTGCTGCTGACCACCTGACAATTCATTTGGCCGATGCAGCATTCTGTCTTCTAAACCTACCTCTTTAATTTCCAGCTTTGCCCTCTCCTTTAAATGCCTCTTACCGGCATAAATCAAAGGAAGCTCGGCATTTTCAAGAGCGCTCATCCGCGGCAATAAATGAAACTGCTGAAAAACAAAACCGATGATCCTGTTCCTTAATGTCGCCTGCTCTTCATCGCTAAGATTAGTAATATCCCTGCCTCCCAGATAATAAGAGCCGGAATCCGGACGATCAAGCAAGCCCAGAATATGCATCAGCGTGGATTTACCGCTTCCGGAGGAGCCCATAATCGCCACAAACTCACCCGATGATATCTTTAAAGATACATCGCTTAAGGCCTTGACCTGGACCTTGCCCATCTGATAGGTCTTATTTATATTTTTTATTTCAATCATTTTATAATTATTTTTTAGGCTCTTTTTCTTTTTTCGGGCCAAACGGCGTAAACGGGCTACTTCCTACTTCGCTTTTCGGCAAAACAAATTTCTTATTTTTTAATATTAACGTGTCGCTCTCAGAAATCCCGGAAATAACCTCAACATTCTTATCGTCGGTTATCCCCAATTTAACCTCCTGAACCACCGGCTCACTTTGACCATCCTTTTTCACCAAAACAAAATTTTGTTTTTTATCTTTATATACTGCTCCGGCCGGAATAAGCAAGGCATGATCTTTACTGGTTTCAATAAAATCCAAGGTGGCATTCATTCCAGAGCGAAAGAAATCCGGAATCGTTTCCGGAACAAGATCAACTTCATAGATGGTTACATTATTTACGGTTTTAGATTCATAGTAGATATGCCCGACTTCGGCCTTAATCTTGGTATCCGGATAAGCATCGAGAATAATCGTCGCCTCCTGAGCGAGTTTTATTTTTCCGATATCTGTCTCATCGACTTGGGCGCGGGCGATAAGCTCATCCGACAAAACAATCACCGCATCTACAGTAGTTACAGTCTGTCCGGGTTGAGTCGTAGCCACGATAACCTCTGCGTCAATAGGAGCAAGCAAGGCAATGGGCTTATAAGCCTCCTGCCAATATTTTAATTTGTCCTCTCCTTGTCCGCGAGCAGCGTCAAGAAGCGCTGCTCTTTCAGTAGAGCTCATCCAGGCAAGAATCTCTCCTGTTTTTACCTTCTGGCCCTCTTTAACTAAAATACTTTCGATGCGTCCGCCGACCGGAGGCTTAATCTCCAGACGATTCTTAGGTAAAACCGTTCCGGTAGTTGATATCACTGTGTGGATCGATCCGTAAACCGGAGTTATCTCTTTAACAATATTATCTGTGCCTGCCTTGGGCTTAAACTTTACCACCATAAAGGTGCCGGCAATTAAAACCCCCACAATAATTAAACCTATTTTTAATTTTTTAGTCATATTCTAAAACCTCTCCTTTCGCCTGAATCCACTTTGCCTCAGTTAACAGCGCCAGCGCCTGAGAATCCAGATAAGTTTTTTTGGCCCTGACCAAATTATCTTCGATAATTGTCCAGTTATCAAACGAAACCAACCCGATTGCATACTGCGCCTGGGCAATTTTAGAGCGCTCTTGCGTAGCAATTAAAACTTTATACTGTACACTGACTTCCTCCAAAGCATCCTGTAAAGTTGCCCAGCTTTGCTGTAAGGTTAAAATTGCTCCGTCGTGAGCGCTCCTCTGATTCTCCTCCAATTGTTTCACTAAAGCCCGCGCTTGAGAAACCTGCGCTGTCCTTAAGCCGCCTTCAAACAAAGGTAAAGATAATCCGACTCCAAAATTATACTGATCTCCATTAGGAGCCCAATGAGTACCAGTCTTACTTGCTCCGGCACTGCCGGTAACCACAGGAAAAAAATTAGCATAAGCAGATTTTAAACTGAATTCCGCTGAACGCTTCTGGGAAATTAGCTGTAGCAAAGACGGATTATTTTCCGCTAATTTATCAAAATCAGGCTGCACTAAAGCGCTGTCTTTTACCTTAAAATCACCGCTGACAGATATCGGCGTAAGCTCTTTCCTTCCCATTTCTTTGATCAGTTCTCTTTGGGCAACCTGAACGCCCCTCTTATTTTGAGAGATCCCGTATTGGGCCTCTGCAAGATCCGCCTCAGCAGTTAACAAAGCGCCTTTATGCTCAAGCCCGGATTGATAACGCAAAGTAATCAGCTCTAAATTATCTCTTCTGATATTATAAATCTCTTCGGTAATGCGCAGCATTTCTTGCGCTTTTAAGAGATCAATAAACGCCGAACGCAACCTGTATCTGACCGTAGTAGAAGTGAACCGATATCCTTGCTTTGCCGCAGAGATATCTTCCTGAGCTGCTTTTACATTATTAATTGTCTTGGCTCCGTCGAAAATAAGCTGTGTTCCGCTTGCTCCGTAACTATAGCTATCGGTAGCGATACTACTTGATTTTTTTGTTCTTGATCCGCCTGCATCAGCGATAATTTGAGGAAACAGGCCGCTTGCAGTTTGTTGTTTAGATGACTCTGACTGTTTAATTTCCTGTTGAGCAGCAATCAAATCAGGATGATTTTTAGCCGCCTCCTTAATACAGGCGCCCCAATCAAGCTCCTCTTGGGCAATTGCCTTGCCCGAGCAGACTAAACAGAATAATATTAAGATTAGCTTAGTTTTCACTTTTTTCATTATACTCTAATTAAAAAGATTAGCAAAAGTGAAACTCCTGAAAAAATCAAGTAAGTTTTTTCCTGAAGCGCAAAGCACTTAGACTGATTACGGCTAGGCCTATAATAAAGAGCGGAATAAGCTGCGGCCAAAGAACCTCCAGCCCTACTCCTTTTAAAAAAATACTCCTGATTATCACCATAAAATAACGCATGGGATTAAAAACCGTAAACCATTGAATAACTTGCGGCATATTGGCAATCGGATAGGCGAAGCCGGAGAGTAAAACCGTTGGCAGGTAAAAAAGAAAAACCGCCATATTGGCCTCCTGTTGAGTTGAGGAAATAGTAGAAATAAATAAACCTATCCCTAAGGTAGTAAATAAATAAATACAGGTAGCAAACAGCAGGAAAAGAATATTTCCTCTTAATGGTATGTGAAACCAAGCTACCCCCAATAAAGTAATCAAACAAATCTGGACAAGCGCAATTATCGCAAATGGCAGGAGTTTACCGATAATCAGCTCCAGTGGCCGCAACGGACTAACCGTTAACTGTTCCATCGTGCCGATCTCCTTTTCTTTAACGATAGCCATAGCAGTCAACAACAGAGACATCATTGTAATAATTGTAGCAATTACCCCGGGTAAATAATAATTCCTTGAAATCAGATTTCCATTAAACCAAGCGCGGTCTTGGAGTTCTACGCTCGGAGTAGAATTTAGAAATCCAGCTGCGGCGGCTTTATTTTTAAGAACCTCCTGCTGGTAATTGTTTATTATCGTATTGGCATAGCCCATAACAATCATTGCAGTATTGGAATCCGTACCGTCAAAAGCCAACTGAATACTGGCATCTTTATCGGCATTAAGATTACGGGCGAATCCGCGGTCGATACGGATAACTGTGTTAACTAATCCTTTATTTAAAACAAAATCCTGATCTTGGTCGGTAAAAATATATTTCTCGGGGACAAAATATTTAGAGTAGGTGAACCGGCGCAGGAGATCTCTACTCTCTGAAGTGTTATCCCGGTCGTAAATTGCCGTAGGTACATAAGTAATATCCTTATTCGCGGAATATCCGAATAAGATTATCTGAATCAGCGGGGAGATAAAAATTATCATCCTCATCCGTGGATCACGGAAGATCTGCTTAAACTCTTTTACCAAAATCGCTTTAGCGCGCTCAAACATTTAGGCGACCTTCTTCTTGAATTTCTTTATTGCCAAGGTAAACATAATCAAAGCAAATAATAAAAGGAACAGTGCTTCATCCCAAAGAGTGGCAATGCCATTACCTTTTAGGAATAAGTCCCTTGATACAGTGATATAGTAACGTGCCGGAATAAAATAGGTAATCCCCTGAACGAATTTCGGCATATTAAAGATCGGATAGATAAAACCGGATAATAACATCGTCGGTATAAGCGTAGTGATACTGGCAAGCTGAGACGCCATAAGCTGGGTTTTAGAGTTAACTGAAATTAATATCCCCTGCGACAGGGCGCCGGTTAAAAATAAAGAACTCAAAATTATAAGTAAAAAGTAACTTCCTCTAAAGGGAACATGAAATAAAAATATAGCCATCAATACTCCTACCGTAAGATCAAAAAACGCAATAATAAAATAGGGAATAAATTTACCGATGATCAGCTCGCGCCTCTTTACCGGTGTTGAAATTAATTGTTCCATCGTGCCTCTTTCCCATTCCCGTGCTATAGTAACAGAGATAAGCAATGCCGAAATAATCATAATGATCATCGCAATAACTCCGGGGATGATAAACCAGGTACTGATCAAGCCCATATTAAACCAGACCCGCGGATGAGCATTTACGCCTTTAACCGGATTTAATCCGTGACTGGCAAAAGCTTCAGTCAAAAGATCTACATTATATTTTGAAACTACCGAACGCACATATCCCAAAGCGATTGTGGCGGTATTAGCATCGCTGCCGTCAACGATAAGCTGTAGCGGAGCAATTTTACCTGACTCAATATATTGCGAAAAGTCTTTAGGGATAACCAAAGCCAGCATGATCTGTCCGCGGTCGATCTTGCGCGTAATATCGCCATAGTTATCCGTGTAGCCGACTATCTTAAAATACTTTGAGTTTTTAAAATTAAGTAAGAAATCCCGGGTTACTTGAGAGGAAGCATCCTGATTCCAGATTAGCGTACGCACATGATCGATATCCAGGGAAAGCCCATAACCGAAAATCAAAAGCATAAAAATAGGAATAGCAATAGCTAATGCCAGACTGCGCACGTCACGCTTGATCTGGATAAATTCTTTGGCAGCTACTGCCTTAATTCTTTTGAGGCTCTGTCCGGTCATATTCCTCGATTGAAGAAACAAATACATCCTCTAAGGTCGGCATGATTTTATTCACGCCGGATTTTTCAATATTATTTTTTTGCAGGAATTCTTTTATAGCAGAAACTGCTTTAGTACTATCATAAACAACCGCGTGGATATTTGAGCCAAAGAGTGCGGCCTCCTTAACCCCGTCAAGTTTATCTATTTTTTCCAGCCACGCTTGAGAATCAGGTAAGATAATCTCAAGAACCTCATCCTTCATGCAGTTAGTTTTCATCTCCTGCGGCGAGCCCCGGGCAATGATTGTTCCATGGTAAATTAGAACCATACGGTTGCAATTCTCCGCCTCATCCATATAATGGGTCGTCACAAATACGGTTACCCCGCCGCTAGAAAGCTTTTTAATAATCCCCCAGAAATTAGCCCGGGTTATCGGATCAACTCCTGAAGTAGGCTCATCAAGGAATAAGATTCTGGGTTTATGTAAAAGCGCACACCCCAAGGCAAGACGCTGCTTCCACCCACCGGCAAGAGTTGAGGTAAGGTTATTTTCCATCCCTTCTAGCCCTGCCGCATGAATAACTTCATTAAAACGGGCTAATTTATCTTTTCTTGGGATTTTATATAAACCGCTATAAAAATTAATATTTTCTTTGATCGTCAGGTCATTATAAAGAGAAAATTTTTGCGACATATATCCGATATGCTCTTTGATCTTATGCTGCTCTTTGATAATATCAAAACCGCCGACTTTACCGCTTCCGCTGGTCGGAGAGATAATTCCGCAGAGCATTCTAATGGTCGTGGACTTTCCTGCTCCATTGGGGCCCAGAAATCCATATATCTCCCCCTGCATAACCTCAAAATTGATCTTATTCACCGCCGTAAAAGCTCCGAATTTCTTCTCAAGGCCCGCAACGCTTACGGCAATATTATCTTGATTCATATTCTTTAATTATAGTAATAAACGCTTCTTCCAGTGTCTTAACCTTGCACTCATTCTTAATCGCATCCGGAGTATCACAGCGCAAGAGTTTTCCTTTATGCATCAGGCCGACCCGGTGACAACGCTCAGCTTCATCAAGATAACAAGTGGAACAAAAAATAGTTACTTTTTCTTTTAAAAGGCCATAAAGGATCTTCCAGAAATCCCTCCGGGATACCGGGTCCACTCCGTTAGTCGGCTCATCTAAAAATAAAACTTTGGGCGTATGGATCAAGGCGCAGGCCAGCCCTAATTTCTGCTTCATCCCGCCGGAAAGTTTGCCTGCTAAACGCTGCTTAAAAGGAAGCAGCCCTGAAAAACCCAACAGACGATCGATGGATTCTGCACGTTTTTCCCTGACGACTCCGTAAACATCAGCGTAAAAATTAATATTTTCGATTACAGTTAATTCTTCATAAAGCCCGAAACGCTGGGACATATAAGCAATACACTCTTTAAGGGGCTCCGCCTCTTTTACCGTATGCTTATTATAAACCCAGGCTTCTCCGCTGGTCGGATCAAGTATGCCGGTCAACAGGCGCATAGTCGTAGATTTGCCTGCCCCATCCGGGCCGACCAAACCAAATATTTCCCCCTGCTCAATTTGAAGATTTAAATTATCAACGGCAACTAAGGATGCAAAATTCTTAGTTAAGCCATCGGTTTTAATAGTAATCATTTTCATTCAATGATGTAGGCATCAGCCGGCATTCCCGGTTTTAATTCCAGGCTGGAATTATCCACTCTGACTTTGATACGGTAAACTAATTTTACCCTCTCCTCCTGAGTTTGAATAAACTTAGGGGTAAACTCTGCCTGACTTGAAATAAAAGAAACCGTTCCTTTATATTTTTTGCCGGGATAAGTATCCGTAACCACATCTGCATGCTGGCCAAGCTTTACCCTGCCCAGATCTCTTTCATTAATATAAGCAGTAACCCAGATATTCTGCAGGTCAATGGCGGTAAAAACCGGAGTGCCGGGCTTAACTACTTCTCCGGCCAAGCTGCTTTTTACCAGAATATATCCGTCTAAAGGAGAAACCAGATCCGTAAAATCAAGACGGGTTTGCGCCAGGCCTAAAGAAGCTTTTAACTGTTCTACCTTTGCCTGCCGTGCGTCAAAAGCGGTTTTATCCTGATCTCTTTTTTGGGCAGAAACCGCTCCTTCTTTAAATAAATTCTCTGATCTCTGATAATCTATTTTTGCCAGCTCATAATCAAATTGCGCCGCTTTAAGCGATGCTGCCGCGTTATCCCGCTCCTTGGCTAATTCATCGGTATTTAAGCGGGCGACTAAATCCCCGGTTTTTACGACTTTCCCTTCATCAGTAAGCAGCTCAGTAATCTGGCCTTCCACACGAAAAGAGATACGCACATCATCCCCTTCGATATTTCCGGACACCTTGATCACATCACTATGATTTTTCTTCTCAACATAGAATAGCGCCGCTACACCTCCGAGAATAAGGACTATAACAAACAACATAATTAATTTAACCTTTTTTTTCATTTTTATCCCCCTGCCTGCCGGCCGGCAGGCTTAATATTGACTTACCTATACTGCGGTCCAGATAGGCCTTAGCCATTAAATAATCATAAATGCCCGATGCCAAATTAATTTGTATTTGAGCCAGCGCAACCTGAGAATCCAAAACATTTAAGTTGATTGCCACCCCGTTGGTATAACTTACTTCGGAGATCCTCAAAGCCTCAACTGCCTCCTCCACATTATCCTGCTGCGACTTAATAATTGCCGCCGACTTCTTAAGATCAAGGCAGGCTTTACGCACCTCTACAGCAATAGAATCAACTAAATTATCCTTATCGATTTTTGCCTGGGCGTATTTGGCTTTGGCTGCATCAACCTTGGCACGCGTGGAGAAGCCTTCAAAGATCGGGATATTCACCGATATTCCGGCATTCCAATTCCGGTGCTTCTCATTGATCATATTACCTAAATTATTTGACCGGTAAGAATATCCTCCCAATAGATCTACAGTCGGCCGGTAACCGGATTTAGCCATCTGGATCTCCCACTTATCAATATCTATACCCAGAGATTTTAATCTCATCTCCGGCCGGTCAAGGTAGGCGTTTTTTAAAAACTCATTCTCTTCTATCCCGATGAAACTATAAGTTAATTTTTCTCCTGTCTCTATCGGGAAATCTATCTTGCGTCCCAGCAGCTTATTTAAATCCGCTTTCAGAGAATCAATTTCATTCTCTGCTTTTACAACCGCAGGTTCAAGTAAAGAAACCTGCACTCCGGATTGCAGCATATCAAATTTGGATGCAGTGCCGTGTTTATACATCTGCTTTACGTTTTCGTAATGTTGCATTCCCTGATTCAGGGCATCTTTGGCAATACGCTCATTTTCATAGGCAAGCAGCAGTCCATAATAAAGCCGCTTGGCATCAAACTCAATATCCAGCTTTTTGGCGCGCAGTGTTTCATTCTGCTCATCTAAAGAAAGCTTGGCCTGCTTGAGATTGGCTATATTTTTACCTCCACTATAAATCGATTGGCTGGCGGAAAGTTTGAGCAAATTATCATTAATAAAGCCAGTATAAATATTCTGGACAAGTACCGAATCATTGTGGGTATAACTAGCCTGTAAATTTAATTGCGGATAAAAAACACTGGCAGCGTTGATGATATTGGCGCTGGAGACAATCACCTCCTGCTCCTGCATCTGGATATCTTTGTTATTTTTATAGGCGATCTCTACTGCCTCTATAAGGGTAAGCGGTTTTTCGGCGGCGTATAAAAAATTGGCGCAAAATGAAAACGCAGCAATGAGCAGCAAAATCTTGGCTGACTTATCGATGATACTCTTCAATTCGTTATATATAAAATAACTTTTATTAAGCCTGAAGAACCTGGCATTAGCTTTATACTCACTTAAAAGTACGCCGTCTTTATGAAGATTATTCAGCGTCCTCTGGAACACCCCGGGCTTCTTACCCAGCAGCCGCCCGAGCTCCTGAATATAAAACTGGCTTTCAGGATGTTTATAGAAAAGCCTGAGCAGCTCTACGGCACTCTTGTTCAAGATCTTCATATGTTTGATCATCTGCATCCTCTATATTCTATTTGCATATAATTATATACAATTTGCATATATTGTCAAGAAAAACTAGGGGACGTCCCCTCTTTCTCTTGTTTATATTTTTCTATGCAATATAATATAAACATGACTTTTAAAAAAGAAACCAAGATCGCATTATTAATATTTGTCTCAATTGCACTGGTATATCTTTTCTCAGCAAGCGGCAAAATTGAAATAACCGATACCTCCTACTCTATTCAAACCGCAGAGGCAATTGTCTCAAATCACTCCCTAGCTATCGAAGATTGCCGGCCGGGCCACTGCTTTAAATCGCCAAAAGACCTTAAATATTACTCCAGAAGCGGCTTGGGCATATCCTTTTTGTTTATTCCTTATATCATCACCGCTAAATTGATCGCTACTACAACTGGAATTCCGCAAGATAAGCTAACCGACCTCCTGATATCTTTTTACAATATATTTTTTGGCGCAGGAACATGTGTAATAATGTTCTATCTGGTTAAACTTTTCAAAAATTCAGACCGGAACGCCCTGATCATGGCCTTATTGCTCGGCTTGGCAACCTTCTCTTGGCGTTACAGCATCTGGGATTTCTCTGAAAGCACGCAAATGTTCTTTCTTCTTCTTTCTATTTATTTAATCCTGAAAAATACCTCAAAAAGCTTAACCTTAGGCGGACTATCTTTCTGCTGCCTCCTTCTATTAAAAGTCCTCTATATCCTCTGTTTGCCGGTTTTTATTTTGTATATTTTGGTAAAAAACAAAGGGGTAGCTAAAGATGCGCTTAAACGCACAGGTATATTCCTATTAATCGCGCTATTGGGTTTTTGTTTTATTCTTCTGTTGAATTATATAAGGTTTGGCAGGATTTTTGAATTCGGATACGGATCAGAAGCAGGAAAATTTTATTTATCGCAAATCTTACAACATGCACCCAAGCTGCTATATTGGATGGATAAAGGAATATTTATTTATAATCCTTTATTTATTCTGGGTATCTTAGGTTACTACAAATTGTTTAGATTGGCACCGAAAGAGGCAATTTTATTATTTTCTATTCTAATACTTAATTTCCTGTTGACCTGCTCCTGGTATGGCTGGCACGGAAATTGGTCATGGGGGCCAAGATATCTGGTCCCGACTGCTCCGCTATGGCTACTGCCGATTTTTGTTTTTTTTCACAAAAAAGGTATCCTGCGATTTATATTAATCTCGCTTATTTCTGTATCTATTTTGATCCAGCTGCTTAGTGTTCTGGCGGGAAATCTTGAGTATCTTAGCCTATGCAACGCAAATGACCGGGAAGGACTACGCAAAGGTATGCCAGCTCAAATTACCGGCTCACTTATAATTCTAAAACATAAGATTATTAAAAAAGATACCCTATATTCTCTTGCGGAGTTTGGAGCAGATTCTAAATCTACGGTAGATACTTCTGAATTCGGCTATAAAAAGGGGCTATAGCCACTTCCTACGTTTAAAATAAGCCAGCATAGAAACAGTAATCACCACCATCAATACAATCACCAGCGGATAACCGAATTTGCTTTCCAACTCAGGCATATGCCTGAAATTCATCCCATAGATACTGGCGATCAAAGTCAAAGGCATCATGATCGTGGCGATAACGGTAAGAGTCTTCATTACTTCATTCAGGCGATTAGAAACAACTGAAACATAAGCCTCCATTGCCCCGGTAATAATATCCCGGCAGGTTCCCACCAAATCATTAAGGCGCAGGAGATTATCGTAGATATTACGGAAATAAATATGGTTGGCCGGTAAAATAAATGGAAAATCTCCCCGGGTAACCAGGTTAATCACATCTGCCTGGGGGCCGATGGTGCGGCGTAAATACATAACGGAATTTTTTAGATTATATATTTTTCTTAAGGTCTCCCGGCTGGGATCGCGAAAGAGCTCATCACTCATGTCGTCTACGTAGCTATCAAACTCTTGAATTACCGGAAAGTAGCTATCGATACAAAAATCAAGAATAGAATATAAAAGCATGTCTGGCCCGTTTTTGATAATCGGGGATTGCTTCTTAACTTTCTCCTTACATGCAACAATCGGGCCTATCGCAGAGCTATGATAGGTAATTAGAAAATTACGCCCCAGGCAGAAATCAAGTTCATGGGTAATAAGCTTGGCTTCATTACGGGAAGGGGCTTCAAGTGAGAACATGATTAAATAAAGATAATCGCTAAAATTCTCGATCTTGGGCCTGGCGTTAGGCAGAATAAAATCCTCGATTGTTAGCGGGTGAAGGCTAAAAGTAGTGGTAAGAAAATCAATATCCGAATCGTCGATGTCGAAGAGATCGATCCAGATAAGGGATTTCTCATCCTTAAGCGATTGCTTTATCTCTTCAAGGGTAAGATCAGTTTTTAGCCCTATCTCAGGGTGATATTGAAAACTCTCAAACATATTATTCCTATCTAACCTCTATCTCTTTGGCACTCTGCCACAATCCGTGTATGTTACAGTAGCTGGAAGCAAAAATGGTGCCGGGTTTTTCAGTTTTAAAATTCAACACTACTTCAGGATGCGTGTATACAGTACTGGTATCAGCACCCTGAGCAGATTCTCCGTGAGCGCTAAACTCCGCTTTGCCGATTTGATAAGGAAACTTTTCTCCTTTGGGCTGAAAATATACCTCGATCCAGCGGATATGATGTTCGGCTTTATTCGGATGCGCGATTTCTTTACCCACCGTAACCGTAATCTTGGAAAATTCCCCTTTATTGATAATCTGGGGAGCCTCAATCACCGGAACATGCTTCTCAGTTTTCCAGTCAGCACTCTGCAATAAATCTTTAAGATCCGCCACTTTCTGTCTCCTTTACTATTTAACAACAGCAACTTAGAAATTCAATCGGTTAATTTTATCTCTGCCTTGAGCATGTGTCAAGCAGTATAATCTAATGGCCAAATCAGCGCGTTACGAAATTAAAAAGGTATCCGGTAAAAATTATAGCCAAGGTAGTTATGCCAAAAAACATGGCGATTAACTTTAATCTCATCGCTCTGCGCAGCATAATCGCCTCCGGCAAACTTAAGGCAGATACAGCCATCATAAAGGCTAATGCGGTTCCCAGCGGAAACCCTTTCTGAAATAAAACTATTGCCACAGGCAATATCGCAGCACAACTTCCATATAAAGGAACACCTAAGAGAGTGGCGATGGGAACTGAGAAAAATCCTGCCTTACCAACGATGCCCTGCACAGCTTCCTGAGGTATAAAATTATGTATCAAAGCCCCGATACCAACGCCGACCAATATCCAAATCCAAAGCTTCTTAATAATCGATAACGCTTCATTTATGCCAAAAAGCAACCTACCCTTAAGGCTACGGTGAAGTTTTCCTTCCCCGAAGAAGCCAGAATCAGGCCGGATAATATCTTTAACCAGCAATCCTTCAAGCCGCATCTTACCCAAAATAACGCCCGAGGCTGCCCCGATAATAACACCGCTTAAAACATAGCCAAGCGTAATCTTCCAGCCGAAAAATCCGAACATCAACACCACCAGATACTCATTGATTATCGGAGAGGTGATCAGAAAAGAAAATGCAATCCCCAAAGGAATGCCTGCCTCCAGAAAACTTAAAAAAATAGGGATCGAAGAACACGAACAAAAAGGGGTAAAGGCGCCAAAAAGAGCAGCGAAGAAATTCCCCAACCACCCCCTCTTATTCAACCATCTTTTAATCTTCTGCTGGGAGATAAATGACCTTAAAAAACCAATAGCCGTGATCATAACAAACAGCAAAAGAATTATCTTGATGGAATCATAAAAAAAGAAATTAAGTACCCCTGCCAATTTTGATGAGGCAGAGAGCCTTAAAAGATCATAAACCAACCAATCAACGATTAGCTGCAGCATGATTTATCTTTTCCTTCACCTGACTTACCACAACAAGACTTGGATTGAGCATCTCTCTCCATCTTCTTATCAATATCATCGGATAGCTTTACAATAAATTTCTTGATCTTACCTAGCAATGAGATCCTGGGTTTCTGCTCCATATTTAAATCCATCCTCTCTTAATTTTATAATATCATTCTAATCTACATTTTAATTATATCTCAAATATAAAGATTATCAAAGCAAATCAACCCTTGTTATATGCCTCTTAAAACTTATCGACTTAAGGACAAAATTTGTTATAATAAGTTATGGATAAAAAATACAAGAAAATCGGGGAAATCCTGGTTGAAAAAGGGATCATCACCAGAAAGCAACTCAGCGCCGCCTTAAAAATACAGAAAAAAGAAGGCGGGCTCATCGGACAGATACATCTTAAATGCGGTAATATAAACGAAACCGCGCTTGCCGAAGCCCTTAATCAACAGCAACATTATATCTGTACCCTTAAAAGCAAACCCCTCCTTCCCCTAAAACCTAAAATTCTTATCATCATCACCTCCCTGTTTCTCTGTATTCTGGCTTTAACCTATTTAGATTATCTGCCTTTCTTAAATAATATCGACCACAGGATTTATTCCGGACTGCTTAATCTGGAGCATACTCTTAGAAAGCCGCCTGCGGCAATCAAAGATATTGTTATCGTCGGTATTGATAACCATACTGTAACGAACATGCCATACCACTGGCCGTATCCGCGCTCAGACATCGCTACCGTAATCGAAAATCTTAAAAAAGCCAATCCCCGAGCAATCGGAGTTGACCTGGCTTATTTCGGTAAATCTTCTCAGGAAGACGATGAACTTCTTAAAAAAGCTTTTAATTCCGACAAGATAGTCCTTGCCGCTACGATCAGTGAATATGGATATTTAACTACACCTGACGATTCATTAATAGAAAGCAACGCCACTTACGGCATTACCACAAAACTACAGGATAATGATGGGATAATCCGCAGGAACCTGGTTTATCTCATTAACAAGAAGAAAAAGCAAGAGGGTTTTTTATCCTGGGAAATGCAGATGCTCAAAGCTGTCAAAAGAATCGATATTGCATCTATTGCAGAAGAAAACAACACTATTACTTTTCATAATCAAACCGGCGAAAAATGGAAGATACCCGTTGATCCTATCGGTAAATCGTTTCTAATTCATTTCCGTGCGCATACTCAAGATTTTCAAAACATCTCCTTTTACCATGTCCTAAAAGGAAATTACAATATACATCTTATAAAAAATAAAATCGTGCTAATTGGAGTTTTGCCTGCCTTGTTTCAGGATATCCATAATACCGCTTTGGGCTTCTTGCCCGGGGTAATCCTGAATGCCAATGCCTTCCTTGCACTCTACACGCATGATTTTTTAATCAGAATACCAAAAATAGTAAAAAGAATACTGGTTATCTGCGGCGTGATTTTAGCATCTATTTTTCTACTATGTTTAAGCACCCCCTTGGCCGTCTTGGCAATTTTTTTAGAAATATTTATATTCTTTATATCCAGCTACCTCTTGCTTACTTTTGGCTATACCTGGAATTACACCGCCTTTCCCTGCATAGTTATAATTTGTTCCTTTCTAGTCAGGACCTTGACAATGAATAGGAAATTTCTTGATTTAATAACTAAAACGTGATTTAATATAGCGGCAAGGGAAAGTATTTATACGGAGGTGAATATGTTGAGCAAAAATAAAAATATTGCTTTAGTTTTATTAATAACGGCTTTGATTTTGTCTTCCTGTTTTATGAAACAACACGCGACTATAAATATAGTTGACATCAAAACATCGATCGGAGTAAATGATAAACTGATGCCCGTTAGAATAACTAACAGCTTCCCCGCCGGAACTCAAAAAGTATTCTGCTGGTTTCAGTGGAAGAATACTAAAGTCAGCACCATGGTTGTGGCCCGCTGGTACTTTCTCACCGACGACATTCACATCTTGGATTATAATTTTTTGATACCGAGAAAAGAAGGCACTGGCAGTGTTTCACTAACTATGCCGGAGGGAAAACAACTTCCGACTGGCCTTTACCGGGTAGATTTAACCTTAGGAAAAGAAATCCTGAAATCCGATACATTTAAAGTACAATAAAAATCTATTATTCTTTTTCTTTCTCCAACCGTATCTTGGTTTCCATAACCGGGCCTTCCACTCCAAACGGAATACCTGCCC
>Ga0210019_1002103_pt1 | contig 19839 bp, 25 predicted proteins | sample CryGeyCG2114_020_2_FD_183969 | JGI IMG/M metagenome (GOLD analysis project Ga0210019, IMG submission 183969) | Groundwater microbial communities from aquifer - Crystal Geyser CG11_big_fil_rev_8/21/14_0.20 (SPAdes) (version 2) | ecosystem: Environmental > Aquatic > Deep subsurface > Groundwater ...
CTCGCGGGATGTTGTTTTATCGCCTTATTCAGCATTCTTTGGAGGTGAAACCCATCACCTTGGCAACATTGCGAACAAAAGGCTGACCACTATATGTAGTGGGTACGAGGGTTAAGTGCATACCCATATTTGCAGATTTTAAGCATTACGCTTTTGGAGAAAATTCCTATTTTACAGGCACTTACAAATATGGCACTCAATTGAAGAGGGTGAAGCTGTAACCATTTGAATTTATTCAACTAACGTTGGGACAGCAGTGATTTTGGAGCTGGGGTGAATATCACAGGTCGTACTTGAGCGTCAGGCCGCCCCAGATGTAATCTGGTTCGTCCATGTTATCTCGGAGCCCTTTCGGGAGCGTTACCACCACATGCATCACAGGTGATACCGAAAAACCTTTATAGGCGGCAAAGTTCAAAGAGAGGACATATTCAAAATTGTTTACCACGGTGCCTACATCCGCGATCCTTGATGCGTTCCATTTAGCCCCGCCGATCGCTATTTGTACGGATGTGGCAATTTCTAGAAGGTCCTCGGGCTTATATTGGAACAGAACACCTATATCATGGTATGTCCCCCAGCTCTTGGTCGGATATGGATAATAGAACCCGTCGGCATATGGCGTAAAGTATCCTATTTCGTATGCCATATGCCACTGAGGTCTTATTATGTTGTGGGCGGAGTAGTCAAGGGACGCCTGGTCTTTGTTTGGAAAGACCATGAAGTTGACAGCCGGGATAAAATTAAAATTACCGATCGTTAGATTGTAATATGGAGTGAAATCGACTTCGTTGAACTGTCCCTGATTAGGTTCGTCATCAAGGACGAAGTTTGCCCATACCGAAAGACCTACGTTATAGGTCTCGGCAGTTATAGATGGCTGCCAGACCGCACCATTGCTTGACGGGAGCCCCTTTGAAACGTACTGCGAAAAGAAATCGAACTCGAAGAGAAGGTCGAACTTTCGTTCCCTTTCAACTGTTTCAGGGCAGTTCTCGCCGGCATCGCAGTCGACGTTAGGCACGTGGAGTCTTCGTTCCTGATTGTGGAGATTTACCGGCTCTTCGTATTTAAGCGAAGGTTCAGTGATCGTTTCAGGGCCGGCCCTTGTCTCTACAACGGGCTCATTTTCAGCGGCCGCCGTAATGCTTAAAATGGAAAAGGCGAATAAAAAACAGAACAACGCCAGCTTATATTGGGCGCCTTTCCACATAAAAATATGGACAAAAAACGTTAAGCCGCGCTTTTTCCGGCTATCTTGTTATAGACCCAGGCAAAGAGCAGACCAAATATAAGGCCGTCTACAAAGCCTAATGCGGCGCCTATCACAAGCCCTGTCCATGAAAGATCGAACCACTTGAGATAAAAGGAGCTCATGCAGTCGTAGGCCCCGGTCCCCTTTCCTACGAGTCCCATAAGGACGCTCCACGCCACCACGATCGACCAGAAGATGGCGCATGTTACACCGAACGCTTTTGGTTTGAGCATAGCTTGCCTCCCAGTTCCTTTATTTTTCTCACAAAATAGAGACAAATACCAACAAAACTTTTCTTTCTTAAATTCAGCTGGGTGTCGATGTCCTCCTCCTCTTCCCCGAGGACTATGCTAAGAGAAGGAGACTTGCTTATTGCAAATACCTGAGAGGGATAGACACTTCTGTGGCCGGTCATTAGAAAACTTATCACACACGCAACAGCAGCATATGGTGCGATCTGCGGGCCAAAGAACTCGACCGCCATGATGCTTGCGGCGATCGGCGTATTGGCGGCACCGCCTAAAAGGGCCACCATGCCTATGGCGGCAAATGTCCCGACATCAAGGTGAAATATATTTGCAAAGAGAGCGCCTGAGCTTGTGCCGATAAAGAAAATAGGTGTTACAATGCCACCGCTTCCGCCAAAGGTCAAGGTGATGCTCGTGAAGAGAATCTTGGCCATGAACGAATACCATGCCGGAGAAGCCCCCTTGAGCGTGTTTTCTATCGAGTTAAGGCCAAGGCCCAAGTAGTCGGTGGAGAGTAGGAACGTTAGCGCAATAAGAGAGGCGCCGCCGATGAGAGCCTTAAGCGGCTCCCATATCTTCATCTTGCCGGATATCTTTTTGAAGAACTTGAGAGATTCTATGAGAAGAAAAGACGAAAGTCCGAAAAAGATGCCTGCCATGGCCACTTTTATAAGGAAGGCCTCGCTGAATACGGGTACGAAATTGATCGGGTGGTAGAAATACTCTATCCCCAGCTGTGTTGTGATATGATAGGATGTCACGCCGGCAATGAAAGAGGGAAGGATGACTTCATAGAGAAGTCCACCCACAAATAGGACCTCGATGCCGAACATGGCTCCCGCAAGAGGTGTTCCGAAGACCGAGGCAAATCCGGCGCTTATGCCGCAGATGACCAGTTTTTTACGGTCATTGTCGTCGAACCTGAAGATGTCGGCGAACATTGAGGAAAGTCCGGCGCCAATCTGGGCGCACGGGCCCTCTTTACCGGCGGAGCCGCCGGATGCTATTGTTATCACCGTTGTTATAAGTTTTACGGGGACGACAGACCATTTTATCTTTCCCGAATGTTTGTGAACGGCCTCTATGACCTTTTCTGTCCCGTGTCCTTTGGCGTCAGGCGCCAGATACTTTATAGTGATGGAGCTTATAAAGAAGGCCACAGGCATTAGCAGGAAATAATATTGATAATTACCGGTAAGCGCAGTGCCCCATCTAAGAAGTTTAAGAAAGACCGCCGTTGCAAAGCCTACTATTGCGCCTATAATGGTTGCAAGAACGAACCATTTAAAGACACTAAAAAATATTATCGTCTCTTCCGCCAGCCTTTTCCTCATGTTCTTCTGAACATTACAAATTACGAGCGGATTTTCTAGACCTATTTTATAATATTAAAATATCGCTTTCATCTGCCTATTTTTGTGATACGTGCGGCCTCGGTGCTAAGGATAGACAATATAGACAAGACCTACGGAAAGCAGGTCGTTTTCGACAAGGCGAGCCTTCAGATCCAGCCTCACGAGCGCGTTGGGCTTGTGGGAAGGAACGGTTCGGGTAAGTCGACGCTTTTAAAGATGATTCTTGGCGAAGAAGAGCCCGATGAAGGGAACATTATCGTCCCCAGAGGCTATCGAATAGGTCACGTTGCCCAGCATCTTCATTTTACCGAACCAACCATCCTTCAGGAGGGATGCTTAGGGCTCCCGCCGGATGAGATGTACGACCATTATAAAGTCGAGGCGGTCCTTTTTGGGCTCGGTTTCACCGAAAAGGATATGGGACTTCCTCCTTCCACTTTTTCCGGCGGTTATCAGGTGAGGCTCAATCTTGCAAAGGTCCTTGTCTCGCATCCAAATCTTTTGCTACTCGACGAACCTACTAACTATCTCGATATCGTCTCTATCCGCTGGATAATAAAGTTCCTGCGCAACTGGAAGCATGAACTTGTCCTCATCTCTCACGACAGGGAGTTTATGGATAGCGTAACGACCCATACGGCTCTTATCCACAGGCAAAGGATAAGAAAGCTCCCCGGCGACACGGTAAAGGTCTACGCCCAAATAAAACAGGACGAAGATGTCCACGAAAAGACCCGCCAAAACGAATCAAAACAGCGGGAACATATCGAGGCGTTCGTTGAAAGGTTCCGCGCGCAGGCAAGCAAGGCCTCCGTCGTTCAGTCGCGGCTTAAGCTTTTAGAGAAGCTCCCCAAGTTGGAAAAACTAGAGGAGATAGCTGACCTTGATTTCGCGTTTCGCTATTCCACTTTCGACGCCAAGCGTCTTATAGAGGTTGCGGGGCTAAGTTTTGGCTACGAACCTTCCAATCTTCTCATAGAAGGCCTTGACATGACCATCGGCTCGGAGGACAGGATAGGCATAATAGGTAAGAACGGTAAGGGCAAATCAACCCTCATAAAGCTCCTCGCAGGCGAGCTTGAGCCTTTAGATGGGAAGATAGATATACATCCTCTTGCAAGGATGGGTTACTTTGGGCAGACAAATATCGACAGGCTCCGCCCCAAATACACAGTTGAAGAAGAGATAGAATCCGCGAATCCCAATCTTGGCAGGACCGCCGTCAGGTCCATATGCGGCACAATGATGTTCGGCGGAGAATCTGCCGAAAAAATGGTGCAGGTCCTCTCCGGTGGCGAAAAGAGCCGCGTGATGCTCGGTAAGATCATCGCCACTCCCACTAATCTCCTTCTTTTAGATGAACCCACGAACCATCTCGACATGCAGTCCATAGATTCTATGGTGGCGACGCTCTCTGATTTTGAAGGGGCCGTTATAATAGTCACCCATAGCGAGCTCGTATTGCACGCGCTTGCCACCAAACTTTTGGTGTTTCAGGACGGCGGTGTCTCATGGTTCAACGGCACCTACGACGAATTTCTTGAAAAGGTTGGCTGGCGCGAAGAGGCCGACGAGGCCGAGGCGAAGAGCACAGACGTAAACCCCAAAAAGGCGCTCCGCCAAAGCAGGGCCGCAGTGATTGCCGAACGCTCGAAGGTTTTAAAGCCGCTCCAAGAGGAGATAAAGTCGCTCGAATCTAAGATCATGAGGCTTGAAAAAGAAGAGGCCGGCATTAACGCAAAACTTTCAAACGTAGGCGCACTTAAAGGTCCGGAGGAGATAGCCGAACTTTCAAGGAGCATTAAAAAACTAAAAAAAGATATCGATTCGAATTTTGCCCATCTCGAAAAGGTCTCGGCAGAACACGACAGCCTCTCCGCCGTCTTCGACGCCCAACTCGCCACCCTTTGCAATGCGGCCGCCAATAGATTAAATAAAGACATTGTTTGACATTAACGAACAATCGTTGTATTATGTCTATTGGATGTGGATAATATAACGCTTTTGTTCGCTATATGGAAACAATGTCTGAACAGAATATAATACAGAGGGGGGCTGGAGTCGAGCTCATTCGACGGCTGGCGGCCGGAGGGAACCGTATTTTTACCACGGCCAAGGCCCGGGAATTCGGCCCCGAGGTAGGGCTTTCCGAGAACTATGTCCGGCAGGCCCTTTGTCAACTGGCCAAGTCGGGCTGGGTAGTTCGCCTGCACAACGGGCTTTACGCGATCTCCGAAGCCGTCCCCGGGGTGACCCCCGCCCACGAGTTCGAAATCGCCATGGCATTGGCGGATCCCGCCGCCATCTCCCATTGGTCTGCCATGCATCATCACGGTCTAACCGAACAGGCCTCGAGGAAGGTTTTCGTACTGACGACGATTGGCGCCTCGGTTCCGACCACGCGCACGAAGGGCGACTATCGGATCGGAGACACGGCCTATCGTTTCATCAAGATCCGGCCTGAACGATTCTTCGGGACGGAAAAGGTGTGGATCGGCGAGAGCCGCGTGACCATCACCGATCTCGAACGCACGCTTATCGACGGGCTCACCATGCCGGAATACTGTGGCGATTTTTCCGAGGTGCTTCATGCCTTCGAGGCGGCTATCGGCAAGATCAATCTGGAACGCATCATCGACTATGCATTGAAGCTGGACGCCGCAACGGCCAAGCGCCTCGGCTGGGTTCTGGAAAAGCAAGGCATGGAGATTGGTCGTCTGGCTTCACTCGCAAACGTCCCTATCAAGGGCTATCGGATATTGGATTCGACCGGTCCACGCAAGGGACCATGTAACCGATATTGGATGATTCAGGAGAATCTTCCTGGAAAGGTAAACGCATGAAACCGCTACACACGCGTCTGCAGGAAGCCGGAAAGAGACTGGGGATTCCATGGGAGGTTCTGGAACGCGACTATCTGCTCTCATGGGTGCTGGCAGGACTTACCCGTACCGATATCCTTCGCGACACACTTGTGTTCAAAGGCGGCACCTGTCTCAAGAAATGCTACTTCGGCGACTACCGGTTTTCGGAGGATCTGGATTTTTCGGGCGTCGGGGACGTTCCAAAATGTGACGCGATGGAGGCGGCCGTTCGTCAGGCGTGCGAAACCGCTAAAAAACTCCTCGATGAATACGCTCCCGTCGAAATAGCATGCGAGCGCTATACCGAGAAGGAACCCCACCCGGGCGGACAAGAGGCGTTCTCTATTCGCGCCCGCTTCCCGTGGCATCGGGATCTGCACACGCGGGTCATCATCGAAACGTCCGTGGATGAAAAGGTTCTGAAACCGATTGAGCGGAAACGGGTCATCCATGAATATGGTGAGCCCTTCGATACTGTCGTCGCGACCTATGCCTTGGAAGAGATCGTTGCGGAGAAACTGTGTGCCATCCTGTAACACATGGAAAAACTCGAGTCTTGAGGGTGGGGACGATCCAGAGCGCGCGATTACCATGATCTCTGGCGTGTGCTCGGGACCTACAAGGATCGCATGGACTTCGGCGGGTTCGGTGATTTCCTTCGGGCCAAATGCGCATTGAAAAATATCGGATTCACCGATGAGGGAGATTTTTTCAGGGAGAACTGGCTTCCGCACGTCGAGAAGACTTGGGAGCAATGGTTGGGACCTCTGGTTCCGGATCTTCCGCCCTTTCAAACCGTGATCGGGGAACTTCGCCCAGAGATAAAAGAACTGCTCCAGAAATAATCACTCCATCCGAAGCGTTGCCTTATTCTTCGATCATTCGTTCCTTCGCTTTGTCGAATCCGATCCAGCGACCGTTTTCATCCATTCCCCGGGCGGCCAGGTGGTTGATGGCGATCTGATTCAGATCCACCTCGCCACGTGCGACCTTGCAAAGCGTCGCGGTATCCATGCCCTGGATCGCTGCCGATGAATCCCATGAACGAACCGGAAGAAAAAACCTTATTTTGGCAGAAGCAAAGCACCATCTTCTGACAGTGGCATGAGTGGATTCCAGTTTTCCGCCCCCATCAACAGCAAGAAACCCCAGAAAATAGAAGAATAGAAAATGGAGGAAGAAAAATGAAAACAAACCCGAAGCGCCGAAGATCGGCATATTGAGCGAGGATTGTCTTCGCAGACTCGAGGATGCCTTTTCACTCGGATGTAGCGACGCCGAGGCCTGTTGCTTCGCTGGGGTCACCCTGCAGGTCTTTCAGGAACACCTGAAATCCGACCCCGCCTTCAAAGACCGCAGGGAAATCCTCAAACAGCGCCCCCAACTTTTGGCCCGTCAGACGGTCTTCAAAGCCCTGAAGCCCTGAAAGAGGACCCCCAAATCGCCTTGGAGTACCTGAATCGGGTTCCAGGGGGCAAATAACGTTATTTTCGGGTTTTAGCGACTATTTGTCCGTAATTACGGAGGTTTTCATTGAAACCAACTTGACACTATAATTTATTTATGTCATATTGGTTTCAAATGATAAAGTTACCACCCAAGTTGGCGAAAAGACCTTTTTCAACGGCGGAAGCCGTAGCGGAGGGCATCAGCAAAGCCTCTTTGAGCCGAATGGCCAAGGCAGGCATCTTGGAGCGATTGAGCCGCGGAGTGTACAGAGTCGAAGGATCCGACGACAGCACGGGAGAGGATTCCTATCAGATGGCAACCCTGCGTTGCGGGCAACCGTCGGCCATTTGTCTCTTGTCGGCCATGGAACATTACCACGTCACGGATCAGATCTCCAAACAGATCTGGGTGCTCGTCCCGGCAACCAAGCGAGTCGCTGCCAAAGATTTGAAATTGATCCGGTCAAGGGACCCCATGTGGGATATCGGGATCTCTAAAACGAAAGGCTACTGGATCACTACGCTCCCGAGAACCTTGGTAGAGGGCCTCTTGTACAAGAGGCTTATCGGTCATCGGGTTGCGATCGCGGCTCTCAAACAGGCATTGGCACAGAGGAAAGTGAATCTGGGTCAGGTGGTGGATATGGCAAATAAACTGGGAGTCGCTCACCGGATACGCCCTATCATTGAGGCATTGGGATCATGAATCGCGAAAAAGAAAAACAGATAACTCGCGCAATGAAGGCGCTGGCACAGAAGGACTCCCGCTTGAATATCAACGAGGTCAGGGTGATCGTTGCCATTGAGCGCGCGATCGCCAGATTGTCGGTTTCACTGTTCACATAACTCACTAGAATAAAAACACAAATTGGAAAAGAGGTCAATAATGGCCCTTTTCCTGTAGTTAGAAGCACCATCATAAATGGATAAAAAAATCGATTTTTTGCTTGATTACTCCTAAATATCGCGATAATATGCAGTTATGTTTCAAAGAATCGCGCCACTTCCATCCAACCCCAAGGAATCTTTTTTCCTATGGGGACCAAGGAAAACGGGCAAAACATTTCTTATTAAACACCTATACCCAAACTCTCACAGAATTGACCTGCTAAATACCGACAGCTTTGCGAAATATTCTGTCAGACCAGCCTTATTACGGGAAGAATGTCTGGCCAATATTGAAAGCGACCCAACTGCATCCAGACTTGTTTTAATAGATGAGGTTCAAAAGATCCCGAAACTTCTGGATGAGGTGCATCTTCTTATCGAAGACCATCACTTTGTTTTTGGCATGTGCGGATCATCAGCCCGTAAACTTAAGCGAGGTCATGCCAATCTACTAGGTGGGAGGGCTGTCCGCTATGAATTGCGCGGTCTCACTTTTCCGGAACTGGGGAACGAGTTTGATCTCACGCGCCTCATCAATCACGGCTATCTTCCCAGCCATTATTTGAGCGGCAATCATCTCAAGTTAACGGATTCTTATGTCAATGAATACCTTAAGGAGGAAATTGCGGCGGAGGGGCTCGTGCGAAACCTTCCTCTTTTCTCTGACTTTCTAAGGGCGGCCGCGTTCTCCGATACTGAAATTGTCAACTACAGCAATATCGCCAGCGACTGCGGCGTCTCCGGCAAAACGGTCAAAGAATATTTCCAGATCCTTCAAGATACGCTGATCGGCGAATTTCTCCCTGCCTACACTCGTCGGGCAAAACGCAAGGTCATACACTCACCAAAGTTCTACTATTTCGATGTCGCTCTTCCAAATTTGTTGACCCGTCGAGGAGAACTTCAATTAGGTTCTGAAATGGCCGGAAAGGCCTTTGAAAACTGGCTGTTTCACGAACTTAAAAGCTACATCACTTATAAAGAAAAAAGTGATCTTTTATCGTATTGGAAATTGGCCGATTCCGGTCGCGAGGTCGATTTCGTTGTTAATGACTGTGAAGTGGCCATTGAAGCTAAGGGAACAAGTCGGGTGCGGCCGGACCATTTAAAGGGCTTAAGGGAACTGAAAAAGGAACACCAGTCCATTAAGAAACTTCTGTTGGTCTGTTTGGAAGAATTGCCACGGTTAACCGACGATCAGATATTGATCCTGCCTTATCGGGATTTCTTGCAATCGCTGTGGCAGGGTGATGTTTTCTGATTTATTGTAATGTATTAATGCGTCAGGATGTCGAACATTTTTACCATAACATACGGCTTGCTTGTAATCTCATCTGCTCCAGAAGAGTAAAGATGACTGGAAAAGTGAACCACACCCTTCGAATGCCAATGTCTCCTCATCAACCCGTGGATAACACATCCTGTAACTTTCAGTTTCTTGCTGCAATTGCATCGACTTGGAATAAAATCCCCTCCCTCACAAATTTTGTTTCAAATGCTTTTCTTGCAGGGTATTTTCCATTAAATCTTTCCTTAATTATTTTCCCCAACGAATGTATATCCGTAATATTCTTAAATAGGCAGTCCATTTTTACAACTGACTCTAAATTCAGACCAATTGATCCCAATCTTTTTTCTAAAAGATCAAATGCACCGTTTATCTGGTTTTCAATTGATTGCCCTTCATTTCCAATACAATAGCTGATAAAGACATAGGCTCCAGCTTCAACAATTCCTGAATGTGCCCATTCCTCACTTGATTCAGTTCTCTTTATTTCGCTCATAACAGCCACCCTTCTATAGTATTTCAACTTCTTATTCGTATGCCAGTGCGAATAAGAAGTTAGAAATACTTATAGTTTTTAACAAAGGTATTACTAACCAAAGGTTAAAATACTATAGTTGCTCAAAATCAAAAAAAACCGCCTCTATTTTCCTGGCGGAAAATCGTTGTGCGCCCCATTGTCAGGACATCGAACCTGTTTATCACTCATTCAAAGTGAAAATTGAACAGTGCTAACTATCGATTTTTTTCATTCGCGCCTCACATAACGGCTATGTGAATTGCAACTTCTCCACCTGCTTTATAGAGCTCGAAGTCGGTTGTGTGTCTCCGTTTCAATTCCTGTTTGGACGAGAAATAGTTCCAGATCTCTTTCCAAATATTGATCACGATCTCCGGCATGGGACCTTTGCCTTCAAAAACAAGATAGCTCCCACCTTCGACATTCACCATAGCAAGGTATTGAGGCAAATTATCCACTCTGGAAACGCATTTCCCTGCCGTAACGGTGTATTTCCCATCACAATCCGACTCGTAGGATGAGTAAACACCGTATGTTTGAGAACTCTGAATTTGGTTTGGGATCTTGCCACTGAGATTCTCTTGAAAGAACCTTCCCCAGAGTGCTGGGATCTTAGCCGTATCCTTCTTCGACTCCGCATGATTTGTTGTGCGGACGCCGATTCCAACAACTAACATTGGATCGATATGTTTCAGTGTTGGCTTCATTTTCAACTCCTCCACTGATTTCACCAGATTTGTGAGCATCTTGGCCCCGTAAAGTCCCGTAAAACTGCTCCGCAGTCACGGGACCACGGGGCTTTCGCACAATTTATTTCCACAGATTCTCCGCAAAGTAATTGGCCAATTGTTTCCTCAAAAATTTCTTACCTGAACCACTCTTCAAAAACAGTTCTCTTGATTTGGCATCATCTTCCAGCAAATAGGCTTCGTAATAGATCTGTTTCACCGGGCAACGATCTTTAGTTGAGGCCACTTTGCCCTGTTCGTGACATTTGATGCGATTTTTGAGGTCGTTTCTGAAATCCGTGTAGAGTTTGCCATCTTTTTCACTGTGGAGGACGTAAACATAGAACATAAGTGGTCTCTGTCTGCCACGTAAAATCGCCTGCGGCGATCACGTGGCTCCCGTAAAATTCGCCTCCGTCAAATCACGGGGCCTCACCACTTACGTGGCGAAGCCCCGTGATCGGGCGAACATAGTTCGCCCGATTTTACGGGGCGCGCCCATCCTTCAGGACATCGAACCTGTATGCCAATCGTTCGCTGTGCGCGTAAGTAGCAAGACTAAAAGCAGAAATCCGAACGGATGTCAATCGTGATCTCCTTTCAATTCCCGCCAGTTCAGGCCCTTCGCCGCGCTTTATCCCCGATCTCAAGGGCTCACCCCGCAAAATTCGGCGCATCAACAGTTTCCGGCAAGCGTTCGGGAGAGCGTTTCGCGAAGGATTCGCTTTTCCCTTCCGCGAAGCCTTTCCGAAACCCTTCGGGGAACCCTTTCGGCAAGGCTTCCGTCATTTCCGGATCAGGTCATCGGTCCAGTTATCGGCAATCACGTATTCACGGGCATGACGATCACGTTCGGTTCGCTGTTCGCCGGCATCGGCGGTTTCGATCTGGGGCTGGAAAGAGCGGGTATGAAATGCCTGTGGCAGGTGGAGATCAATGACTATGCAACCGGAATTCTCGAAAGACACTGGCCACATGTCACCCGCCACCGGGATGTCAGAGATTGCGGCCGACATAACCTCGTGCCCGTCGATCTCATCTGCGGCGGCTTCCCGTGCCAACCCCACAGCTTCGCCGGAATGCGCAAAGGCTCCAACGACGAGCGGGACCTTTGGGGAGAATTCGCCCGAATTATTCGCGAGCTTGAGCCCCGATGGGTGCTGGCTGAAAACGTCCCAGGGATCCTTTCAACTGAATCTGGACGGTACTTCGGACGCGTTCTCGGGGAGCTGGCCGCGCTCGGGTACGATGTCGAGTGGGAATGCTTACCGGCGTCGGCCGTGGGCGCTCCCCATAAGCGGGAACGGATCTGGATCTTCGCGACCAAGAGAATGGTACCCGACGCCGATCGTTTCGGATGCCAAGGGGGTTTCTACCGAGAGGTTCAAAGGCTCGCCGAAGTGTCGCGGGAATCTGCGGGAGGTGCTGCGCAATGGGCCGACGGATGGCCTGTATCCGCACCCAGGATTTGTGGAGTGGCTGATGGGATTTCCAACCGGATTCACCGTCTTACCTGCCTGGGAAACGCGGTCGTTCCGCAGCTCGTCGAGGTCATCGGAAAGGCGATCATAAAAGAGGCCAACCATGAATGTTGATTTGAACACGGATCTGATTCTCGAAAGAAAGCAGATGTCGGAATTGAACGCCGCCCCATACAATCCGAGGCAGATCACCGACAAGCAGGTGGAGCGGCTCAAGAATTCCATCACGGAATTCTCGCTGGTCGAGCCGATCATCTGGAACCGTCAGACCGGTAATATCGTCGGCGGGCATCAGCGCTACAAGGTGCTTCAATCCCTCGGCATCCAGAGCACGCAGGTCGTCGTCGTGGATATTCCCATCTCCAAGGAGAAAGCCCTCAACCTGGCATTGAACCGGATCCACGGCGACTGGGATCTCGAAATGCTGCGCGACGTGATCATCGATATCGACACGGTGGAATTCCCGATTGAGCTGACCGGCTTCGATTATGACGAACTCAAAGACCTGATCGATTATGACAGGCAGACGATCCTGACTGATGCCGAAGACGACGCCATCCCCGAACCGCCCGAAAAAGCGATCACCGAGCTGGGTGATACGTGGGTTCTGGGAAGCCATCGCCTTTACTGCGGCGACAGCACGGACGAAGGATTGCTGAAAGCCTTTCTGGATCGTGCTGGATCTATTCGGCGGCTCTGGCTCCGCCCTGATCGCCTGCGAGAAGACCGGCCGCAGGGCGCGGCTTGTAGAACTGGATCCGATTTATTGCGATGTCATCGTCACCCGCTGGGAAAACTACACGGGAAAGAAAGCGGAGCGTGTTCATGCCGAAAAGAAATGACCCCAAACCCGAAGCGCCGAAGATCGGCACGTTGAGCGAGGATTGCCTTCGCCGACTTGAGGACGCCTTTTCGCTTGGCTGCAGCGACGCCGAGGCCTGTTGCTTCGCTGGGGTCACCCTGCAGGTCTTTCAGGAGTATCTGAAAGCCGACCCTGCCTTCAAAGATCGCCGTGAAATCCTCAAACAACGCCCCCAACTTTTGGCCCGTCAGACGGTCTTCAAAGCCCTGAAAGAGGACCCCCAGATCGCCTTGGAGTACCTGGATCGGGTTTCAGGCTGTAAGACTTAAAACATGATTGCCGCAATTATTAAGGTAATCGTGTTGACTTGTGACTGAAATAGTGCATAATATCCCTATAATTTAAGGATATTATGCCATGAATAAGACTCCTGAAAATAAACTTTATCAGATCGCTGAAAGCCAGCTTGGCTATTTTACATCCAAACAGGCCATTGGCGCGGGATATTTGTCGAAGAACCATGCCTATCACGTCAGGCAGGGGCACTGGATCCGCGAGTATCGCAGTATTTATCGCCTTGCGAATTTTCCACATACCCATGAGGGGGAGATGGTCTTGTGGTCCTTGTGGTCCAGAAACAGGAATGAAATTTCCGATGGTGTGTATTCACACGAAACGGCTCTCAGCATTTACGACATCAGCGATGCCATGCCGGCCAAGTTGCACATGACCGTGCCTATCGGTTTCCGCAAATCTACAGCAGTCCCTGCAGTGATCATTTTGCATCGTGCCCAATTGAGTGAAGAGGATATCCGGAAAAAAAGCGGCTATGCCGTAACTCAACCGGTATACGCGAAACATAGCAAGTCGATAAGCGTCGAAACCCGACCCCGTCACCTCGCGTATAGTGGCTGTATTTTACAGCAGAAAGATTTGGTTTACGCACGTTGAGACGGATTGGGGGGAATGGCAGTGCAATCCATTATCATCCCGTAGTGATATGGCGGCAGGCTTGTAATACCCGGAGCTAAGAGTATAAAACCCGCATCTTCTGCCCAAGCACGACACTGTTCAGGACGTGGACGAATTGACATTGAGGGACCTCGTGGTGTTGATGGATCATAGTTCCAATGCATGATCCCCAAACGGCCATTTGGTTGTAATACGCGGCGAGCTTCACGCAGCAAAATGTGCGGCTGTTCCGCATGAAGAATATTGAACATCATCACGTAATCCGCTGCCGCATCAGGCAATCCTGTGCCTTGGGTGACAAAGTCCCGAACACTGCACACGATGTTGCCTATTTCTTGTTGCCGGGCTTTTTCTCGAACCATTTTTACCATCTCCGGTTCGACGTCGAAGGCATACACGGGGCCGCGCACAAGGCGCGCGACGGGAAGTGAAAACGTGCCATAGCCGCACCCGAATTCTACCACAGCGCCTGTTTCGGGACCGATTCCAAGCCGCTCAATAATGATCGGCGGATTGAAAAAGCCGTCCCACATATTTTCTTCCGGCATGCCACTTTCACGAGTTTTCATGGAATGGTCCTCAGAAACTCACTACCTTGTCCGACTCCTTGATGAGATCATAGAGATCCTGCATGGTGGAGAGCGGACAAAGTTCGGTTCCTTCCGACTGACGAATTTTTAAGCAGGTCCCACAGGCGAGAATATGGCCGCCGGAATCAACCAGCGATTTCATCTGATCGGATATCTTGAATTTTTCGGTATCAAGCGATTCACATTCGACTCCCTTCGCCAGCAAAAAAATCTTTACCTGATCGCCGTTTTTCAGGGCGAAATTCCCAAGCCGAAACGCGTTCCACACGGTTTCCGGATCGTCAGAATAAATAATGATCCCAAATTTCATTTCGAACCTCCTTGGTTATCGTTTTATCTTGGCATGGCTCGCAAGCGAACCTTCTTCAATCAGCCTTTCACAAAGAATTTTCTGGATCAGGTCAAAGGCGTCAAGAATCCTCGGATGTGCAAGACGATAAAAGATCTGCGTCCCTTCTCGACGGGAACATAACACCCTGCGACGTTTCATCATGAGGAGATGAGGAGAAACTGTTCCGAGGGGAATCTCCAACGCCCCCGCGATCTCGGCAACATTTTTCTCGGATTCCCGAAGAATGTTCAAAATCATGAGACGCACCGGGTGTGAGAACACTTTGCACATGTCCGCATGATGCTCATACAACGCCGCAACTCCGAACGGCCTATCGATTTTTTTAGAGGCTGACATATCCTCACTTATCTCTTATGTTATTCTAAAGATCAATAGAATTGTATAATACAGACTATCTTCTATCGGTTCAAGGAAGCCAACGAAAAATGACGGGAAATTCACTTTTTGAATTTCACTCAATTCATCAGATCCGAATCGACCGTCTTTTCCGATCTGAAAAAATCGAAGGTTATCCCTGTTAACGTAATCACCGGCATGAAACCGACATTCATCAAGGAACGTATGGTCGTGAACGGCCGAGTCTATTTTCCGCGCAAAAAAAGGACTACCGGTCTGGCGGCGCACCCATCCCCCGAGGAAATTGATCCAAAAGTCCTCCCTGTCGGCCGCGTATCGGTCGATACCGTCGGCTTCGGCGAGCTTCTGCGGGATCTGATTTCCGAGATGCGCTCGGTCGGTGCGGCCTATCCACTGGAATATCTGGAAGCGATGCAGAATTTGAGCCTCGTCAATCCCGACGTGGCCCAGATGATCGACAATATCGTGCAACTGGGAAACACCGGACACAAGGTGATGGTCGAAAGCGATAGCGAACAGGTCAGGGATGCCGCGATCGAGGAATTGAACCGTTTCAACATGACGGTCTTCGGGCGTTTCGGAGGGATCGACGGGTTCGTGAACTCGGCATTGGCCCAGATCGGCCGCGGCGGAGCCATCAGTATCGAGTGGGTCGTGAGCGAGGACCTGACGGGTATCGACAAGATGGTGTTCGTGCCTCTCAAGGAGATCCGCTTCCTTTATGATCCGGCCTCCGGAGAATACGCCCCGCATCAGAAAACCTGCGACCTGACCCAGGGCGACCAGGGGCTCATCGCGCTGAATACAGCGACATACCAGTATTGCGCGATGCAGACGCTCGATAATTCGCCTTATGCCGTGCCGCCGATACTCTCGGCCCTTGAGTCAATCACGATCCAACGGGACATCGTCAAGAACCTGCGTTTCATCGCGAAAAAAATGGGTATTCTCGGTTTCGTGAATTTTCTGATCCGCGCCCCGAAGCAGTCGCCTGGCGAAAAGACCGAAGAGTACATCGCGCGTTGCCAGCAATTCCTGGATCAACAGGCCCAGCACCTCAAACACAATTATCGGGACGGCATCGCGGTTGGCCTCATGGATTCCTTCACAGTGGAGCATCACTCAATCACGGGTGACGCCGCCGGTGCGAAGGATCTCTTCGAGATGAACGAGCAGCAGGTATTCTCCGGACTCAAGGCGGATCCCGCGTTGCACGGCAGAACCTATTCGACCACCGAGACCTACGCCGGCGTCGTGTACGAGAAGATGCTCTCCATCATCACGAACTACCAGCGCACCGTTCGATCGGTTCTGGAATACGGCTACAAACTCCACCTGAGCCTTCGCGGAATCGATTACCAAAGTCTCTGGATCGAATTCGAACCGTCGAAGTCTCTCTCGGCACAGCGCGACGAGACCACCTACGCGACCAGGCTGGCCAATCTGAAGATCCTCCATGATCAGGGGATCATCGACCAGAACCAGTTCGCCCAGGAGGCCGGATACGATCGGCCAGCTGAAGAGGGTCCGCTCAGGGAGATGTTGCAGGAACCCGGCAAGGTGCAGAAGGCCCTGGATAATCTTGTGGAGTATATCGTTCAGGGCAACGCTTCCGAAAGCGTATCGGTTTCGATAGCCCGTCATGAACAGCGCAAGAAAATGCTGGAGGCCCAGCTTCAGAACCTCAAGGCCCGGGAGCCGAACACCCCCTTGCTGACCCCTTATGCTGTAAAGCCGATGCTGATCAATCTGGACGAGATTTTGACGAAAGACGTGGTGCAGGCCAACGCCTACTTCAAGGGGCTTTTCCCCGAGCAGGTGAAGATGACCGCAAAAAAAGAAGGCCGCTCCGTTTTTTACGAAGCGGCCGGGAGAGTGAACCTCACTCGTCTGATGAGGTTCGCCACCCCTATAAATGGCGCACCCAACTGGACGATTTTAGAACTGCTTGCGCCGAGATGACGCTCCTGATGGCCTAAAATTTATTTCCCATTTAAAGCTTTTTGAATCTTCTTATTTGGTAAAAAATTCGATTTTGAAACCACAGATCGTCCCAATCGCTTTTCTAATTCTCTACGAGCACCACCCGCAATTTCGCCACCAGCTTTGGCATCACTTTTAAGTTTTACCAGACCTTTGGAATCTTCATTTTTGTGAATTTCCGTCGTTGAACGTTCGCCCAGCATGGTAAAAATGAGTTCAAAATCGTCCATGTGGTCACGCAGGTTTTCCCGCTTGAGGCCTTTGAGATTTTTATACTCAGAGGGAGTAACACCAAAGGTGGCTTTTGAAACTTCTGCTGTCAGAATCTCGTAGTCTTTTTGTTCTTGTGCACCGCGTTTTTGCCATTCGTCTGTCAATTCTTCACGGATGGCGATGCCACGCATGCGCTTCCCGATCCAATCTTCGGGATAGCCCTTGAGCTTGTAGAGCATTCGCGTGCGCTTGGTAGCCAATTCAGGATTTTCAATTTCTTGCACTCGTTCGTAACCAACTTTGGCCAGCCATCGTTTGAATGGTTCAGCCCTGGGTGAAGGGACGGATTGAATAATCCGGAAAATACCCTCGGTATTAGCGCAGTCTGTTTCGCGCATTTTTCCGTCGGGAGCTTCCAATTTCAACTGTCGACAAAGTGTCGACAGTTGAATCCCGTCATCGGATTTAACCCTCTGTTTCATTTTAAACCAATAATCCCGGGGGTTCGTGCTGTCCGTCAGCACGCTCACAACATCGATGACCGAAAACCACCACTCGTTCTCATGAAGGGTTTTCCGAATCTTATTGCCTTTGAAGATCGCGATTTTTGTTTCCATATTAGTTTGGTGGCGTAAAAATTAATCGCCACATCATGGATTTGTATTTCTTGAACAGTTGGATATCGGTGCTCCGAAGATTAAAATACTCGGTTCTCGGCTGCCGCTTATCCGAATGCTTTTTATGCCAATACTGCTCACTTCGGGAGGGATCATTCGTCTCAATTTCGTGTATCAGAACTTCTTCTACAGGCGACCTTGTGTTCAATTGTGAAATTCTCTTGTAGGGTGAAGTGCTAAATCCAATCTTGTAGCTGGTGGCGTTTTTCAAACTCACCTTCGTCATGTATACGTACCCTAGGACTTCCTCTTTTATCTCTCCTATAGGTGCTTGATCCTTTTCATCAAATGATGCAGAGATTGATTCACAAATTTTGATCACATCGTCGAAGCCGGAATGCTTTTGGCAATGCTCTATTACTTTTAGTGCTCGCTCTTCCTTGCTTCCCTTTTTACGAAAACTCTGATACTCTGGAAAAGTTTTCAGAGTTCGACCTTTCATACAAAATTCAGCATATATCGGCCAGTGACCAATTTCTTTAATAAAAAAGGCTAGCTGTTCAATTACAAATTTGTCTTCATATCGTTGATTAAACTGATTGGGCTTGTACCCAGCTTCACTAACAGCCGCACTCCATCTTACCCAATATTTCCCCAGCCAATCCGACTCACGAATGCCTGTTTGTTTCCAAAAGAGACCTTTACCAAGTGGCTTACCGCCATTTTCTCCGGCAGTACGTTTGATTTCGTGAATGATATGTTCTTTGCTAAATTTCATGTGAAGATTGCATCCTTATAAAACCCAAAACCTTATACAAGAAAGGGTAAAAAATGAAAGATCCAAACAAAAGCAATTCAAAAAACAGAGTTTGCCAAAATGGGGAGCTAGTTTTGACCGAGGAGGAATTTCAGCAAGTTGTTGAGGTCTTTAAAACCCTTCTCGAGTGGGACAAAGATCTAAAACAATCAAAAGAAAAACCCCCTCTTCCTTGAAGAGGTCTGAGCTTACAGTTCTAACTCCTGCCGGGCCAGCTTTGGGAAGCCAATAAACTCATAGTTTGAAACAATGCGCGCCCAACTGGACGCTTTTAGAACCGCGTGTGCTGAGTTGGCGGTTGCTGTTTAATCAGCCCTCATCGCGTCGTAAAGGGCATTCTTTTCTTCTGATGTTAATTCTCTCCCCAGATCATATAAGGAGTATTGGTGACGCCCATCTTTTAATGTTTCCTGAAATCCTTCTTTTCTTATGCCAACAAAAATTCGTGCAGGAAATTCATGAACACAGGTTGATGTTGAAATGAGAACTGCATCTTTGATCTTTAATATTTTACTGGCATCTACAGTCAGCCATGACGGCGTGATTATACGTGTTGGTTCTCTCGTAGCAGACATGCTATTTGTAGCTTGGTCTCTTAATCTTTCGTGAAGATTCTCACTTGTTTCACCGGGCTTCTGTAGAATTATTTGAGTTCTTTCGAAAATTAGGATCTTAAATTGAACAGGTTGTTTTGCTATCGGTACTCCCGTACGAAAACATGGTTGGTTCCAGCCAGAAGATAATCGGGATGTATCAGGAGGAGATACAGGTGTCTCATCATCTCCCGTATTCTCAAGTCGACGAGGGTCATCAGGATCTCCTTTCTTGATTATTGGGATTGCTGGTTTTCGCTGCCCTACAGGTGGTGTCCCTGACATAAATAATCCTCAGTGTTTATAAGTAAAACTTATAGAGCATCATATCATCAAACTGATGGTTCGTGAGTTTTTTCTTCCCGGAGAACGAATTACGAAGAACGTGAACGAAATTTGGCGCATTCGAACTCACGAAAAACTACAGAACATCCGTAATTCGTTGATGTTTTTCGTTCTTCGGGGAAAATT
>Ga0210019_1002104_pt1 | contig 19826 bp, 21 predicted proteins | sample CryGeyCG2114_020_2_FD_183969 | JGI IMG/M metagenome (GOLD analysis project Ga0210019, IMG submission 183969) | Groundwater microbial communities from aquifer - Crystal Geyser CG11_big_fil_rev_8/21/14_0.20 (SPAdes) (version 2) | ecosystem: Environmental > Aquatic > Deep subsurface > Groundwater ...
CTGAAGGCATCGTCATCCGAAGAAGATCTTCGCCAGCCGGTACAAATCGGCGTCCACGGTTTTCAGCTTGCCGGTCCCCAGCTCGATCGGCACGCCGATGATCAAATTCCCCTGCAAACTCACCATTTGGCCGAACTGGCCCTCCAGCACGAGCTCCACCGCCTTGATGCCAAAGCGCGTGCCCAGCACGCGGTCGAACGCGGTCGGGCTCCCACCCCGCTGGATATGACCCAGCACCGTCACGCGTGTTTCAAAACCGGTGCGCTGCTCGACGAGCTTGCCGAGCGCATCGCCGATGCCTCCGAGGCGCACGTGGCCGAACTCATCCAGCTTTTCAGTCGCGGTCAGGTCCTTATCGCCGAATTTCGCCCCTTCCGCCACCACGATGATGCTGAAGTCCTTGCCGCGCTGGTGGCGTTTCTTGATAATGTCGCACACCGCGTTGATGTCGATCGGCTCTTCCGGGATGAGGATCACATCCGCGCCGCCGGCGATGCCGGCGTAGGTCGCGATCCAGCCGGCATGGCGGCCCATCACCTCGGCCACCATGATCCGGTGGTGGCTTTCCGCGGTCGTGTGCAGCCGGTCGATCGCTTCCATGGCAATGTTCACGGCGGTGTCGAAGCCGAAGGTGAAATCGGTCGCCGAAAGATCGTTATCGATCGTCTTGGGCACCCCGACGAGCTTGATGCCCTCTTTCACCAGCTTCGTGGCAACCCCCAGCGTGTCTTCGCCCCCAATCGGGATGAGCGCATCGAACTCCAACCGCTTGTACGTCTCCAGCAGCTTCTTGAGGTCTTCCGGCTTCTTGTAGGGGTTCGTGCGGGACGTGCCCAAAATCGTGCCGCCCTTTGGCAGGATGCCCGACACGGACTGGAGGTCCAGCGGCACGGTATCGCCGACAATCAGCCCTTTCCAGCCGTTGCGGATGCCGATGACCTGCATACCGGCCTGGATCGCCCGCCGAGTCACCGCGCGGATCACCGGGTTCAAACCGGGACAGTCTCCGCCCCCGGTCAGCACGCCAAGCGTCTTCACTGCGCTCATTCCGTCTCCCCTGTTTGTTGTTGGAGTTGCCGATCGATGTAATCGGTCGCGATTTGGCCGCGCCAGAACGTCGGATCGCTGAAGATCTGCTTGTGGAGCGGGATCGTCGTGCGCAGCGGCTCGATGAAGAACTCATCCAGCGCCCGCTGCATCACCCGGATGGCTTCCTGCCGCGTCTCGCCGGTCGTGATGAGCTTCGCCAAGAGCGAGTCATAATATGGCGGCACCTCGTATCCGGCAAAGATGTGCGTATCGACCCGCACCCCCCGGCCGCCTGGCTCGTGGTAGGAGGCGATGCGTCCCGGGCACGGCGAGAACCCGTTGGCCGGGTCCTCCGCGTTGACGCGGCATTCGATCGCCCAGCCATCGAGCCGGACGTCATCCTGCTTCATGCCCAACGATTCGCCGGCAGCCATGCGGATTTGCTCCCTGATCAGGTCCAGGCCGGTCACCATCTCGGTCACCGGGTGCTCCACCTGGATGCGGGTATTCATCTCGATAAAGTAGAAGGAGCCGTCCTTATCGAGCAGAAACTCAACGGTCCCCGCAGACGTGTAATTGGCCGCCTTGGCCGCGCGCACCGCAAGCTCGCCCATCTTACGACGTAGTTTGACATCCACGACCGGCGACGGCGACTCCTCGATCAGCTTCTGGTGGCGGCGCTGGATCGTGCAGTCGCGCTCGCCGAGATGGATGGTGTGCCCGGCCCGGTCCGCCATAATCTGGAATTCGATATGCCGCGGCTCCTCCAGATACTTTTCGACAAATACATCGCTGTTGCCGAAGCTCGCCTCGGCCTCGGCCTGGCAGGTCATGAGCGCGCTGATAAGCCGCACGTCGTTATGGCACACGCGCATACCGCGCCCGCCGCCCCCGGCCGCCGCCTTGACGATCACCGGATAATTGATGCGGCGCGCGGTTTTCAGCGCATCCTCTTTATTGCGCACCGCCGACATGCTGCCGGGAATGATCGGGATGCCGGTCTTGCGCATGAGATCCTTCGCGGCGATCTTATCGCCCATGAGGCGGATGGACTGCGCCGTGGGGCCGATGAAGGTGATGTTGCAGGACTCGCAGATCTCGGCGAAATGGGCGTTTTGCGAGAGGAACCCGTAGCCGGGATGGATGCCGTCAACGTCCGCGATTTCCGCGGCGCTGATGATCGAGGGGATGTTTAGGTAGCTTTGCTCAGCCTTCGGACCGCCGATGCAGACCGCTTCATCGGCCAACCGGACGTGCAGGCTGTTGCGGTCCGCTTCCGAATAGACCGCGACCGTCCGGATGTTCATCTCCTTGCACGCCCGGATGACCCGGACGGCGATCTCTCCGCGATTGGCGATCAGGATTTTTGAGAACATGCGCCATACATGCGAGGAGGTTAGCGGGGCTCGACGACGAACAGCGGCTGCCCGAACTCGACCGGCGACCCGTTCTCAACCAGAATTTCCGAGATGCGCCCATCCACTTCCGCTTTGATCTCATTCATGAGCTTCATCGCCTCGATGATGCACACGACCTGCCCGTTGTCGAGGTCCTGGCCGACTTCGACGAACGGCGGCGCATCCGGAGCGGGAGACCGGTAGAAGGTGCCCACCATGGGCGATTTGATGACGATGCGATGGCTTTCCTCAGCGGCGGCCGCTTTGGCGGCGGCCGAGGCGGCGGGTTGGGGGAGGCCGGCGATGTATTCGACGACTTGGGGGGCTGGGCTGCTGGAGGCCTTCTTCAGGCGGATACGCAGCCCCTGGTGCTCCATTTCCAGCTCGACCAGGCCGCGGCTCTCCATGAGCTGGAGCATTTCTTCGATCAGCCGGAACGCTTCCCGTTCGGACGACTTCAACCGCTTTTCCATGCCCCTCCCCCTGGTCTCGCCGTGGGGATGTGTTAGACGCGAGACACGTACGAACTGGTTCTGGTGTCGACCCGAATGAGTTCTCCTGTGTCAATGAAGAGCGGTACCTGGATGGTAGCTCCCGTCTCCAAGGTCGCCGGCTTCATGCCGCCTTTGGAGGTATCCCCCCGCAAGCCCGGCTCAGTGGACGAGATGCGCACATCCACGAACATCGGCGGCTGGATGCCGATGAGCTGGCCATTATGAAACTGGCCTTCCAGCTCCATATTCTCCTTCAGGAAGCCGGCCGCTTTGCCGATCACCTCAGCGGGCACTTCGACCTCTTCATAGCTGGTGGTATTCATCAGATGGAACGTGTCTGCGGTCCGGTAAAGGTACTGGAGGGAGTGCTTCTCGATATAGGCTTCCTGGAACTTCTCTCCGGCCCGGAAGGTGCGCTCGATCACGGAATCGTCCCGCAGACGGCGCAGCTTGGTGCGCACGAACGCCCCGCCCTTGCCGGGCTTGACGTGCTGGAACTCCACAATGACCCAGAGATTGCCGTCAATGACCAGCGTCTCTCCGCTCTTGAATTCAGTCGTTGAAATCACGCGCTAACTCCTGGTGGTTCAAGCATCAGCAGTAACGTGCGTAGGCAGAAGCAGGTATTCTACGGGTGAACGGCGCCCAGGTCAATCCCCGCCCGGAGGCGCCGGTTTGACGCTTACCGGCGGCGCCGCTTAGACGCCGGCCGGCGGGTTTTCCGGCTCGAGGGTGCTGGGCGGTGGTCGGACACGCCGGATGGCGCTGCCGCTTCCGATGCCAGCAGGCCCAGCAAGGCGAGCAGGCCCAAGCGGTAGCTGGCCGCCCCGAACCCTGCGATCTGGCCGCGGCACACCGGCGCGATAAGCGAGTGCTGCCGGAACGGCTCGCGCGCATAGATGTTGGAGAGATGGACTTCCACAGCCGGCACGCCGGCCCCTTCCACCGCGTCGCGGATCGCCACGCTGGTGTGGGTGTACGCAGCCGGGTTGATCAGGAGGCCGTCGTAGCGCCCTTTTGCCGCCCCGATGCGCTCCACGATCTCACCCTCATGGTTCGATTGCACAAAGGTCAGGATCGCGCCTTCTTGCGTGGCCAGGCGCTTCAAGTCCTGGTTGATGGTCGCCAGGTTCGCGGTGCCGTAGACCGAGGGCTGGCGGGACCCCAGCAACTGCAAGTTCGGCCCGTGAACGACCAGAATCTGCTTGGCCATCGCTTAGGCTTTCGGGGGTTGTTCCGCCTCTTCCACCAGCATGACGGGAATACCGTCACGGATGGGGTAGCGGCGGCCGCATTGCACGCAGACTAATCGATCCCCTTGCAGCTTCACCTCGGTCTTGCACACCGGGCATGCCAGGATCTCCAACAGCTTCGGATCAATCATGACCCCTCCACGTGGGATGAGATCTGTTCTCGGATGCTGACCTCTCGCGGCAGCTGTTCTACGGGTTCGGCCGGACCGATTTCCTTCTCCCCGGTAGCCCCCAGCTCGCGGAACCGCCTCAGCCCGGGCAGCACGCGCGTTTCCAGCGAGCCGACCATCTGATTGTACGATTGAACCGATTGGCCCAGGCTGCTGCCCATGCGCCGGACATGCTCCAGGTACGTCAAGAACCGGCTGTAGATCTCCCGGCCAAGGTCAGCCACGACTTGCGCGCTGCGGGCAAACTGCTCCTGCCGCCACCCAAAAGCCACCGCTTTCAACAAAGCGATGAGTGTTGCAGGCGACGCTAACACCACCTGGTTGCCCATCCCATCTTCCAGGAGCGACCGGTCATACTTCATCGCCGCGCTGAAGAAGGATTCGCCGGGAATGAACATCACCACAAACTCCGGCGAGGTCCGAAACTGCCCCCAGTATTCCTTGGAGGACAGTTCCCGTAGATGCTGGCGCAGCTGCTCAGCGTGAAGCTTGAGGGCGCTCTCTCGTTCCTCCTCGGTCTTCGCCTCAACCGCCGTCAGGTACGCAGACAGCGAGGTCTTTGCATCCACGACCACGCATCGCCCGCCCGGCAGGTTGACGACCACATCCGGACGCAGGCGGACCGCGCCTTCTGCCATAATGGAAACCTGCTCGGTGAAATCGCAATGGTCCGACATGCCAGCCAGCTCCACGACGCGCCGCAGCGTCATTTCACCCCATTGGCCGCCCACGTTGGGCGTCTGCAGCGCCGTCACGAGATGCTCAGTCTGGTTGCGCAGCTCCTGCTCGGCCTGGGTTAACAGCCTTAAATGCTCTTGAAGCGCCCCCTGATCCTTGGACCGGCTCTGTTCAAAGAGCCCGACCTGATCGCGAAGGTCATCCAGCGCCTTGGCCAGCGGATCGACAATGCCCTTGATCGCCTTTTCCCGCTGGCCGAACTCCCCGCGGGTCTCCACCATGACCTTCTCGAATGACTGCTTCGCGAGCATGAGAAACGCCTGGTTGTTCTCGCTTAACGCCTCGCTGGAGAGCGCGACAAATGCTTCGCGCAAGCGCTGTTCGGTCTCGCCAAGCAGCTGCCGCTGCTCTTCGATATTCTTGACGGCTTCGGCCAACCGCGTTTCCGCGGTCACGCGGCGCTCCTGCTCTTGCCGTAGCTGCTCACGCAAGAGAACAAAGTCCTTATCGGCTTTCTCCAGCTGCTCCCGAAGCACGGCGACGGCGGCGCCATCAGGATGGACGTTGCGGCGAGTCAGCAGGAAAAGAACGCCCGCCACCAACAGGATGAGGACCGCCACAAGGCCCCACATGGAGATTAGGTGCCCCCCTTACCCAGGTAGCGCATGCGCAGCTGGTACAGCGCGTCCTTCAAGAGGCGCTCCTCATCCACCGCCAGGTTGCCTTTGGTCTTCTCTTCCATCACGCCGAGCAAGTCGATGAGGTATTTGGCATGGGGGAGGTTCAGCGACTGCTTGCGCGTCACCGGATGCGCCATGTCCCCCAGCGCAATGAGCGCTTCCATGGCCAATCCCGAAATGAACATATCGAATCGCGCCTGCGGCACCTCATCCGCTGCCGACGCAGCACTGGGACCGGCCGTCGGCTGGCCTTCGGCTGCAGGAGCGGGCGCTGGACCAGCTGCAACGCCTGGGCCGGGTTGCGCTCCGACGACAGCCTGCTTTTCCCGCTCGGCCTGCTCCTTCCATGACTCATCAACTTTCTTCTTGATCGGCTCTGCCATTCCCTATCCTTTAGTGGTGAATGATCACGCCTGCGTACCCGATGACTGCCTGAGGATCTCCGCCCGTTTCAGCGCTCGTGCGATAGGCTACCTGGACCGCGCGCCCGGCGCCAAGCCGAGCCGCAACCTCCAATCCGCAAGCCACCGCGCCGTCTCCGCACATGACCAGCTGTCGCGCGTCCACCTGGCTCAACAACCCGGCGCCGTCCAGCCGAGCGATGCACGCGAGCAGCGATTCATCCTCTGCGCGCGCCCGCTCCTGCGCCAGGTAATGTGAGAGGTCTGAGCTCATGATGATCAGCGTGGACCCCGTGGAGTGCCGCAACACCCCGGCGATGCCATCCGCCATCACGCCAAGCGAGGCGGCATCGAGGCTGCCTGCCACTACCGGAACGACCTGCAACTCGGCGCGCCCAAGGGTTTGCAGCCACGGCAGCACCACCTCGAGAGAGTGCTCGCCAACATGAGCCTCGTCGTCCACTTGCAACTGGGGGCATGCGCGCCGCAGCGCATCAACCGCCTGCTCATCGATCGACACCTCGCCAAGCGGCGTCTCGTATGCGCCTGCCGACATCACGCTCCAGTGCGCGCGGGTTCCCGTGTGAGAGGCGCCCAGTAGGAGGCAGCGCTTGGGGATCTCGATTCGTCCCAACGTCTCGGCCATCACCGCGCTGGTCTGCGCCCAACCGCCGTGGGGCACCAGGACCGCGGTAGCGGCAATGGTTTCCGTCTTGGCGGGAAGCGCTTGGCGAATAGCGGCCGCCAATGCTGCGCGATCCGCTGGGTAAAAGTATCCTGCAACTGACGGCCGCCTGATAACCGGAACGACCATTTGCTATCTCGGATCTCGGATCTCGGATCTCGGATTGTCCAACGATGTGACTGTCATTGGTGGCCGTTCGGGCCCACGGTGACTTGCGCCCGTTGGTTCATCGTCAGGTATTGCCGCGCCGCCTCATGCACGCGCGACGGCGTGATGGCGTTGATGCGCGATTCATACGTCGTCCACGCGTCGTACCCCAGCCCGTAGAGCTCATCCAACGCCGATTGACGGGATAGTCCCACGACGGACTGGAGGTCCATCCGGTGCTGGCCGATTAGATAGCGCTTGGCTTGCTCGACTTCCTCGTCGGTCACCCCCGCCTCGACCACCAGCTGCAGCTGCTCTTGCATGACCTGCAGCACACGCGCCTGCTCCTGCGGCCGTGTCGCCGCATACACCAGCAGCAGCCCGCGGTCCCATCCCGGCACGTGGCTGGCACCCAGCGTGTACGAGAGGCCGTACTGCTCGCGCACGCTCTGAAACAGCCGTCCGGCCATGCCGGAGAGCACCGCGGTCAGCACGTCCAGCGCGTCGCGGTCCGGGGCAGCATGCGCGCTGCCGAGGAACCCGAACATGATCACCGCTTGTTCTTTGTCCACCACTTGAGAGGCTTCGCGGACCCCGTCCAGCACCCCTGCCGGCATCGCGGACGGCCATGGCGAAGAAGCCGGCGTGCCGGATCCGAAGAGCTTGCGCACCTTGGCTTCGACCGCTTCCTGCGAAACATCCCCGACCACGGACACGACCATGTTCGAGGGCACGATCCAGCGCTTGGCAAACTCCAGGCACTGCGCCCGGCTCAGCGTGCCGATGGTGTCGCGGTGTCCGAGCGGATGGAAACGATACGGATGCTGGGCGAAGAGCGTGCGGCGCAGCAATCGGCCGCCCACATCGAACACTTCGTCTTCCTGTGCTTGCAGCTGGTTGGCGATCAGCTGCCGCTGGATGGTCAGCTCGTCGTTCGAAAACGTCGACTGCGTGATGAGCTCCTGCGCCAGCGCCAACCCGTCAGGCACGTCCTGCGCCAAGACCTGCAGCACAATGCCGAACCCGTCCCGGCCGCTGAACGCTTCCAGGTGGCCGCCGAGCGACTCCACCTGAAGCGCGATCTCCGACGCGCTCTTGCGCGCCGTGCCCTTCGTCAGCAGCTGGGCCACCAAGTTAGAGAGTCCTTGCGTCTCGTCGGTTTCCACCCGCACGCCGCCGTGAAAGGCCACCGTGATCGCCGCGATGGGCAGCGCCCGATCGACGCCGACAATCACCGCAGCACCGTTGGGCAGCGCGGTTTTCACCATCGACAAGCCGGCCGACTCCGGCGCCGCGGGCGCGGCTTGCGCGGCGGCGACCGGGCGGATGATCGCCCTGGTCATCTTGGATGCATCGAGGAATTTCTGGGCCACCGCCTGCACCTGCTCTTTCGTCACCTGTTCGACGCCGGTGACGTACTGGCGGGAGAACAGCGGGTCGCCGGTCGAGGCCAGCGAATTCGCCAAATCCGACGCCTTCGCCTCCACCGTCTGCAGCCCGAACAGATAGCCTGCGGCCACCGAGCGCTTCGCCTTGCGCAGCTCCGCGTCCGTCACGCCGCGCTGCTTCACCTCATCGATCAGCTGCAGGATCGCCTGCGTGGCCGCGTCGATGCGCTCCGGGTCGGTGCGGAAATGGATCGCGAAGACCCCGGGATCGTAGGGCGTGTAGTCCCACGATGCAATGGAATGCGCCAGGCGCCGCTGGCGGACGATCCCCTCATACAACCGCGAGCTGCGCCCATCGCCAAGAATGTTCGCCAGCACATCCAGCGCGTAGAGCTGCGGGTCGGCGAGCCGCACCGAGGAAAATCCCAGGAGCACGTACGCGGTCTGCACCGGCAGCTCGATGGCCTGCTCCTTCGCGCTCGCACTGGGCGGCTCCAAGGGTACCAGCAGCTGCGACGGATCGACCGGGCCGCGCGGCCACGCGCCGAAGGTCTTCTCCAGCAGTTGCGGGACGTCCGCGCCGTCCACATCGCCGGCGATCGCCAGTGTGACGTTCTGCGGATGGTACTGCGCCGCGTAGAAGTCGGAGAGATCTTTCACCGTCAGCCGCTCGAACACCGGCTGGTAGCCGATGACCGGATGCCGATACGGATGCTCGAGCAGATGCCGGCCCCAGAACACATAGTGGATGCGCCGGTCCGGGTCATCCAGGTTCATGTGCATTTCGGAGATGATGACGGCGCGCTCTTTCTCGAATTCCTTGGGGTCGAAGACCGCGTGCTGCAGGATGTCCGCCAGCAGATCCAGCGCCTGCGGCAGGTAGCGCGCCTCGACGAACAGCGACACGCCGGTCACGTCAAAGGAGGTGAACGCGTTGATCGTGCCCCCGTAGCGGCGGATCTCCTGCTCGATCGTGCCGGGGGCGCGCGACGTGGTGCCCTTGAAGAGCATATGCTCGATGAAGTGCGTGATGCCGCTGCCCACGTAGCGGCCTTCGCCGCGCAGCCCGCCCTTGATGCGGGCCTCGATCGCGACGAGCGGCTGGCGCCCATCCGCTTCCCAGACGGCATGCAGGCCGTTGTCGAGGATGAGCTGCCGGACACCGGAGCGTTGCGTTGGCGCGGTGGCAAGTCCTGGGGCTGGGGACATCATGAGCAGCAGGCTACACGCGCCGAGCCACGGAAGCAGCGGGCGGAAGGAGCGATGCGCACACCGAAGGCTCGGAATAGGCACTACCCTTTCGGTTTGCAACAGTTCTTGGACTGGGGGGATGAGGCTCGACGGGGCTAGCTATTACGAGCACGTCGGCTGATCGCCTGGCGCAACTCGCGGCGCTTGCGTTCGCTGGGCTTCTCGTAGTGCTTCTTCGCCTTGAGCGCCTTCAGGATGCCTTCACGCTCAAGCATGCGCTTAAAGCGCCTCAGCGCCTTCTCGAGTGACTCATCGTCTCGGACTTCGACTCTTGGCATGGGTAACCTGTGAATGCGTATTATAAGCCTGAGGCAACCGGCTGTCAATTACAGGGTTAGGAGCCCAGCAGGAACTCCAACGGCACGACGATGGTTTTCTGCGGATCGGTCATCGAGGGCGGAAACGGGAGGAATGGGGCGGCGGTCTTCACGATCTTGACCGCCACATCTCTCAGCTGGTCGGAGGACACCGATCGGTCCGCCACGATGCTGATCCCCTGCACCGCGCCGCTGGAGGAGAGGATAAACGACACGTACACCAGCCCTTGCGCGGTCTCGCCCGTCAGCCATGGCCGGTGGTTGGCCGCCTGCTGGATCTGCTCGCGGATCGCGCCAAAATAGCTCAGCAGGACCGGGTCGCCCCGCGAGGCATCGACGAGGTTGGTGAGATCGATCACACTGGAACGGTTGAGCGCGAGATCCGCAACCGTTTGCTCAACGGTCAGGCTCGGCCGGTCCGGAATGCGGATCTGCGTGCGCTCGCTCAGGCCCGGAGCCGACGCCGGGGCGGTGGTCAGATCGCGCGCCGCCTTCGAGTGGCGCTCCTGCAGCTCTTTCAGTTCCTGCTGCACAATCTCGTACTCGTACACGACCTCGATGGGCCGCATCGGCCGCGGCGTGTCCCACCACGGCAGCGACAGGATCTGCCCCAGCAGCAGGATCAGGTGCAGGCCCAGCGATGCGCCAAACGAAATAGCAAACACGCGGTCGTTCATGGTGCTGGCGCTTCCCCACCCGCCGGCCATCCATACTCCCCGATCAAGGGGACGAACACACAGCCGATCAGCGGCTGCTCGGTGACCGTTCCGCCCCGCTTGTGGACTTCCATCAGCACCTGCCCCTGCGCCGGACCGACAGGAAGGACCATACGCCCGCCCTCGGCCAGCTGTTCGATGAGCGGCTGCGGCACGCGCGGCACCGCAGCGGTGACCAGGATCGCGTCATACGGCGCGCGCTCCGGCCACCCCAGCGACCCATTAGCCGCCGCCAAGTGCACATTGAGATAGCCCAGCCCGGAGAGCCGATCGGAGACATCGGCCAGCAGCTCCGGAAGCCGCTCGACGGAATACACCTCCAAAGCAAGTTCCGCCAGGATCGCGGCCTGGTACCCGGAGCCGGTGCCGATCTCCAAAACGCGCTCATGGCCTTGCAGCCGCAATCGCTCGGTCATGAGCGCGACCATATACGGCTGGCTGATCGTCTGCCCCCCGCCAATCGGCAGCGGATGATCCGTGTAGGCCTCTGAGACCAATTGCGGCGGCACGAACACGTGCCGCGGCACGCGCCGAAACGCCGCGAGCACCCTGGGGTTGACGATGCCTCGCGCCTGCAGCTGCTCTTTCACCATCTGCGTCCGCTGCCCTTCCAGGCTCATCGCCGGGGCCGCAGCAGATAGCGGAGAATGACCCCCAGGAATCGAACCGTTTCACGCACCGGCTGGATATGGCTGCCATGGCTGCCGTAAATCGCCTGAATCGGCACCGAAACGATCTTCCACCGCTTGATCGCGGCCGCCAGGAGCAGCTCCGTTTCCAAATCGAAGCGCGTGGCGCGCAATGACACGTCCTGCAGCACTTCCTTGCGGATCACCCGAAATCCGGATTGGGTGTCCGGGATCGGCTGCCGCGCCACCGCCGAGACGATGCGGGACATGAGCTGGTTCGTCGCACGGCGGCTCGTCGGCATCTGCGCGCCGTTGGACATCCGGTTGCCCACGACGATGCCGGCGTGCTGCTGTTCCCCCGCGCGGATGAGCCGGGTGATTTCAGCCGGATCGTGCTGGCCGTCCGCATCCAGGGTGACGACGCCGTCAAACTGCGAGCGCAGCGCATACTCGAACCCGGTCCGCAATGCCCGGCCTTTGCCCTGATTGCGCAAATGGCTGATGACCAACGCCCCGTGCGCCGCGGCTACCGCTGCGGTGGTATCGTGCGAGCCGTCATCGATGACAACAACCGTCAGCCCCTGGTGCTTGACGGCGCGGACCAGCTCGCCGATCGTCTTGGCCACCTGGAAGGCCGGAATGATCACGCAATACCGACTGTCCATGTCGCTCAATTCCTCAAGATGGGTTGAAACATCAGCCACTGTTCAGGATAGCGCTGCACGTACCGCCCGAGCACGCCGGCGTACGCGGTGGTCAGCTGCTCGACTGAGCGCTCCGTGTCCTGGGCGCGCGCCGGATGAATCGGTGCCTCGCACCGAAGGCGAAACGCCCCAGGAGCCTCGCGCAGCAAAAACGTGGGCACGACCGGGGCTCCGCTGCGCACGCTCAGCAGCGCCGGCCCGCGCGGCAGCAGCGTGCGCGCGCCGGCCATGGAGACCTCCAGTCCTCCGTCGAGAAACTCCCGATCCCCCAGCACGCCAAGCAACCGTCCGGCCTTGAGGCATTGCAGGCTCTGCTTGGCCGCCTGGCCTCCCAGCGGAATCACCTCGACCCCGCAGCGCCGGCGCTGCCGGTCAAACAGCCGGTTCACCCTCGGATCCGCGTGGGTGAGTGCCACCGCCGAAATGCCCAGCCCCATGCGCGCCAGCACCACCGCTCCAAGCTCCCAGTTGCCCAAATGCCCGGTCAGGATGATCACGCCGCGCCCCAGCGCCTGAGCGGCCTGCAGGTGCTCCCGACCCTCCACAGTCAGCGCCGGCTGGGCCCGGTGCATCGTGAAGAACTCATACAAGTACCGCCCGAAATTCCGGAAGACTTCCCGTACGCGCGGCGAATCGCCTGAGAGCTCCTGGCCGCACACGCGCGACAAGTTCCAACGCACCGCTTCCCGGTCAACCGCCGAGTGTTGCCATTGCTGGTCGGAGAGCCATTCCGCCAGCCCCAGCGCCTGGCGCGGCGGCAAGGCGCAGCTCAGTGCCTGCGCGATCCAGCACCGGGCAAAATCCACGCTCATGCCGGCGCCCGGGTCAAGCGCGCCTCCGACTCTGTGAGTTCTTGATGATAGTCGGCGAGCGCAAAGAGCAGCTTGGCGGTATCGATCGCCGCGTTTGGATGGGCGAGCTCCGCATCGCGCTTGCGCATGACCTCAAGCTGGGCCGGGTTCTCCAGGAGATCCCGCACCGTCTGGCGGACCATGTCGATCGATGCCGCCTGCACGGCAGCGCCCTGCGAGAGCAAGAAGCGCGCATTGTACGCCTCCTGGCCGGGGATCGGATTGACGATCACCAGCGGCAGTTGTTTCGCCAACGCTTCCGAAGTGGTCATCCCTCCGGGCTTGCTGACCAGAATCGTTGCGACCTCCATCAGGCGATGCACGTCGCTGGTATAGCCCAGCGGCACGACCCGGTGCCGGAAATGCTGCGCCTGGAACCATGTGCGCAGCGTCCGGTTGGTGCCCAGCAGGACCACCAGCTGGCACGGGTACGGCAAGCTATCCAGGCTTGTTACGATCTCGCGGATGCGCCCAAAACCGCCCCCTCCCCCCATGATCAAAAGGGTGGGACGGCCCGGATCGAGCCCCAGCGACCGCGCCACCGCGTCCCGGTCCACAGGTTCGGTAAACTGGGGGTCAATGGGGATGCCGAACACCCGTACGCGCTGTGACTCAACGCCCCGCGTGATGAAGCGCTGCTTCACCTGCTCCGACGGCACGACGTACACATCCACGGTGTCATGGAACCAGTACAGATGGGGGGCGTAGTCGGTCAGCACGCCGATGAGCGGCGTGCGGTAGTTGTAGTGCTTCTTGAAGTCGGCGACGACGCCGCAGGGGTAGGCCTGCGTGCAGGCGATGACATCCGGACGCACCGTCTCCAGCAGCTGCCTGAACTTGCCGGCGTGATACCGATGCAGCAACGTCCGCAACTGCTGAACCCGGCGGTGAACGGTGGGATTGTCGTAAAGATATTCCCACACGTCGGGCTGGTGGCGGATGAGCGAGAAATACGAATGCGAGATCGCCGAGCGCACGAAGCGGCTGGTGTATTGGAAGGCGTCCACCGCGACGACGGTCGCCCCCGGATCAAGCCGCTTGATGGTCTGCTCGATCGCGCAGCTCGCCCGGTGATGGCCGGAGCTCGTGGTGATGTACATCAGCAGGATCCGCCGGCCGGCCATCAGCGCCCGGCTCCTGGAAGAAGACAATTCCGCAGAAGCCACCAGAGCGCCTCTGCGGAATCTGTGGTCGTGCGTGGTCGCGTCATGCGAACCCGCTCAGTCAGCCATCTGCAGGACCCTCGCGATGCGCCTGACCGCTTCTTGCAGCCTGGGTTCGGGCTCCACGAGCGCGAAACGCATGAAGCCTTCCCCGTATTCGCCGAATCCGCTGCCGGGCGAGACCACCACCCCGGCTTCCTGCACTAAGAGCGTCGCGAATTCGAGCGACGTCAGCGCGCTGAACTTGAGCGGGATCTTCGCCCACACATAAAAGGTGCCTTTCGGCATGGGCACATCCCACCCGATCCGCTTGAGTCCTGGCAAAAAGAGATTGCGCCGCTTGTGGTACGTCGCCACCGTCTGGTGGACGTACTCCTGCGGGCCGGCCAACGCCTCGATGGCCGCCCATTGGATAGCGCGGAAGAGCCCGAAATCCATGTAACTCTTGATCTTCGCCAGGGACGCGAGGACGTCGCGATTCCCCACCGCGAACCCGAAGCGCAGCCCGGGCAGGCTGTACGACTTCGAAAGCGTGTGGAACTCGATCGCGACCTCTTTCGCCCCGGGCACTTCGAGAATGCTGGGAGCCCGATGTCCGTCGAACACGAAATCCGAATAGGCGAAGTCGTGGATCACCATGATGCGATGCTTCTTCGCCCACGTCACCACATCCTTGAAAAACTTCACATCCGCCACAGCCGTTGTCGGGTTGTGCGGGTAGCTCAAAAAGAGCATCTTCGACTGCCGCACCACGCTGCGGGGAATCGCGTGCACGTCCGGCAGATAGTGGCCTTCCGCGTTGATCGGCAGGTTGTAGAGGATGCCTCCGGCGAGGACCACCCCGTTGAAGTGCACCGGATACGTCGGGTTTGGCACCAACGCGATGTCGTCATGGTTCAAGAACGCGAACGACAGGTGCGAAATGCCTTCCTTGGAGCCGATCAGCGGCAGCACCTCTCCCTGCCCCGGCTCCAGCACCACGCCGAATTTGCGCTTGTACCAGGCCGCGATCGTTTCCAAGAGCTTGGTTTCCACGTCGCCGCCCTTGCGGGAATACCGGTGATTCTCCGGTTTCTTCGCCTGTTTGACCAGCTCCCGGACGACGTGCGCCGGAGGGTGCAAGTCCGGATTGCCCATGCCCAGATCGATGACGTCGACCCCGCGGGCCTTCGCCTGAGCTTTGAGCTCATCCAAGATCGTGAACAAGTACAGCGGCAGCCGCTTCAGGCGGTTGGCCTCATGGAACAGCCGTTTGTTATTGCGCTGCTGTTCCCGCTCCGTGCGCTGGCGCAGCTGTTGCTGCACACGCTTAATCGATGACGTGGACAGTTTCTGTGCTGGCATGCGTGTCAGTCCTTGTTGGCGTTGGCGTGGATGGCATCAATCGCATGGTACGAGCTGCGGACAAACGGCCCGGCCGTCACCCACACAAACCCGCTGCGATAGGCGAGGCGCTCATACAGTTGAAACCGCTCCGGGCTGACATACTCCATGACCGGCAGGTGATCCGTGTCCGGCCGGAGGTATTGCCCGATCGTCAGATGGGTCGCCCCAACACCCACCAGCTCATCAAAGGTCCGCAACATCTCGTCTTCGCGCTCGCCCAAGCCCACCATCAGGCTGGACTTGATGCGGCACTCGCTGCCCAGCGCCGCGGCGGTGCGCAACACCTCGAGCGATCGGCGGTACGACGCTTGAGGCCGCAGCAGCGGCGAGAGCCGCTCAATCGTCTCGACGTTGTGCGCGAACACTTCGGGACGGCCCTCAAGCACCACACGCCGGATGAGCTCCTCGCGCCCATGGAAGTCGGGCACGAGCACTTCCACCGTGACGCCGGGGTTGCGATGCCGCACCGCCAGGATCACCTCCACGAAGTGGCCAGCACCCTCATCCCGCAGGTCATCCCGCGCCACCGACGTGATCACCGCATGGCGCAACCCCAGCCGGTGGATCGCCTCCGCCACCCGCAGCGGCTCATCCGGTTCAACCACCTGCGGCCGGCCATGGCTCACCGCGCAGAACCGGCAGCTGCGCGTGCACCGCTCACCGAGGATCATGAACGTGAGCTGCCGCAGCGACCAGCACTCCGTGAGGTTCGGGCATCGTGCGCTTTCGCAGACCGTCGCCAGGCCCAGGCCGCCGATCAGGCTGCGCACCTCCGCCGCGGTGCCATCGGGGGAAAACGATTGTTTGAGCCAGCGCGGGTAGCGGTACATTACACCCGCACTTTCACCGTCTTCATCTTCTCGATGATGGCTTCCGCCATTTCCTTCGTGCCCACCGCGCTGGGATCGTTGCGCTCGGGCTTCAAATCATACGTCACCTGCCGCCCCTCGCGCAAGACCGCCGCGACCGCGCCGTCCAGCCGCTGGGCGGCGTCGTGCTCTCCGAGATAGTCCAGCATCATCACGCCGGAGAGGATCATCGCGATCGGGTTCACCTTGTTCAGGCCGGCGTACTTCGGCGCGCTGCCGTGGACCGCCTCGAACACCGCAATCCCGTCACCGATATTCGCGCCCGGCGCGACGCCCAGGCCGCCGATCAGGCCCGCGCACAAATCGGACAAAATATCGCCGTAGAGGTTCGGCAGCACCAGCACGTCGAAGTCCTGCGGCTTGAGCACCAGCTGCATGCAGGTGGCGTCCACCAGCCGGTCCTCCATGGCCAGGCGCCCATCGTACTCGCGGCCCACCCGGCGGGCGGTTTCCATGAACAACCCATCGGTGAATTTCATAATGTTCGCCTTGTGGATCGCGGTGACTTTCTTTCGGCCGTGCGAGAGCGCGTACTCGCAAGCGAAGCGGATGATCCGCTCGCTGGCGCTCTTCGAGATCGGCTTGATGCTGATCGCCGCATCCGCTGCGATCGGCTGCTTGGAATGCTCCTTCAGCTCCTTGATGAGCTGCTGCGTGTACGGCTCGCCGGTGGCGAACTCGATGCCAGCGTAGAGATCTTCCGTATTTTCGCGGACGATGATCAAATCGACGTTCTGAAACGGGCTGCGCACGCCGGCATAGGTGCGGCAAGGCCGCACGCACGCAAACAAGTTGAGCTGCTTGCGCAGCGCCACGTTCACCGACCGGAACCCGGTGCCGATGGGTGTGGTGATCGGCCCCTTGATCGCGATCCGGTTGTCCCGGACGGACTGCAGCGTCTCCTCCGGCAGCGGCGTCTTAAACTCCTTGATCGCCCCCTCGCCGGCCATGCGCTCATCCCAGTGGAATGAGACCCCGGTGGCATCCAGACAACGGCGGGCCGCCCAGGCGACTTCCGGCCCGATGCCGTCTCCTGGAATAAAGGTCACCTTATGCATTAGCGTTGTCCAATCCATTTCTCCAGGCGTCTCAGCGCCTGGTCGATGTGTTCAAGCGACGTGGCAAAACTAAAGCGCATGTAGCCTGGCGCGCCGAACCCTTCCCCTGGTACGACCGCCAGATGCGCCTCATCAAGCCAGCGCGCGGCGATCGTCTCCGACGAGGCGCCCAGAGCGCTCACGTTGCACCAGGCGTAGAAGGCTCCGCCCGGCACCGCGCAGCGCAACCCGTGCAAACGGTTCAGGCCGGCGACGAGCCGGTCCCGGCGCTGCACAAACGCGGTCCGCATCTCGGCCACCGCCTCCTGGCCGCCGGTCAGCGCGGCCAGCGCGGCCAACTGGCTGATCGACGTCGGATTCGAGGTGGAATGGCTTTGGATGTCGCTCATGGCGTCGATCCACGGTTGCGGTCCTGCCGCATAGCCGATGCGCCAGCCGGTCATACTGTACGTTTTCGAGACGCCGTTGACCACGACGGTCCGGTCAGCCACCCGCGGCTCAGCGGTGACGATGGAGACATGCGTCGCCGGAGGGTACACCAGCCGGTCGTAAATCTCATCGCTGATGAGGATCAGGTCCCGCTCAAGCGCAATCGCCGCGATGGCCTTGAGCCGCCCGCGGTCGATGACCGCCCCAGTGGGGTTGCTGGGGCTGTTGAGCACTACAATCTTGGTTTTCGGTGTCAGCGCCCGGCGCAGCGCGTCAGGCTCCGGCAGGAAACCGTTGGCCTCATCCGTGGAAATAATCTTCGGGGTCCCGCCGGCCAGATAGACCATCGGCGGGTAGCTCACCCAATACGGGGCAAAGATGACGACCTCGTCGCCCGGGTTGCACAGCGCCTGAAAGATATTGTACAGGGAATGTTTCGCGCCGCAGGAAACCAGCACCTGGCTTGGCTGATAGGCGACCCCCAGTTGCTGCGTCAGGGTCGTGGCGATCGCCGCGCGCAGTTCAGGCACGCCGGCGACCGGCGTGTAGCGGGTCTGGTTCTTCTGGATGGCCTGGATGCCGGCCTGCTTGACCGGTTCGGGGGTGGGAAAATCCGGCTCGCCGGCCGTCAGGTCGACGATAGGCTTGCCGGCTTTCGCGAGCGCTTTCGCTTTCGCGGCCAGCGCCAGCGTCGGCGAGCTCTCGACATGCTGCAACCGCTCGGCGATGCCGCTTGAGGTGAGGTGAGTGGCCATGCGCGTCACGCGTGTGGGCAGGAGAGTGGCCCAGCGGTCCGGCGCTGACAGGCAGCATGCCGGACCAGCTGAAGCTTAGGCTGCCGCGCTCCCCTTCTTCTTGCGGGTCCACAACCCTCGCAGACCCTCGAAGAATCCCTTGCCCTTCTCGCCTTCTTCGGCTTTTTGGGACTCAGGCGCTTCAGGCACCGTCGGGCCTTGAGGGGCGCGCGACGGTTTGGTGCCAGGGGTCACGGCCGGTTGTGTGGCCGGCAAGCGGCTGAAGGCCAGCACGGCCAGTTGAGCGCCGTCGCCTAGCCGCACGCCGCCCAGGCGCATCACGCGGGTGTAGCCGCCTGAGATGTCGACGAACCGTGGCGCGACATCGCTGAACAGCTGCTTCACCAGCGTGCGGTCCTGCAGGATGCGGTAGGCCTGCCGCCGGGCATGGATGCTGCCGTCCTTGCCCCAGGTGACCAGGCGGTCCGCCATCCGCTGCGCCCGCTTCGCCTTCGCGTAGGTCGTGCGGATTTGGCCATGCTCCAGCAGGCTCTTCATCAGATTGTTCAACATCAACTGCCGGTGTTCGGTCGGCAGCGAGAGACGTTGATTGTCCTTTGCGTGTCGCATTCGCGTTGGTCCTTAGACGGTCGAGCCGGCTTCGCTCTCGGCGCCCGATGCCATGCCCAGCGTCAACCCCATGCCCTTGAGCAGCTCTTCAATTTCCGCCAGCGACTTCTTGCCGAAGTTGCGGTATTTCAGCAGCTCCTGGGGGCTCTTCTCCACCAGCTCGGAAATCGTATGAATCTTGGCTTCCCGCAGACAGTTGGCTGAGCGCACCGACAGCTCAAGCTCCGCGATGGGGGTCTTCAGCTTCTCTTGCAGCTCCTCATTGACCGCGGCCGGCGCTTCGTCTTCCGGCTCCTCCGGCAGGCTGCCGTAGTTCACGAACAGGTCCAGGTGCCGCTGCAGAATGTTGGACGCATAGAGCAGCGCGTCCTTGGGGCTCATCGAGCCGTTGGTCCACACTTCCAGGTTCAAGCGGTCATAATCGGTGACCTGTCCCACGCGAGTGTCCTCGACGCTGAAGTTCACGCGCTTCACCGGTGAAAAGAGCGCATCGACCGGGATCATGCCGATGGGTTGCCCCTCTTTCTTGTGCTTATCCGCCGCCACGTAGCCGCGGCCCCGGCTGACTTCCAGCTCCATCCGGAACTTGCCGGCCTTGGTGAGCGTGCACAAGTGCAGGTCCGGATTGACGACCTCGACGGTTTCGTCGGTCTGCAGGTCGCCGGCGGTTACCGGGCCCTTTTTGTCCTTTTCGATCACGATCGTCTTGGGCTGGCGGGAGTGCGAGCGCAGCACCAGCTGCTTCACGTTAAGCACCACCTGGGTGA
>Ga0210019_1002106_pt1 | contig 19807 bp, 10 predicted proteins | sample CryGeyCG2114_020_2_FD_183969 | JGI IMG/M metagenome (GOLD analysis project Ga0210019, IMG submission 183969) | Groundwater microbial communities from aquifer - Crystal Geyser CG11_big_fil_rev_8/21/14_0.20 (SPAdes) (version 2) | ecosystem: Environmental > Aquatic > Deep subsurface > Groundwater ...
TATTATTAGATAACATGAGCATATCCCAGATTAAAAAGTCAGTCGCAATAAGAGGAAAAGCCCGCGTTTTACTTGAAGTATCAGGCGGTGTAAATCTAGCCAACGTACGCCAGATTGCCAAGGCCGGCGTAGATAGAATCTCCATTGGCATGTTAACCCATTCCGCAAAAGCGTTGGATTTGTCGTTAAAGATTAAATAGAAAGTAATAATGAATAAAATTAATAGGTTGTATTTATTAACGCCAATAATTGCTGCATTGATATTGGTTGTTTTTGCAGTATCTGGCCTTGAGCCATCTTATGCATTAAGGCCCAAGCAGCGCCATGAGGCTGCGACAGGCAGCGCTATAGGCAATCAGGCCTTTGAGTCTTTGCGCAATGAACTTAAACAAAGTTTGAGGCCAAGTTCGCTTCCTGATGCTAGAATGTGTTGCGTTATGGATTATATATTAGGGGAAGCCGATGATTCTTCTGATTTTGTACATAGATTGACAGAAGAAGCCAGGAATGAATACATAAACATGCATTTATATCTTAGAGATGAATGCCCTGATTTAGGCGACCCTGTATCTATTGAACAGCTTCATGCCTTAGATGAAGATAGTATTGTTGTTGGTTTTGAAGTCAGGACCAAAAATAACAGATATATACTGGCTGTTCAGATAGAAAATACAAGATCTTTGGATTATAGGGGTCTAAGGACTAATTTGCCGGACATCGAAGAAGGCCAAAGTTATAGATTGAATGATGTAAATACGGGAGTTTCTTTTCCGCTTCAACCTCCTTATTATCCTGCCAGTTTTCTTGTGGGCGAAACAGACCGTTTTGGCGCAGGCCTTGATCAAGACAGGTTAGGAGCATGGGAGATAAAACCCAAGCCCGGAAGAAACAAGGGTGATTTCCAGCTTTTTAGAATAGATGCTGAAGAGCCTGTTATAAGCTGGGAGGATCTTTTTGTAGATCCGTACCTTGTACCTGTTGATGAAAGTCATTTTGAACGTACGGCTGGGAATCAACGCCATTATTTTGCAAGAAACGAAACTGCCGGTGTTGCCTGTGATATAGTTACTGGACCGGGTACGATAGAAAGAGGCAGCCTTTTGATCGTAGCTTTTACGAACGGAAATTCGGGGTTCGGGTTTTTTGACAGGTCAGCTGAACATCCCTATGTTGTAAGCGATGTGCAATTTGTTACGCGCGGAGAACATGGCCAGCGCGGCGTAAGTTTCGTATTCACTTCTACATCTGCGCATGTGTCTTTTGGCACGCACGATATAGTTTTAGATACAGTGCGGCATATTCGTGAATGGGCTACAAGCTCCAGGCATGAATATCAGGCGAACGGCCGCGCTAAGACTTTTGCCGAGTTTTCGGATGCAGTTCAAAATCTTCCTCACGAAGTTATGGTTGAGTTAAACAAATCAGGAGTGTCTCTTGGAGAAATGGCCATGAGAAACTGGCTGCATAAATATCATGTTTCAGACGGCCGGGGCCATCATATATATTTTGTGCACAGATCTATGAGCGGCCACATTTACCTTGTGGATATGTTTTTTCCACTTCATTATAAAGTTGAGTGGTCAAGCGAAAAAGGAGATGTCGTTATAAGTTCGGGTTCTTCTGTGGAAGCTGTAACATGCAAAGTGACAGTTACAATGGATTTTGCGCCTCTTGAATTGTTAAGCGTACATGATATTTTCACTGATGAGATTTTGCATGTTGCGCAAAGCTTGCCTGCATTGATGAAAAGGCTTCAAGAGGTAGCTTTTTTGGCCACAAGGAGTTTTTTCAGCGCCGGCTCCTACAGATTTTTGCAGTATTTTAGCCGCGATACTATTGTATGGCTTCAAAGTTATGCCGGTTTTTTAAGGCCTCATGTAAATGAAATAGTCTTACAGGGTGTAATTGATAGGATTCTTGAAGACGGTGAGTTGCCATCAGTAGAGGAGATTGGAGATCAGGTCGCTTACGAGCTGGTGCAAAGTTTTTGCGAGGCGTGTAGAGAGGCTAGAATTAACAATGATTATAGAAGTGTTAAGGCCATAGCTACAGCTTTAAATAATGTTCCGGATTCAAGGTTAAAATACGGTGTGCCGGATGGAAATATAATGTTTCTGCCGGTATTGGCAGATTATATGAGAAGAGAAGATATCAGCCACGAACAAAAAATAGCTTTTTTGCTTCATAGCGGGCTTCAGGGGGACACTAATCTATTGGTTATACTGCGTAATGCAGAGTTTGTTATAAAACAAGCAGCACGCTATCAGCGGGTGGCCCACCCCGGAGAACTTTCATACAGCGGACTTATAAGCGTGGCGGATCCTTTGGATATTGCTAATTGGCGCGATGTTACATACGGCCTTGGCGGAGGCACCATACCTTCCGATGTGAATGCAGGATGGATGCCGCTGGCTTTAGAATCTGTTATAATTGTTTTGGATGTGATTGAAAATATTGATTTAAGCGAGAGCGATAGGCAGAGGTTTGAAAGGGTTATCAATGAATGTGGCGGTCTGAATGGTTTAAGAGGTTTGCTTGTTTTATGGGAAGGCGTAAGAAGCCGTATTAATCTTGAGTTGTCACCCGAAGAAATACGCTTAAGATTGTCGAATTATTTAAGCCACGGGCCGGTAAGTATTGTTGAGCACAATTGGTTATTGGATAGGGAGATGGGCGCAGGTGTAACGGTAAAAGATTTTTTAAGCGGTAATGTAGTTCCGCCTATTATCAGCTCAGGCGCTAGTTTTTTTCCTGTGGCGCTTTCAAGGTCAGGCGACACAGACACTGAGCCCGTTCCTGTGCTGGCAAGCGATTCTATAATAAAACTTTTTGATGAAACCATGTCTCCTGCGGATATTTTAAGAGTTCTTACGTTCATGCTTCCGTATCCTGTGGGGCTTTGGACACCGGCAGGCCTTTTAGCTGCTTCTCCGGTTTTAAGCAATGACGAACATTTGTGGAATCAGATAACAAAATCAGCTTATGGCGGGTGTGTGGTATACGGATGGCAGATGGAATATTTTGCGCAAGGGCTCATAAGGCAGATTAGGCGCTTTGAGGCAGAGTCAGACGGCGACGCCAACAATGGGTTGCTGGAGATTTTATATTCCGTGCTGGAGGCCTGTTTAAGCTCCAATCAGCCGTCTGTTTCAAGCCATGAGCTTTGGACATGGGATATTGATGCAAGCGGGTTTTATAGCGTTTCGTTCGGGTCTAGACCTGGGCATAATGATGAGTCAAATCCAGTTCAGCTGTGGAGTACATCTTTAAGCGATATAGGCATATCTGATATTCGCAACATAGCAAAAACCAGAGCCTTGCGCTTGCTCAAAGGTGGAGAACTTCTTGACGCTATAGCTGAAAATAGAGAGCGATACCCTTCTTTACCAGCGGTTGATATTCTTGAGACGCTTGCTTTGCCAAGGGTCGCGGTAATTAATCATTCTATTATAGGCGGCGGCGGAGTAAATATAGTTGCGTTGGAACACCTTAAGATGCTAAGTCAGGCAGGCTATCCGGTTACTTGTATAGCAGGGAGATTGCTAAATTCTGAGATGGCAGGCGAGGTTTTTGCTGATATAACCCGAACAAACAGTAATTTCAGGTTTGAAATTGTGCCGGATGTTGATGTAAAAACTGAGGTAGAGGCAGATGTTCGTGGTCATCGTTTGGATGTGCCGTATTTTGAGCGCCGTGTTAATGAACTTGTGGAAAGCTTAGATGCGGCCATAGGAGATTCCGAAGTTGTAATAATACATCAGGCAATGTCTTTGGCCACCAACCTGATGGCAACTGTGGCCTTAGAAAGGTTGGCCATAAAATACCGCGGTACAAAACGTTTTATAGCCTGGATCCATAACATAGACGCTTCTGCTTCATATCTGGATTGGCCCATGAATGAACTGGCAAAAATGTGCCCTGATATGGAATACGTGGCTGTTTCGCCAAATGAAAGAAACAGGGCAGCTGAGATGTTTGGTGTAGATTTTTACAGGATAGGCGTTGTTAATAATTCTACAAGTACAAGGTTTGCGGGCATAACTACTCAGAATGCCTTGAATTTTTATCTGGATAACAGCCTTTATGATACAGATGGTTTTGTATGGTTTATTCCATCGCGCATGACGGAAACTAAATGCTTGGAGGCCGCCATATATGCTGCGGATCAAGCAAATAAAAGCGGCATAGATATTAGGCTTGTGATAGCGACGCCCGCTATAGAAGGCAGGTTTCCTGACCAGGGTGCTGACGGAGATTATTTCAGACGCCTTGTGGAGATAAAACAAAGCCTTGGCCCTGACATGTCAGGCAAAATATTATTTTATTCGCATAGCACTGGCGACATGGATGAGATTGCCGATTTATATCGCTTAAGTGACGCTCTTATATTTCCTTCACAGACAGAAACATACGGAATCCCTGTTGCAGAGGCAATGATCAATAAGAAACCTGTTTTTATTGTTGATTTACCTGAATTGAGGCGCCTTACTGCAGATTATGCCCAGGTAGTTATACAGCCTCATGATCCTTCCTGGAGCGGCTTGGAAGGATACGGAAGGCATTTTGGGTCGGAAATAGTCGGATTTTATAATTCCAATCCCGGCCTTAGGGACATAGCCAATGCCGCAAGGCGGCAGATAAGGCATTTTAGCAGCGAAGCCAATATAGGAGTACTATCACCATATTTTAATATTCCGTCTTTATCTACCCGCGCTGTAAGACTTGGGACGAGAAATTTTTACGGGCAGTCCTTTGAGACCGCCCTTTTGAATGCTGCTCATGCTGGATATTCTTCTTTTGAGATTAATTTTGAAGGGTTTGCTCCGCGGGATGTGTTGTCGCAGGATTACCCTCAAATAAGTTCTATTATAAAATCAAAAAGATTAGAAGGTTTTGAAGTTACAATGAGATTGTCAGATTTTTCGAAGCGATCAGGTATGCCCAGGCAGGACATGTTAAGAGAAGCTGCGATGTTTGCAATGAGGTTTGGAATAACGACTGTAACTGTGCCTGTTGACAGCCTAGGCGATGAAACTGTTTCAGAAATAGTTGATGCCGCCAAGTGGGCCCAACAGGAGGCATCCAAGCAAGGTTTTGCTATTAGCGATGTATTATTTTCCGTAGAGAATGTTAGTTCAGAAGGAGTAGTTTTTAGCAGTGAAGAACTTAACCGCGCATTCGAAAACATGCCGGTAGGATTGTCTGTATGGCTTGATACTTTGCCGGAACAGCCTCTGGATTACATAGGAGGCATACACATGACAGTAAAAACAATATATGGTTCAGATGCTTTTATCGGTAGTATGGATATGAAATCTCAGGAGAACAGAAAACACTTGACAAATAAGTCAGCCGTGTTTTTAAGGTGTCTAAAAGACCATGGCTATAGAGGTGATTTAATAGTCCAGACACCGCATCTTTCTTTGGACCAAGGGCGTTCGTTGTTTGACGGTTTAGTGCGCAGGGCATATATGTCGGAGGAGGCGGTAGAATCTCTTGACACAGGATTTATTACGGCAATTCCATCGCTTAGGGCCGCACGCCCAGTATGGGATGGCGCTACAACTGCAAATAGCTTAGGTTTAGATCTTGACATTACAGTTACAGATACCGCTAAGTATGTTATTGTGAATAACATGAATAACAGTGGCAAGGGCATATTGGTTATAGGCGGTTCGCAAAAAAATTATTTATTAAATTTTACGCGGCAGGGTTTTAAACATGTATTCTTTGCTGAAACGTTGGAAGAGGCTCAATCTAAAGGTTACACAGGGGAAGATATTATTTTAATTGTTTATGCCGGCGGCAACGCCGAAGCAATTTCAAAAATCAAGCGCGTTTTTTCTGATATTGATATTGTTCAGGGCGATGATGTCTGGATTCAGGATGAAAATTTGTTTTGGGAGCGCCTAAGCAGCATTTAAAATGGATAAATTTAAGCTTGTCAGCAAATTTAAGCCGGAGGGAGATCAGCCGGCCGCAATTAAAAAACTTACCGCAGCCGTTAAGGCCGGAAAAAAATACAGTACACTTTTGGGCGTAACCGGCAGCGGCAAGACGTTTACAATGGCAAATGTCATAGCCGGTATAAACAAGCCCACACTTATAATATCCCACAATAAAACCCTGGCAGCGCAGCTTTACATGGAGTTTAAGGAGTTTTTTCCGCATAACGCGGTTGAATATTTTGTCAGTTACTATGATTATTACCAGCCAGAGGCCTATATCCCGCAGACAGATACCTATATAGAAAAAGACTCGTCAATCAATGACAGGCTTGACAGACTGCGTTTATCAGCCACAACATCGTTAATGAGCCGCAAAGATGTCATAATTGTTGCAAGCGTTTCATGTATATATAATCTTGGTTCACCGGGCGACTACAAAGAGATGTTGGTATTTCTGAAGGCCGGACAAAAGATAGAGCGCGATGATGTTTTAGAACAGCTGATTGCGATTCAATATGAACGTAATGATATAGATTTTTCCAGGGGTAGATTTAGGGTGCGTGGAGATGTGGTTGAGGTTTTTCCTGCGTATGCTGAGACGGCAGTAAGGATAGATTTTTTCGGCGACAAAATAGAGAAGATTACCGAGTTTGATCCTGTTAGTCAGAAGAATAAGCAGTCTCTTGAAAAAACAGGCATTTATCCTGCCAAGCATTTTGTGATGAGCCATGAAAAAATCAAAAGCGCTGTAGATGCAATCAAGAAAGAATTGGCCGTAAGATTAAAAGAACTGAATAAGCAAAATAAGTTGCTGGAAGCCGAGCGCTTAGAACAAAGGACTAAATACGATATAGAAATGATGCTCGAGGCCGGTTATTGCCACGGCGTTGAAAATTATTCCAGGCATTTAAGTCAAAGACTCGAAGGCAGCCGGCCGTATTGCATGATTGATTATTTCTCCGATAATTTTCTGACTATTATAGACGAGTCGCATGTTACAATTCCTCAGATACGCGGGATGTATGAGGGTGACAAGGCGAGAAAAACAGTATTGGTTAATTTTGGTTTCCGGCTGCCGTCCTGCCTGGATAACCGGCCTTTAAAATTTGACGAGTTTGAGGCGCTAACCCATCAGGTGGTTTATGTGTCAGCGACTCCGTCGGAATTTGAGATAAAAAGAAGCGGGTTGCCTGTTGAGCAGATTATAAGGCCTACAGGTTTGATTGATCCTGAGGCTATTGTTAAGCCCACAGAAGGCCAGATTGATGATTTAATAGAGCAGATAAAAATACGCGCAAAGCGTAAAGAGCGCGTTTTAGTTACTACGTTGACCAAGAGAATGGCAGAGGATTTGACAACATATTTAAACGAGGCTGGTTTGAATGTAAAATATCTGCATTCTGAAATCAACGCAATAGAACGTGTGCAGATTTTAAAAGACCTGAGGTTGAAGAAATTTGACTGTTTGGTAGGTATAAATCTTCTGCGTGAAGGGCTTGATTTGCCTGAGGTTTCGCTTGTGGCTGTGCTGGATGCAGACAAGGAAGGGTTTCTGCGTTCGCAAACATCATTGATACAGGTGGCAGGACGCTCGGCGCGAAATTTAAACGGCCAGGTTATTATGTATGCTGATGAAATTACCGGGTCAATGAACCGCGCGCTTAGTGAAATGGACCGCAGGCGCAAGACGCAGCTTGAATTTAATAAAAAATACAAGATTACTCCGCGCTCTATAGAAAAGGCGATAAGCGAAGGTATTGAGATGCTTCAAAAGGCAGAGGAAGAGGTAGTTGAGGTAACCGGCCAGTCGCTTGAGGAATACGAAAAGCAGCAGGTTATTGCTGATTTAGAACGAGAGATGGAATTGGCAGCGCGCAATTTACAGTTTGAAAAAGCTGCGCAACTGAGAGACCAGATAAAGGCATTGCATGGATGAGAAGATATTAAATGTATTTAGAAAATATCCCGATCAGTATATTTCAGGCGAGGATCTGAGCGAAGAGCTTGGCGTTTCGCGCACTGCGATCTGGAAGCATATTGAAGAATTGCGTAAAATCGGGTATATTATTGAGGCCGAGCCGCATTCGGGGTATAAACTGGTCAGCGCTCCGGATAGATTATTGTCGTCGGAAATAAGCGCCGGTTTAGATACGAAAATAATAGGCAAAAATATTTTATCGTTTGACACAGTTGATTCAACTATGGATGTTGCTTATGATTTTGCGGTAAAGGGTACAGGCGAGGGCGTTTGCGTATTTGCAGAAGGCCAGAAAAAAGGCCGCGGCAGGATGAATCGTGACTGGCAGTCGCCAAAGCATAAAGGCGTTTATTTATCATTGATATTACGGCCTGAAATTTCGCCTAATGAAATATCTAAGATTACGCTTATGGTTGCTGTAAGCGTCGCTAAAACAATACGCGCAAAAACAGGTTTAAGCGCTTTAATCAAATGGCCGAATGATATTTTAATTGATGGCAGGAAGGTTTGTGGTATACTTACTGATATGAGCGCGGAAAGTGATATTGTTAAATTTTTAGTGATTGGTATAGGCATAAATATAAATTCAAAGATTCAGGATTTGCCTGATTCAGCAACCAGTTTAAGGGAATTCTTTGGCGAGAAGGTTGACAGGATAGATTTCACCAGGGCATTACTCGAGGAGCTTGACAGTCATTATTTATATTTTATGCAGCAGGGTTTTGGCGCTATACTTGAAGAGTGGAGAAATTTTTCTGCAACGCTCGGGTCGCGAGTGAAGGTTGATTTTAAGAACAGGCATATAGAAGGCCAGGCAATGGATGTGGATGAGTCGGGCGCGCTTCTTGTGCGGCTGGACAATGGTTTTATTGAACGCATCCTGTCGGGCGACGTAATTTTGGCGAGGTGACACGAAGTGTCATCCTGAGCGAAGCGAAGGATCTAAAAGAGAGATTCTTCGCCCCTTCGGGGCTCAGGATGACAAGAAGGATTTATATGTTATTAGCAGTAGATATAGGCAATACGAGCATAGCGTTCGGTGTATTTAGAGGCAGCAAACTGGTGAAAACATTCCGGGTTAGCTCGCAGCAAGGAGATTGCTTTGTCGTCCCTACGGGACTCCTCGCAATGACGGGAAAAATCAACGCTGCGATTATCTGCAGCGTTGTGCCTAAGCTAATACCTGTAATTGTCAAGGCAATAAAAAAGACAACAGGCGTTACGCCTGTTGTTGTAGGCAAAGATATAAAATTGCCCATAAAAAACAATTATAAAAATCCCAGGCAGGTCGGCCAGGACAGGCTTGTGGATGCGATTGCTGTAAAAGAAATCTACGGCGCGCCTGCAATAATAGTTGACTCAGGCACAGCTATAACATTTGATTACATTTCAAAAAAAGGTGATTACGAGGGTGGGCTTATTATGCCGGGAATAGATATTTCTCTTAAAGCGCTTTATGAGCGCGCAGCGCTTTTACCTGATGTTAAATTAAAAAATGATAAGGGCCTTGCATTAATAGGAAAAGATACTGTAGGCAGCATAAAAAGTGGCCTTTTAAATGGTTTTGGCAGCCTTTGTGACGGAGTGATAAAAAGGATTAAAACAGAGCATGGAGCTAATATAAAGGTAATAGGCACAGGCGGGTATATGGGGCTTATAAAAAAGTATTCAGACTCTATAGATACTGCAGACGAATTTCTAACCCTAAAAGGCCTTCGGATAATTTTTTGCTTGACAAGCTCAGGATCGTAAATTATAATGTATCCACAGTTAGCACTCTAAATCCACGAGTGCTAAAATTCCTATAAAAATTTAAAAAGGAGGTATATTTATGGCGATAAAACCGCTAGGCGAACGTGTTTTAGTTAAACCGCTTGAATCAGAAGAAAAAACAGCAGGCGGCATCATATTACCTGACTCAGCTAAAGAAAAACCGCAAAAGGGCGAGGTTATAGCTGTTGGTAAAGGCAAGGTGCTTGAAGACGGCACAGTAAAGGCCCTTGAAGTAAAGGCCGGTGATAAAGTTTTATACGGTAAATATTCCGGGAGCGAGGTTTCGGTTGATAGCACGGATTATTTGATATTAAAAGAAGAAGAGATTTTGGCGATAATTAAGTAAATAAGGAAATCCCTCGCCGCTAAATTTGCTATCAAGCGGCTCGGGACAAATTTTTTAAACGTGATAGCAAGAAAATTTGGAGGAAATTTCAATGGCAAAGCAGTTGAAGTATAGTGATGAGGCAAGGCGCGCCATATTAAGCGGCGTGGAGCAGCTTGCAAGGGCAGTTAAGGTAACACTTGGGCCAAAGGGAAGAAACGTTGTATTGGATAAAAAGTTCGGCGCGCCGACAATCACAAAGGACGGCGTTACAGTGGCAAAGGAAATTGAATTAAAAGACCCGTATGAAAATATGGGCGCAGAGATGGTAAAAGAGGTGGCTTCAAAGACAAGCGATAACGCAGGCGACGGCACAACAACCGCCACAGTGCTTGCTGAAGCTATATATAGGGAAGGCCTGAAAAACGTTACAGCGGGCGCTAATCCTATGGCATTAAAAAGAGGCATTGAAAAAGCGGTTGAAAAATGCGTTGAGCACCTGAAAATTCTTTCAAAGCCGATTAAGGACAAGAAAGAGATTTCACAGGTAGCCACAATAGCCGCAAACAATGATAGCTTTATCGGAAACCTCATTGCCGAGGCAATGGATAAGGTCGGAAAAGACGGCGTTATCACAGTTGAAGAGGCAAAGGCAATGGAGACAAAACTTGAAGTCGTAGAGGGCATGGAATTTGATCAGGGTTATCTTTCGCCGTATTTCGTAACAGACGCGGAAAAGATGGAAGTAACTCTTGATGATCCCTATATTTTAATACATGAGAAAAAGATTTCAGTGATGAAAGATATGCTTCCGTTGCTTGAAAAGATTGCCCGCACAGGAAAACCTTTATTGATAATCGCAGAAGAGGTTGAGGGCGAGGCGCTTGCGACATTGGTGGTAAATAAACTTCGCGGAACATTTAATTGTTGCGCGGTAAAAGCGCCGGGTTATGGCGATAGACGCAAGGCAATGCTTGATGATATAGCAGTGCTTACAAATGGCAAAGCGATTACAGAAGATATTGGCGTCAAGCTTGAGTCAATAGGCCTTGAGGATTTAGGCAGGGCAAAAAGGGTAAGTATTGATAAGGAAAACACCACAATCATTGAAGGCGCAGGAAAGACACAGGCCATCAATGCCAGGATTGCGCAGTTAAAGAAGCAGATTGAGTCATCTGATTCTGATTACGATAAAGAAAAGCTTCAGGAACGTTTAGCGAAGCTTGCAGGCGGTGTGGCGGTTATAAATGTAGGCGCTGCAACCGAGACAGAGATGAAGGAAAAAAAGTCCCGCGTTGAAGATGCTTTACATGCCACAAGGGCAGCGGTTGAAGAAGGTATTGTCCCAGGCGGCGGAGTAGCGTGTTTGCGTTGCATAACTGAGCTTGCAAAATTTAAACTTCCAGGCGATGAACAGATAGGTATTGATATCGTAAGACGCTCGCTTGAAGAGCCGATAAGGCAAATTGTGCTTAACGCAGGGCTTGAAGGTTCTGTGGTAGTGCAAAAGATAAAGGAGTCAAAGGTTAATGTTGGTTTTGATGTAAATTCTGACAGCTACGTGGATATGGTTGAGGCAGGTATTATTGACCCTACAAAGGTCACAAGAACCGCGCTTCAGAATGCGTCATCCATTGCAGCGTTAATGCTTACAACAGAGGCATTGATTACTGATATACCTGAAGAAAAAAGCGCTGCTATGCCTGCTATGCCACCGGGTGGTGGAATGGGAGGGATGTATTGATGAATTTGCAACCATTAGGCGATAAGGTAATTATTCAGCGCTTGAAAGCGGAAGAGAAGACAAAAGGCGGGATTATTCTGCCTGACAATGCGAAAGAAAAACCGCAGGAAGGCAAGGTTGTTGCCGTAGGAAAAGGTAAGACGTTAAAAAACGGCAAAACCGTAGCGCCTGAGGTAAAAGCAGGCGACAAGATTCTCTTCAGTAAATATTCAGGCAGTGAGGTAAAAGTCAACGATAAAGAATACTTGATTATTGAAGCCGATGATATTCTGGCTGTGATAGTCTAAGTTATACACGACGCATCTAATCAGGGGACAGGTCTGTCAGGACAACAATTTTCCGGCAGACCTGTCCCCATCTTGCTTTAGGGGACTTTTTAAAGCAAATTAGAAAAAAAGAAAGTTGGTTTAAGAAGTCAAATATATGGGAATATTTTAGTTTATTAGTTGTTAATATAGTGTTATGAAGAAGATATATCCTATTAAAATAAGAATATTAAGCATCATAATCCTGTCGGCCTTCATGTTTTCGCAGGCCGCGCTGGGGTTTGATTATTTGCGTAATATACAGATAGATGAGTCGGATAAGGCCGGTTTAGCCGGCGCAATAGGTTTTGTGGGCACGGAAGAGATTTTATATGACCAGACTATAAATTTTTTAAAACAAAATAAATTAGATTTAACACAGCAAAATATAGATAAAGCATTGGAATATGTTGAAAGCGTAGCTGACAGGCCAGTTTTTTCCGAAGCAACAGCGGTTCTTAATATTGAAAATGCCGCTGTTAGTGATAAGTGGACCGATAACAGGTATGATTTATTGGCAAAACAGTCAGGAGCCGACGGAAGTGTGGTATTTTCTTATAAAGGGCAGAGCCACAAAACAGAAATACTGGAAAAATTGTTAGGCGCGGATACTATATGTTTCTTTGGGCATGGCGGCAGAGGCCATTTGTGGCTGGCAGGTGGATCGGGCATTTCGGCTGATTCTACTGATATGCATAATCCTGCAGGTATTAGTTTTGAAGAGATGGGTGAACGTTTGACGGGAAACGAAACGCTAATTTTCGATTGTTGTTTCGCGCGACCTTACAGCGAAAATCTCAGGAGTTACCGCGTGCAAAATGATATGCAGAAGATGCCGTGTATAATTTCAGCATCCCATGGAAGAACAACAAGTTCTTTTATTGACGATATAGTAGCTGTTTATGGCCGGCGTACGGATAGCCTTACCATGCAGGATATATTTATTGCCGCCAGCCGCAATAAAGGCATAAGCATATTTTTGCCTGTAGATGAAGAAATTTTGTCTAGTTTTTCTACTGCCAAAGCCGGCGGGCAAGAATTTGAAGGGGTCCTGTCTACGCCGGCAGCCGGCCGAAGAATTGTTGTAATCACAAATACTGACAGGGATATACGTAGGAAGTTGATAGATAATTCAAATGGAAGGATTTCAACGAAAGACGAAATAAGACCTGTTATGGTGCTTGGGATTGATGATGTGGCCGCAATGCTTGATACTATAAAAGATTACTCGGAGGAATCTGACTGGGTTACGGTATGGATGCCTGGTAACGCGGATTTGGCGCGCAGTATCATGCAAGCAGTAGGTATTCGTGGTGCAGGTATTTTGGAACTTCCTGATAATCCTGAAAATTGGCCGGATGCTATAGAGCAGTGGGTGTAAATTTTGTTTGCATTTACCGCAAATTTTGATATAATATATAAAATCAAATATATTGTACCCGCCAAAAATAACCTTCGAAAGGAACAATCATATGGGAATGTACATAGGAAAGGATAGAACCGCAAGGCGCAGTTACGGTTTTGATGAGATAGCGCTTGTGCCGGGAACTGTTACGATTAACCCAAACGAAGTTGATACGTCATTTAATATAGGCAATAAGAAATATAACGTGCCTATACTTGCTGCAGCGATGGATGGCGTTGTGGACGTTGATTTTGCTATTGCGATGGGCAAGCTTGGCGGTTTGGCGGTATTGAATCTAGAGGGCGTTCAGACAAGATATGATAATCCTGAAGAAGTGCTGGATAAGATTGCGCATGCCACGCCTGAAGAGGCAACAGAACTGGTGCAAGGCCTTTATACAAAACCCATACAGGAAAAATTGATTTCAAAAAGGATAGCCCAGATTAAAAAGGCCGGAGTTCCTACTGTTGTTAGCGCCATACCCCAGCGCGCTGAAAAATTCGGCGCAATTGCCCAGGAGGCAGGCGCTGATATTTTTATAGTGCAGTCAACGGTTGCCACAGTAAAACATATTTCTACAGAATATAAGACGCTTGACTTTAAAAAATTCTGTAAGAGTATGAAGATACCCGTGATAATCGGAAATTGTGTTACATATGAGGTTGCGCTGGAATTATTTAAGACAGGCCCAAGCGGGCTTTTAATCGGCATAGGCCCTGGAGCTGCCTGCACAACAAGAGGTGTTTTAGGTATAGGCGTGCCTCAGGTTACTGCAACCAGCGATTGCGCAACAGCAAGGGATCATTTTTATAAAAAGACAGGCAAGTATATTCCGATAATCACTGACGGTGGCATGAATACAGGCGGTGATATATGTAAGGCGTTTGCCTGCGGGGCTGATGCTGTGATGGTTGGTTCTGCATTCGCAAAGGCAAAGGAAGCCCCAGGCAGGGGTTTTCATTGGGGCATGGCTACACCGCATGCAAATCTTCCGCGCGGCACACGCATACGCGTTGGCACTGCCGGCACATTAGATGAGATATTATTCGGGCCTGCCAGGCTTGATGACGGCTCCCAGAATCTTATGGGCGCCCTGCAGACATCAATGGGTTCATTAGGCGCGAAAAATATAAAAGAGATGCACAAAGTTGATATAGTAATAGCGCCATCCATAAAAACAGAAGGAAAAATCTTCCAGCAAGCCCAACGAGTGGGAATGGGAAAATAGTTTTTAATGAAGCATTCTGATTTTGTCCACTTACACGTCCACACCCAGTACAGCCTTTTAGACGGGGCATGCCTACTACCTAAGCTTATAAAAATGGCGGCTGATTATCATATGCCGGCTTTGGCGATTACCGACCATGGCAACATGTTCGGCGCCATTGATTTTTATGAGTCATGTATAAATGCAGGCGTCAAGCCTATCATAGGATGCGAGATTTATATAGCCACCGGCTCAAGGCATGACAAAATCGCCACAATAAACCAGGAAAAATTCCATCATTTTACGCTTCTGGCAAAGGATGAAACCGGGTACAAGAATCTTATGAAACTTGTATCAATAGGGTTTCTCGAGGGATTTTATTATAAACCCCGTATAGACAAAGAATCGCTTGCCAAGTATTCAAAAGGCCTTATAGGCCTAAGCGGATGCCTTAAAGGCCAGGTTCAAAGATACCTTTCAAACAACGATATGGATAATGCCGTAAAAACCGCAGGCGAATTCAGGGACATACTGTCGCCTGAGAATTTCTACATAGAGATAATGGATAATTCCCTGCCTGAGCAGAAAAAGATAAGCAAAAATGTTATTGAGGTTGCCAAGAAGTTGGGCCTGGGCCTTGTGTGCACCAACGACGTGCACTATCTTAAAAAGCAGGACGCCTATGCTCATGAGGCGCTTTTGTGTATACAAACCCAGGCAATGCTTGATGACCCTAACAGGATGAGGCTGCAGACAGACGAGTTTTATTTTAAGTCGCCTGATGAGATGAAGGCCTTGTTCGCTGAGCTGCCTGAGGCAGTGACAAATACCATGGAAATCAGCAATAGGTGCAACCTTGAGTTGGATTTTAAAAAGGTTTACCTGCCGCATTACAAGGTGCCTGATGGTATAGCAAGAGATAAATATCTAAGGGCCCTGGTTGATGAAGGGCTCATTAAAAGATATAAAAATATAGACGATCAACTTAAAGCCCGTGTTGACATGGAAACCTCGGTAATAAATAAAAGCGGCTACGCAAGCTATTTCCTGATAGCGTGGGATTTTGTGAATTACGCCAAGCAGAAAGGCATACCTGTTGGCCCAGGAAGGGGCTCGGCGGCAGGAAGCGTGGTAAGTTATGCCTTGGGGATTACAGACATAGACCCGCTAAAATATGATTTGATCTTTGAAAGGTTTTTAAATCCTGAGCGCGTGAGCTTGCCTGATATAGATATAGATTTTTGTTATGAGCGCAGGGGCGAGGTAATTGATTATGTTGTGCAAAAATACGGCAAGGATAATGTTGCACAGATAATCACATTCGGCACCATGCAGGCAAGGGCTGTTGTGCGCGACGTTGGAAGGGTGATGAATATACCTTATGCGGATGTTGACAGGATAGCAAAGCTTATTCCTGCTGAGCTTGATATGTGCCTGGAAAAGGCGCTTGATGTTGAGCCTGAGCTTGCCAAATTATATAAGACAAATTCACAGATACGCCAGCTTATTGATACATCAAAGGTTCTTGAAGGCCTTTCCCGTCACGCCTCAACGCATGCGGCGGGCGTTGTGATAAGCGAAAAACCGCTATCAGAACATATACCTTTATACAAAGTCAGTGACGATGATCAGATTATCACCGGGTACCCGATGGGTTCTCTTGAGAAGATAGGACTTCTTAAGATGGATTTTCTGGGGCTGCGCACTTTAACAGTTATCGCAGAGGCTGTAAAATTGGTAAAAAAGACAAAAGGCGTAGATATAGATATAAACAATATACTCCTTGATGATGATAAGACATTTAAGCTTCTTGCAAAGGCTCAGACTTTTGGCGTGTTTCAGCTTGAGTCAAGCGGTATGAGAGACCTTTTAAAAAAGCTCTGCCCAACGACATTTGAAGACATTATAGCGCTGTTGGCGCTTTATCGGCCCGGGCCGATAGGCAGCGGCATGCTGGATGATTTTATAAAACGTAAGCACGGCCATGTGCGTATTACTTATGACCACCCGGCGCTTGAGCCGATTTTAAAAGAAACATACGGTATAGTTGTTTATCAGGAGCAGGTTATGCGTATCGCAAGCGCATTGTCGGGATTTACCATGAGCCAGGCGGATTCTTTGCGCCGGGCCATGGCAAAAAAGTATCCTGAGGTTATGGAAAAGATGCGCGTTAATTTTATCGAAGGCGCTTTAAAGAATGGTGTAAACAGAAATGTGGCGGAAAAGGTATTTGGTTTTATAGAATTTTTTGCCGGTTACGGTTTCAATAAATGCGTAGTTGGTTCCACAGAAATTATAGATGCTGAGTCAGGAAAAATAGTTACCGCAAAAGAATTGTTTGATAAAAAAGGAGAAATAACACATACGTTTGGTATCGACGATAATCTTAAAGTTGTTAAAGTTAAAATAAAAGATGTAATTAATAATGGAGTCAAATCAGTTTATAAATTAAAGACATCTTTGGGCAGAGAAATAGTCGCTACATCCAATCATCCGTTTTTTACTTTTAATGGATGGAAGAATCTCGGCGATTTACATATTGGCGAACGCGTAGGTTTACCAAAAGTGGTTCCTGCAAGCGGTTGCTTGCGATGGGAACCATTTAAGATAGTTGTTTTGGCCGGCCTGCTTTCAGAGGGTAATACTTGTCATCCCAGTGGATTTTATTACTACAATAACAGCAGAATTGCAGTAGATGATTTTGTGTTAAACCTGGGATGTTTTGATAATACTATTCCAAAAATATCAACACGCAGAGGCCGTTTTGAGGTTTATGCCGGTACCGGTAAGGATACAAAGTTTTTTAAAAATCAAGAACCATGGAATAAGGGATTTTGCAAAGAAAACTATAACAGCGCTATTAAGGCCATAGCCAATAAAAAGTGCGGAGCAAGAGTATGGGTAGAAAAATTAGGGCTGGATTATAAAGGAGCTTGCGATAAGTTTATTCCGAACGAGATATTTTCTTTGGATAAAGAACAATTAGCTTTGTTTGTGGGCAGGCTTTGGAGCGGCGATGGCTTTGTTTTTTCTAAAAATAATACTATTCCATTTTATGCTTCAAGTTCACATAAATTATGTCATCAATTGCAAGATATACTGCTTAGATTTGGCATAGTTTCCCGTAGCGTAAAAAAAATATTCAATTATAAATACAAGCAAGCCCAAAGCAAAAAGATCGGATATGCTCTGTACCTATATGGTTATGACAGTATTAAAAGGTTTATACTTGATATTTGTCCATATATTATAGATAAACAATCACAAATAGCGCAGTTAAAAAACTATTATGGTAAAATACAGCCTAATTTAGAATCTAAAGATACTTTGCCTGTTTTGGTAAAGCAAATAGTTAAGGAAGAAAAAGATAGATCCGGATTAATGTGGAAAGAGATAGAAAAGCTGTCTGGTATCTGCATGAAGGAATTTGCCGGATGGAACAATCCAAAGAAAAAAGGTTTTAGGCGAAATACTATCCTGCAATTAGCGCATTTTTTTGAATCAGCAAGGTTATTTAGATATGCAGATGCGGATATTGTCTGGGATAGGGTTAAGTCCGTGGAATACATCGGCCGAGAAAAAACATTTGATTTAGAAATAGAGAATACGCATAATTTTATAGCAAATGGTGTTATTGTGCATAATTCACATTCAAACGCTTACGCGATGATTTCATACCGCACAGCGTATCTTAAAGCAAATTACCCGATAGAGTTTATGACAGCGCTTCTAACAAGCGAGCGCGCCAATACTGACAAGGTGGTTATTTATAGGGAAGAGGCCGAGAGGATGGGTATTAAGGTATTGCCGCCTGATGTGAATGAGTCGGAATTAAAGTTTACTGTAGTAGGCAATAATATCCGTTTTGGGCTTTCAGCAGTAAAAAATGTCGGCGAGGGCGCTATAGAATCAATCTTAGCGGCAAGGGAAAAACTTGGAAATTTTAAGTCGCTTTATGATTTTTGCGAAAGCATTGATTCAAGGCTTGTGAATAAAAAGGTCTTAGAGAGCCTGATAAAGTGCGGCGCGTTTGACAGTTTTAAATTATACAGGTCGCAGCTTATGGAGATCTTAAACAAGGCAATGGAGATAGCCGGTAACATACAAAGGGATCGCTCCAAAGGCCAGATGTCATTTTTTGATAATATAACCAATGCCCAGCCGGAGTTTAAGCAGAATTATAAGGATATACCGGATATAAGGGAATGGCCCGAGAGCCAGTTGTTGAGTTTTGAAAAGCAGATGCTGGGGTTTTATGTAACAGGCCATCCTTTGGCAAAATATGAAAAGGTTTTAAAGACATTCAGCACGCTAAATACTGCCAGGTTAAAGGAAGGAACGGATAATCAGGTGGTATCAATAGGCGGTATTATTTCGCGGCTTAAAAATACTGTTACCAAGAAAAGTAACGAAAAGATGGCGATTGCGATGCTTGAAGATTTAGACGGCACTACGGAAGTGCTTGTTTTTCCAAAGACATATGAGAGTTACGGCAAGTATGTAAGAAAAGACGCCATTGTTTTTGTTAAGGGCCGGTTAAGCCTGCGCGAGGAGCGGCCCAAGATAATCGCTGATGAAATAATTCCGCTTGACCAGGCGCAGGAGAAATACACAATAGGGGTTGTGATAAAATTGTTTTCAACCGGATTAGAGGAAGAGTCATTATATTCTTTAAAGGATGTGTTGCTGAAGCATCACGGCCAGGTGCCGGTGTTTATTGACTTTACCATGCCTGAGGGTAGAAAGACCACCTTAGAGCTTGGCAGGGACTTCTATATAGAGCCCAAAGAAGAGCTTGTGCATCAGATTGAAGATATGTTTGGTTCTGATGTAGTAAGGTTCAAGGTATGACAAATAAGCAAAAGAGCTGGCTGTTTGCAGGGACGTTCGTTTTTTGTTCGTGGCTTATTCGCAGCGCTGAAATTTTTTGCCGTCCGCTGCGGTTTACGGCTCGCTGTTTCGCGGCCAGCAGAAACGCCGCTCACAGCTCGCCGTAATTCCTTGCGGACTTTTGCCAAAAAATTTCTAATGCGCTGCTCACAAGCCACTGCGCAATAAGTATTAAACCCTGCTCACAGCCAGCTCTTTCGCTCTTTAGTATTATGTACATGGGGACACCTCT
>Ga0210019_1002108_pt1 | contig 19801 bp, 18 predicted proteins | sample CryGeyCG2114_020_2_FD_183969 | JGI IMG/M metagenome (GOLD analysis project Ga0210019, IMG submission 183969) | Groundwater microbial communities from aquifer - Crystal Geyser CG11_big_fil_rev_8/21/14_0.20 (SPAdes) (version 2) | ecosystem: Environmental > Aquatic > Deep subsurface > Groundwater ...
GTAATCGCGATCCAGGCCAGCCCCTTGGCGCCAAACTCTTTAGCCGAGCTTTCCAAACTATCCATCTCTGCCCTGGAAAACTTAGCCCCACCTTTCACATTAATACTCTTAACCACCCCGCCACCAGCCACTGTCTCTTTAAAAACTTTAAACTCTACTTCTTTAACCAGATCAGAAACATCAACTAATTCAAGACCAAACCTGGTATCAGGCTTGTCACTACCAAACCGGCTCATCGCCTCCTCCCAAGTAAGCCGGGGAAAAGGGGTTGTTATTTTCGGGATATGCTTGCCTCGATATTGGTCAATATCTTTTTCAAGCTCTGCCATGGTGTGAACCATAATTTTTTCAATCGTCTTGATAACATCGTCCTCACTGCAAAAAGAGAGCTCAATATCAACCTGGGTAAACTCGGGCTGGCGGTCGGCGCGCAGGTCCTCGTCTCTAAAACAGCGGACGATTTGATAATACTTTTCCATCCCGGCTACCATTAATAATTGTTTAAATAATTGCGGTGATTGCGGCAAGGCAAAGAACTTCCCGGCATTCAAGCGGGACGGAACCAAAAAATCCCGCGCCCCCTCTGGGGTTGATTTGGTCAAAAATGGGGTTTCAATCTCCAAAAAACCATCGCTATCCAGACAATCACCAATCGCCTTGGTTACCTTGTGGCGAAAAATTAAATTCTCGCGCATTTTTTCTTTGCGTAAATCAATGTATCTGTACTTTAGGCGGATATTCTCGTCTGGTTCGTTTTTTGGGTCAGCCACTTCAATAGGCGGGGTTTTAGCTGTGTTTAAAATAATTAACTCTGTTGCCACTACCTCAACCTCACCAGAAGGGATATTTTTGTTGATTGCCTCTGGCGTTCTGGCCACGACATTGCCAGTCACTGAAACAACAAATTCACTGCGCAGTTTCCCTGCCTGGTCGTGGAGCTCTTTGTTATCCAAGTTAAAAACTATTTGGGCTAGTCCCGAGCGATCGCGCAAATCGATAAAAATCAGCCCCCCGTGGTCGCGGCGGCGGTGGACCCAGCCGGCCAGGGTGACTTTCCCTCCAACATCATTTTTATTTAAGCTTCCGCAGTTTCTTGTACGATACATAGTAGATTAAATAAACCTTTGCAAGTACTCTTTACTTACTTTCAAAAACTCTTTTGACTGTGCTATTAAAACCTTGGCTGCTTCTTCTGGCACATCTTCGGTAACATCATAATCACCAGTTTCTCTAATCTCGGAAGCGTCCAAGAGAAACCGGTGAAATTTCTTATCCAGAACACCTGTTTTAGAAAAATGCTCCCCAAAAGCTGCAATAACCGCGGCATGCTTTGAAAATGACAAATCTTTTGATAGCAACAACGCTTCAGCAATATAAAACATGGCATAATAAGATCGTGAAGCGGAAAAGCCGAAAAGGCTATCGTTAAAAAGAAGCTCTGCTCCCCTAATACTTTCCTGCGCCTTTTCTAATAAGGCATTAAACTCATCTTGGTTCATAAAAGAATACCCTCTCGTTTAACGTTCATAATTAACGGGGTTTTTTGTGTGTTGTATTTCAAAACTTTTACAGGTATCAGAGAAATTACTAGCCCATATTTCAAACAGATATCTTGAACCAACTCACTATTTTTCTGAATTATCTCCCAAATGTTATTAAATTCTTCCATAACCATAAGAATATCAACATCAGAGCCTGGCTTAGCTTCGTCTCTGGCATAGGAACCGTACAGTAATAATTGACGCAGATTAATTCCATGAATCTTTTTCAACTCATTTTTTAGCTCTGCTAGTATATTTTTTATCTCTTTTGACATAATAATCATCCAAAAACAAACTGAAATTTTCCCTTATTTCTGACGATAATATTATAGCAGAGAAAAGAGACTTATAAAATGCCCAATTTAACGACTCAAAAGTTACTATATAGGTAGGAGAAATTATTATGATGAGACTTCGTAGGCTACAACTAATGGATTTTTCTAGACAAGCAACGACTGCCTACTGCGGCATTGGCTTAAACAAATTTTTTGGGCCTGCCCATCGTTTATCAGCAAAAGTGGTAAATTTCACTGGTAGACAACCTGCAGAGATTAGACAATTTATGAACCTGGTTGCTGAGCCTGGCAAGCCACAGAATCTGATCATGCAATATACGAGAATTAATTCAACTGTTATTGACTATGTGTTTGAAGCAGCAAAGGCTACTCCCAACAGCGCGTTATTAAGAGCGTACGAACAAACCTGCTCTTATTATCTAGATCTGGGATCTCCGGTAGCTCCTGTGGCGCCAAATGAGCCCAATGATATTGAGCCCCTCTATATTGAAGCAGCGGAGGCAAATCCTGGCCCACTCATGGATGATTGCGTAACTACTCAACCGCCAAATCAATCCAGCAGTGATTTAATAGATTTTTCCAAACAAGCCGCGGCCGCACCCCATGGTATTGACTTGAACAAATTTTTTGGACCTGCCCATCCTTTATCAGCGAAAAGGGTAAATTTCACTGGTATAAAACCCGCAGAGATTAGACGATTTATGAGCCTGGTTTCTGAGCCTGGCAAGCCACAAACTCTGGTTATACAATATAGCAGAATTGATTCAACTGTTATTGGTTATGTGTTTGAAGCAGCAAAGACTACTCCCGAAAACGCGTTATTAAAAGCGCGCGAAAACATCCGCTCTGCTTATCGGGATCTGGTTTTTAATGAGATCAATGATAGTGAGCTCCGCTATATTGAAGGAGCAGAGGCAAAACTTGGCCCACTCACGGATGATTGCGCAACTACCCCATCGCCAAATAAATTCAACGAGTATTTAAATGAATTAAACAATCTTTATTTTAAGCAGGCCCCAGAAAGCGTACAAAGATTTTTTGCCTTGTATTTTCTCTATGGTTTAACAAATTCAGATTACATGCAAAATAATTCTTTTTCTAGCCGTGAGCTCCCTCCATCCGACGGCTTTCTGAGCTCAGGAAATTATGCACGTAACATTTTCAAAATGTACAAGTCCTTATCTGATTACAATGATACGCCAGAATTCCTCTCAATCATACGCCAATCATTGGCCATGGCCAAAGAAATTATTTACAACCCTAGATTACTCGGTGAGACTAAGTTATATTTCGACCGCAGATATCATAAATTGCCTTCATGTGACGCCCTATATTTTCCTCGGAATGTTCAGACAAGAGAAGATAACTTACGAAAACTTGATACTAATCTCCCTCTGCCAAAAGGCGAAGCCATCATTGATCATCAAGCGCGCGTCTTGCGTTATAGTGATCATAAGAGAACAGACCCTTATACTTCATTGGAGGACTGGAGCTTTAATCGTTTTAGAGATCCAAGTTTCATGAAAAACCACATTATGGGAAGCCGAGTCCTTGAAGTGGGCAGTGGAGTAACAGGCTTAATAAAAGAAATTAGATCATTTAATTCGGCTAATGCCGACAATAATCCTTTTTGCCAGGCTATTGGGATAGATTTGGAAACCAAGCCAGAAGATCCTTACACTATTAATATGAATGTTTTCGATATTCAATTTCCTGACGGGGTTTTTGATGTGGTGACTGAAACGCTGTTCTTTAAATATCTTGAGGATATGTGGTGTAGAGGTTATCATGAAGCCCCGCAAGTCCCAAGAGAATTGGCTTTTTACATAATTATGCGCTCGTCATTTGAGATACATCGAGTCTTGAAACCAGGTGGCTTGTTAATAAATCGCAGCAACCCTTCAATTTTAAACTACTTATTAAAGACATCTAATATAACGCAATAGCACCTATTTTCAGCTCTCCGTGACACCCTCTTGATCCGCGCAAACGTTTTTCTCCTCAATCGTAATATAAATCTCGCCGCTAAACAGGTTCATCCCCTTACATCTGGGGCATTTAATCTCCACCCTGCCGGGACCATCAACTTTAGCCAAAAGCCGGTTGCATTGGCTGCAGCGAAAATCTGTCATTTTAGCGCCTCCTTTAATAAATCAAATTTAACTTCCCTTTGCTCGGAAGTCGCCATGGTTTTTAGTATACCAGATTTTTTATTTATTTCCTCTTCGCCAATAATGTAAACATATTTGGCGCCGAGCTTGTCAGCCACTTTAAGCTGGGCTTTCAAAGACTTACCCAAATAATCCATCTCCGCCGCAATTCCTGCTGACCGAACTTCTTTTAATAACTCAAAACCCTTTTCCTCTCCCTGCTCCCCCATCACCGCTATATATAATGAAATAGCTCCATCCTTCATCATTCTGGTTTCATCCTTGGTCATTAATTCTACAATTCTCTCAAGTCCCACCGCAAACCCCACCGCCGGTATTGACTTGCCCCCTAACTGCTCAACGAGATTATCATACCTGCCTCCGCCGGAGATCGCGTTTTGCGCCCCCAGGCTGTCAGAGGTAATTTCAAACGTTGTCTTAGTATAATAATCAAGCCCGCGAACGAGACGATTATTAATTACATACTCAACCCCGGCAATTTTTAAAAACTTCATCAGCTCGTTTAAGTGGTCACGGCACTCGGGGCATAAAGTGTTGATCGAGGCCGGGGCGGCTTCAATGGTCTGCTGGCAGTTGGCATTTTTACAGTCGAGAATCCTCAAAGGATTGTGCTCAAAACGGGTGCGGCAGTCATCACACATATTTTTGATATTTTCTTTAAAGTGCTCCTGCAAATCTTTGGTATATTTTGGCCGGCATTTTGAGCAGCCGACACTGTTTAAGTTAATCTTTAAATCAACCAAGCCTATGGCTTTGAAGAACTCCAGGTTTAAAAGAATGACTTCAGCGTCAAGGCTGGCTGACCTTGGACCAAAAACCTCAACCCCTATCTGATGAAACTGGCGCTGACGACCAGCCTGCGGCCGCTCGTAGCGGAACATCGGGCCGATATAATACAATTTAGTCACGTTGTCAGCGCTGATAAGATTGTTTTCCAGGGCTGCGCGCACAACAGGAGCCGTCTCCTCTGGCCGCAAGGTCAAACTCCTCCCCTTACGGTCTTTAAATTCATACATCTCTTTGGAAACAATATCTGTAGTCTGGCCAATAGAGCGGGTAAAAAGCTCGGTACTTTCAAAAATCGGGGTGCGGATCTCCTTATAATTGTATAAAGCAAAAATCTGGCGGGCGGTGGCTTCAATCTGCTGCCAAAGTCCAATTTCATCAGGCAGGATATCCTTTGTTCCTCGCGGAATGGCATACTTCATAATGACCGGATTATAACATATCATTAATAACAATTAAATTCCGCTTGCACAAACCAAAATCAGAACCTATAATAACTGCCAAATGCAAAACATATTCCTCTGGCTCCTTTTATACACCTTAATCTTGGCCCTTAGCCAAATCCTGTTAAAAGTCGGTTTGAATAATTTAGGCCCCCTCTCTTTTCAAAGCCCAGGAGATATCGCCCATATAGCGTGGGCTGTTTTAAAAGACCCCCCACTGCTAATTGGAACTTTTATGATGGCATCTTCGTATTTTCTCTGGCTGGCCATCCTTTCCTGGTTTAAACTAAGCCTAGCCTATCCATTGACCGCCATGGGCTTTGTCTTTGTCGCTGTTTTTTCTTACTTCATTTTAGGAGAAAAATTACTGTTTTTTAATTATTTTGGCATCGGTCTAATCACCGTAGGGGTTTTTATATTACTCTACAAACCATGATCAACAGAAAACTTACCACGACAATCCTTATCTTGCTCGGAGCCTTAATCAGCCTTTCCGGTTGCACCCCGCAGCAGCCCACAGTTAATTTTATCGAGCATAAGGTTAACGCTGTCACCACCGATGGTGTTGAGCTTGCTTTCCTTTTTCAAGTTGAAAACCCCAACTCTCTCGATGTCAACATGATCAGCTACAAATATAAAGTAGCGATCAATAATCGCGAGCTCCTCCAAGAGATTAGAGAAGGCTTTAACATTCCCAGGAACAGCAAAAAAAACATCCTGATCCCTGTCAAAGTTAGTTACAATCAACTCTTTGGCACTAGCCTTGGGGTCTTAGACGCCCTGGTGCGGGGCGATAAAGAGCTTGATTATAAAATAGAGGGCGAACTTAATATTAAATTCCTGGAAGTCGTCTTCCAGGTACCAATGACCTCCTCTGGCAAGATACCCATACCAAAAGATATCACCTTTTAGACTGAAACTCTCCGTGTTATAATTAACTCATGCATTGGCGCGGTGTTGTTACCGAATATAAAGAATATCTTCCTGTTACAGACAAAACCCCAATTATTACTTTTTGTGAAGGGAATACTCCTCTACTAGAAGCTAAACATATTTCCGAGCTGACCAATTGTAAAGTTTATTTGAAATACGAAGGAGCCAACCCGACCGGTTCATTTAAAGATCGCGGGATGTGTATGGCAATCTCCAAAGCCGCGGAAAAAGGATGCAAAGCTGTAATTTGCGCCTCAACCGGTAACACCTCTGCCTCTGCCTCTGCCTACGCCTCTCGCGCCAAAATGGATTGTATAGTAATTATTCCAAAAGGTAAGATTGCGCTGGGAAAACTCTCCCAAGCCATTATGCACGGGGCCAGAGTTTTCGAAGTTGACGGCAATTTTGACCAGGCCTTGGATTTAGTTAGAGAGATGGGAGAAAAATATCCAGTTGAAATAGTCAATTCAATCAATCCCTTTAGGATTGAAGGGCAAAAAACCGGGGCTTTTGAGGTTTGCAACCAACTCGAAGCTGTCCCTGATTTCCACGCCATCCCAGTCGGCAACGCCGGCAACATTACCGCGTATTGGAAAGGTTATACCGAATATAAACAGGCCGGCAAGATAAATAAATTACCCAGGATGATCGGCTTTCAAGCCGAAGGGGCTGCCCCAATTGTCCGAGGTCATATTATTGAAAAGCCGGAAACACTGGCTACCGCAATTAGAATTGGTAATCCTGCTAGCTGGAAAAGCGCCGAAGCTGCGGCTAAAGATTCCGGCGGCTTTATCGACATGGTCTCTGACAGGGAAATTGTCGAAGCTTATAAAATGATCGCAGCCAAAGAGGGAATTTTTTGCGAACCAGCCTCGGCTGCTTCTGTGGCAGGGCTTTTAAAATCAGTTAAAGCTGGTAAGGTTACTGCCGGCTCAACAGTTGTTTGTGTCCTAACAGGTCACGGCTTAAAAGACCCGGACAATGCTATTAAATACGGGGTAAAGCCTACTCGGATCTCTTGCAAAGCCTCTGAAGTTGCGAAAAAATTAGGTTACTAGATCTCTGATTCCACATCAAGACCAAAAAGAGCGAGCAACTGGTCAAGTTTGCTATCAATTTGATTAATGATGAATCTAGCCATAGCAGAATGCAATCGACACTCCTGTGTCATGGCCACGGCAAAATTTTTATATTTTATACTTGTACGGTCTAATATAGCAGAATCAATGCCATGTTCATCTTCATATTGTCTCCTAGTGAGAGCAATCTTATCAGCAACTTTTGCTCTAAATTGATCAAGTAATAAAACAACATCAGAATAAATTAAATTAACTTCTGAGTTCACAGCAGGGGGAAAATCTTCTTCTAAAACATCAGAAAGCAAAAGATCAAAATTTCCCATCATCCCAAACTGAGAGTTTTTTTTAACCTTAAAAGTCCCGGGAATACCAGAACGAAACTTATCTGTTCCCATTGGTGCCCTGCGATAAGCCAAAATTTCCTTTAAACGAGAAGCCACAACCTTATTCCTTTGTAATAATGCAACCAGTTGCGGACGAAATAATCTCTCACGCCTAATTACATAAGCAGGCCCGGGTGGTTTACCATGAATTTCCATATTACTATATCGTCATTTTTTGCCACAAATTTCAGGCAAATAAGTGAAATTTTTTTGTCTCCTTTCCGATATTTAAGTATGCATATAACCCACCTTGGCCCACAAAGGCTTACTTGGTTTGGGGAGAATATTCTGCGATCCCGCGGGATCTATTTTCGCTCCCTAGTCGCGGAAAAACAAAAAATCCCAAGAGCAGAAGATGTCGTTGCAAATTTGCCGCATTACTTCGGAACAGCAATCGACCCTGAAGGGGCTCATGAAATAGATGATGCCTTTACTGTGGAGGAAACAGCCACTGGTTTTTCTCTCTGGGTACATATTGCCAATCCAACTGCTTTTTTTGAGATTGATTCCCCCATTGACCTGCAAGCAAGAGAACTAACCGCCAGTACCTATGGCGGCGATATCTATCTCCCCATGCTCCCAGCTCACCTGGTTGAACAAGCTACTCTTACCCAGGGCAGCTTAAGGCCAGCCATTACTGTCCACCTTAACTTTGATCAGCAAGGGACTCTCTTGTCCACAGAAATTGTAGAATCAGCTTTTACCAATAAATTAGCCCTTAGCTACCAGGAGGCAGACAGACTCTTGGAATCACCAAAAGAAAACAACGATATTATTGCTTCGCTTAAAGCCGCCAATAAACTAACAGCCCTGCTGCATCGTCGTCTGCTTGCCCGTATCAAAGACCCAACACAATATACAGGAGATAACGGTAGTGGCCTCGGCTATCTGGAAAAACAATATAAATCTTACTTGATGGTTTCACAATTGATGATTGCCACCAACAATGCAGTCGCTCAATATCTTAGATTAAAAGGCCCATCATTATATCGTTGCCATCAACTAGTTGTCTCACCGGATAAAACTCCATACCTAGCCCCTATCCATAGCTTTTTAAGGAACGGAGGGGGTAATTATCGGGCTTATTACTCACCAGTAAATACAGGACATGAAGGCCTAGGTCTTGACTGTTACGTTCACTTCACCTCCCCCTTGCGAAGATATGCGGACCTTTTGATCCACTATATTCTTAAAAAGATGCTCTGTGATAGAGACTTTGAGCTGCCAAGAGAGGCTGAAGAACGCTTGGCCGCAGTGGCCGAGCACTGCACAGTTCATCCTTATGAAATCCAGCAAGCAGTTGGTGAGCTTCTCAACAGAGATCTGCTACTCCCTGTTCCAGAGATAGTTAAGCAATTAAGCATCCTTCCAACAGTCGAATTTTCTAAAGAATTAACCATTACGTTACTCGCTGGCAACGCAGATATATCAAGTATTATTGCCGCAGCCAGCAAGAGAGCCTTACAGCCAGAAGACATCCTCCTTCTCTTGAGGTTTATGCGCGATCACGAGAGTATCTGCTTCTTGTTATTTGACTTTTTTGATCAAGAAAGAAATTTTGATTATGTCAAAACCCTTGAATCACTTGCTGCCGACAAAAAATGGCCTCTTTCGACAAATGGGGAAAAATTCGATGTTATGATTGATAATGATTTCTATACAACTAGTTCAAACGCTTCCCCAGCCTCAAGACAACAAGCTGCCTTTTTGTTCCTAAAAACTTTTATTCTTGAAGAGCTGGAGCAATACAATCCAGTCGAAGCCTTTAGGTTCAAAATTAAAGCTAGTGACCAACATTACCAATGGCTAAAGCCCAGAAGAATAGCAACAACCGCAAGAGCCACCCTTGCCCTCTCTTTAAGTACAGGGGAAGAACTTAAATTTCAAGGAGAAGCTTCAAAAGAAATCTATGGCACAAATGGCAAAACACTCATTGCTGCCAAAAGATTTGCCGCTGAAGCAGCCATTGCCGCGTTAAAGGCCCGCAACCTTTGGGATATCTGATATAATTAAGGTATATGTCCGACATCGTTATCGTCGTCAACAGTCCTGGAGAACTTTCTGCCCTGGCCAAACCTGTGGCAGAGACAATCCATGCTAAAAATCCTACTAGACGGATATTTCTAGTCTTAACCCCCTGCCAATACACCAGCGGCAAAGAGCTGGAATATATCAGGACCATTAAAGGTATTACCCAAACCATTACCCAAAAAGAATATAAAAGCTGGATCTTAAAGAACCAAAAACCTAAAATAGATTTTGCCAGCAATGGAGTGGTCCTCTTCTTAGGCGGCGACCTGGCTCACGCAGTCTTAATTGCCAAAAAGCTAAAGTATCCGGCTTATGCCTATGTTCAAGATTATATTGGCTGGGTGGGGTTTTATAAAAAATTCTTTTGCCCGGACATTCAGTCTCAACAAAAGCTTGACCGCAGGGGTTTACTCAAGGACAAGCTGGAAATCGTCGGCAACCTGATGGTTGATTCAGTCTCAAGCATGCCCAAATGGCAGCCTGAAGAAAATGTCATCACTTTTATGCCAGGCAGCCGCGGTTGGCAAATTAAGCACACTACTCCGATCTATACCAAAATAATTCAAGAGATCAAATGTCAAATTAAAAATGTCAAATGTCAAATTGTTGATTCGCCATTTGAGAAAGCCATAGAAATCCCAGGAACAAAAATGATCTCATTTGAAGAAGCCCATAATTCAGAGCTGGTCATCACTATTCCGGGCACAAACACCGCCCGTTTAGCAGCCCGAGGCATTCCCATGCTGGTTATTTTCCCGCTCGACAATATTGATGTTATTCCGCTTGAAGGCATTGCCCATTATATTTCAAAGATCCCCTATTTTGGGATCAGGCTTAAAAAGAAGTTTGCTGAAATAATGAACAAGCAGACCCGTTTTTTTGCTTTGCCAAATATTAAGGCAGACAAAGAAGTGATCGAAGAAATCCGCGGCATCATAGACCCAAAAGAGATTGCTGATAAGGCCATTGCTTTGCTTAAAGACAAAACCAAGCGACAAAACATGTCTCAACAGCTGATTCAAGCCATGGGCCAGCCTGGTGCAGCGGAAAAGATTGCTGCTATAATTAAGACATGAAGCTCTATGCTCGACTATTAAAATTTGTTACCCCCTATTCACGGGCAATCGTTGGAGCCATGCTTTGCACAGTTATAGTTACTGGGGCGACTCTTTTAATCGCCCCGCTGGCCGGCCAGATATTTAAGATCATTGAAGAAAAAAACATGACCATGTTAAATTTTCTGGCGCTGGGGATGATTGGCTTGTATTTTGTAAAAGGGCTGGCCCAGTACGGCCAGGACTACTTTTCTAATTTTGTCGCTCATAGGGTCATTGTTGACCTGCGCAACAGGGTCTATGAGCATCTCCAGGATTTATCACTCGATTTCTACGCCAAGTGGAACACCGGCGAAATTGTTTCAAGGGTAATGGTAGACATCCAGACCCTGCAAGCCACACTGCTCGCCAGTTTTGCCAACGTCATCCCTCACTCCCTCCTTCTGCTCGGCTTGCTCGGCTATATCTTTTGGCTTAATTGGAAGCTCTCTCTGCTGACTTTTATCGCCTTGCCCTTGATCGTCCAGGTCATCAGGATGTTTGCCAGTGAGATTAGGGAGATCAGTGAAGGGATCCAGCAAAAGGCAGCTGATATCACCTCTCACCTCCAAGAGACTGTCTCACAAACTAAAGTGGTCAAATCATTCTCCATGGAAAATGAGGAGATCAAAAAATTTAAAGGAAAGACCGATCAATCATTTAATATCAACATGCGCGCTGTCCAGATTTTTGCCACCCAAAACCCGGTAATTGCCCTCTTGCAAACTATTGCCGTGGTCGCCATTGTCTGGTTTGGCGGCCGAGAGATCATTAGTGGCGGTCTCACTCTCCCCCAGCTCATCTCTTTTGCCACTGCCCTGGGTATTATGACTGACCCCGGCAATACCCTTAGCAAAACCTACAGCATTATTCAGCAAGGGCTGGCCTCTACCAAGCGGATTTTTGAAGTTCTTGATATTAAACCCTCAATTAAAGATGAACCACACGCTAAAACGCTGCCAGCTATTAAAGGTGAAGTTGAGTTTAAAAACATCTCTTTTGCTTATGAGAGCGAGCCTGTCCTGGAAAATGTCAGCCTCAAGGTTAACGCGGGGGAAGTAATTGCCCTGGTCGGCCGGACCGGCGCTGGCAAGAGCACACTCACCAGTTTGCTTTTAAGGTTTTACGATCCAACCAGCGGCACTATTTTAGTTGACAACCATGACATTAAACAAATTAAGCTTGAGAGTTTGCGCAAACAAATAGCTGTTGTTCCCCAAGAAGTCGCTCTATTTACCGGCTCGATTAAAGAGAACATTGCTTATGGCAAGCCGAATGCCACTGATGAAGAAATTATCCAGGCTGCCAAGTTTGCCAATATCCATGATTTTATTGATTCGCTGCCGGAAAAATACGAAACAGAAGTAGCTGAACGCGGCAGCCGGCTCTCTGGAGGAGAAAGACAGAGGGTCGCCATTGCCCGCGCCATTTTAAGAGACCCGAGGATTTTAATTTTAGACGAGGCCACATCTTCCCTTGACGCGGAAACAGAAAGCTTAATCCGCGACGCGCTGGAGCGGCTGATGAAAGGCCGAACTAGCTTCATAATCGCCCACCGGCTCTATACTGTTGAACATGCTGATAAAATCGTGGTGATCGACAACAAACAAATCGCTGAAAGCGGCACCCATCAGGAGCTACTCCAGAAAGACGGGCTCTATAAATATCTTTACGATATTCAATTCAAAAACAAAGCATGATCATTGTTGTTAAAAGCCTGCAATTTTTGTTTAGAATAGTTTTCTTCCTCCCCGTCCGGCTTGCTCTGTTTAAAATGTACTCTTTTGCCTGGCTTTGTCAGCTAATCGTCCGCTCCCTCCCTATCAAAAAACTCATTGCCAGAAACTTCTCCCTTGTCTTCCCCGCACTACCGCACTACAGAACTACTAAGTTGGCCAACAATCTCATCAAAAACACCTGCTACTCCATTATGGAGATCATGTGCATCCCGTTTTTCAAAAAAAAGCATTACGATTTAGTCTTTGGTTATGAAGGGCTTGAAAACTTAGACCAAGGCTTAGGCCAAGGTAAAGGGGTAATACTGCTTACTCTCCACGCTGGCAACTATGAATCAGCTGGCAATGCCTTGGCCATGAAAGACTACAAAATTAACGGAATTTTAAAAGTAACCAATGATCCTCTTTTTGAAATTATCAACAAAAGCCGCCAGGTGGGCGGGGCAAGACTGATTAATGTCTTAGAACAAGACATGTATAAGGCGACTTTAAAAGTTCTGGCTGACAATGAAATCGTTTACATTGCTGCAGATACCGGCGCCTTGGACAGCCGCCACGAAGAATTTGAGTTTTTAGGCCAAAAAGTACCGGTCGCAACAGGCTGGATCACCCTGGCCCAGCGCTCCAATGCTGCCGTAGTGCCAATTTTTGTCAAACGCCGGCACACGAAAAATACGATCAAATTATCATCACCCTTATTCATCACCCAAGAGAACAGGGATGAAACCATTAGGCAAATCCTAAAGATATTTGAAAATCATATTAAAGAAAATCCTGACCACTGGGGGATGTTTCTCAATGCATATGAGACGGAAAGAATGGTGGGGATAACGAAATGAGCTTCAAAACCCTCACCCAACTAATCCTTAAGCTAAAGGCCGCTTTTTCACTCCCTCTCCCTAAGGGAGAGGGACGGTTGAGGACAAGTAAACTTAAACGAATAGCTCAGGGTGAGGGCAAAACGATAATCTTCATTATTGTTTTAGCCATTATATTGTTTTTCTTCAAGCTTGGCTCCTTCTCCTTATACGACGCAGCCGAAACTACGTACGGAGAATTTACCAAACAAATCATGCTGACCGGTGATTGGCTAACCATGCACTATAATGGCACAATTATTTTCGACAAGCCCCCGCTCTATTTCTGGCTAGCCAGGATATTTTCCATGTTTATCGGGTTTAACGAGTGGGCGATGCGTTTGCCAGCCGCAATTTTTGGCGTCATGACAGTTATCACAACTTTCATGCTGGGCAAAGTTTTTTATAATAAGAAAGTCGGTTTTCTCTCGGCTATTATTTTAATGACAGCATTTCAATTTTTAATTCAGTCAAGGATAGCTGAACTTGATGTTTTGCTGGTCTTTTTTATCACCGCTGGTTTTTACTGTTTTTGGCAAGGGAAGTACAAGCTGATGTATTTCTGGCTGGCGCTGGGGACACTTATCAAAGGCATTATTGCGGTCGCGATGCCAGGCTTTGCCATTTTTTTGTTCCTTGTTATCACAAATGTAGCGCAGACCTTAAGGTCTGCACCTAACATGAGCAGGGCTAAAGCCCTGCGCTACGTTTTTGGAAAGCTGCAAATTATCCCAGGGATTCTGATTGTTTTGGCAATTGGCGGCCCCTGGTACGCGGCTGAATGGTTTTTGCATGGCGAAAAGTTTACTGAATTTGTCCTTGGCTTCCTTTTTCTTTCAAGATTCCAAGGCGTTGTCTCCGGCCATCCCGGCCCCCTGTACTACTATCTACCCGCACTACTTCTCGGCTTCTTCCCCTGGTCGCATTTTATCCCTTATGCTTTTATCAAAACCTGGAAAGCCGCAAAATCACAAGCCACCCAGCAACCCAGCCACCCAGCCATCCTGACCCTTTGCTATATTATTCCGGTTTTTATTGTCTTTTCTGTGGCTAAGACCAAACTACCGAACTACATTCTCCCTATCTACCCGTTCCTGGCAATTATGGTCGGAAAACTCTGGGCTGATTTTCAAGAGAGCGAACGCCGCGCTATGCTGATTTCCAACATTAGCCTTGCTATCGTGGTTGCGCTTGTCTTTATCGCAGCAGTAATCGCCGGCAGCCAGTATTCTGGGCCATATGAAGCTCTCATGCCCCAGCTGCAGCTACTAGGCACTGTCATGGCTCTTGGAAGCTTGCTCTCAATCATGTTTTTTGTTTTTGCTAATCGCGTAGGGCGGCCTCTTAGGCCGCCAGAGCTCGCTGCGGCTAAGAGCCGCAGCTACGCGGGATACATAGCCAGCTTTGCCGCCCTGCCTATCATGGTTTTTGTCATGACCGCTATTTTGACTACCCAAACCCTCCCCGCGGTTGAAAAATTTAAGGGGACAAAAGAGCTGGCACGAAAAGTTTCCGAAGCCATTAAACCAAACGAACAAATCGCCGCTTATAATATCGGCAATAGGCCGGGGATCGTTTTCTACAATTCAAAGCCAATAGTTTATCTGGAAAGCAAAAAAGAGCTCTTTGATTTTTTGCGATTAAAAAAGGGGTATTGTTTTACAACTATCGAAGAATATAATAAGCTCAAGAAAAAGCCTACGGCCTTAAACAAAAAGGGAGATTTGATAGTAATTTATTAACATGCCCAAAACCTACGTCATCATACCGACCTATAATGAAGCAGAGAATATTGAGGGGCTGTTAAAAGCCATCCTAAACCTAAAAATTGAAGGATTAGTCCCAGTAGTTGTAGATGACAATTCCCCTGACAGCACTGGCCAGATTGCGCAGAAAATTCCAGGCATAAAAGTTATTATCCGAACTAAAGATCGAGGACGAGGCAGAGCTGGGATTGCCGGCTTTCAATTTGCCCTAAAAGAAGGGGCGGATTATATCATTGAAATGGACGCTGATTTTTCTCATCATCCTAAATATATTCCCGATCTGTTAAAACATATTCAAAACTACGACGTTGTCTTAGGTTCGCGTTTTGTCCCTGGCGGCAAAGACATTGATCGCAGTTTTATCCGCCAAATTGTCACTAAATTTGCCCAAACCTATATTAAACTAATCCTGGGTTTAAAAGTTAAAGACCCAACCTCTGGCTATCGCTGTTTTAAAAGAAAAGTACTCGAAGCCCTCCCCTTGGATAAAATGATCTCCGTGGGCCCGCCGATTGTTTCGGAAATCCTTTATAACGTTAAACTGAAAGGTTTTTCCATTTATGAAACCCCAATTGTTTTTGAGGACAGGACAAGGGGAGAGACAAAGCTGAATATTGGGGTGCTTTTGAAGACCCTATATTTGGTTCTTAAATTTAGGACAATGTACAAGAAATGATGAATAACCAATTAATTAATGATGAAATAAGGAACAAGCCCCAATGTCCCAAAATGGGAATTATTAATTGGATAATTATTTCATCATTCTGGCTTGTGCCTTCTGGTTTTATCTCATCATTCTGGTTTCTTAATTGGTCATTAACATGAAAAAAATACTTTTTATCAGCAACGGCCACGCCGAAGATTTGGTAGCTGACGAAATCATACGAAGCCTTGGTCCAGATTACGAAGCAATCAAATTACCATTAGTTGACACCTCCCTCCCCTCCGGCGGCTTTTCCCTGCGAAACTTACACTTCCTGGCTAAAGACCTTGGCGCCGGCTTGCTGGGGAGCACATTTAAGCATTTCAAAACCTTAAGAAAACTGCGGGGTCAGGTTGATCTAACAGTAGCCATCGGCGATATCGTCCCAATTCTCGCCGCTAAACTAGTTAAGGCCCCAATTGTCTTTGTTGGAGTCAATAAATCTAGCTATTACAAAACTTTTGGCTCAAACTATACCCCTTGGGAAAAGACCCTGCTCAAAAAGGCTCTCAAGGTTTTTGTACGGGATGAAGAGACATTGAAAGACTTGCCGTTTGCTGAATATGTGGGAAATCCACTTATGGATCTTTCCCCCTCGCCCTCTGGGAGAGGGGGACAGGGGGTGAGGGCCGTTGGCTTCCTCCCCGGAACCCGCCAAGATGCCAAGCTAAACCTGGAAGACTTTGAAAAAATAATGAAAGAATTAAACGGATTCGAATTTATAATTGGGACGAGAGAAAAGTTTGCAGAAGTGCTGAACAGAGCAACCATTGTTATCGGCCTGGCTGGCACAGGGAATGAACAGGCTGCAGGAGCAGGGATCCCGGTAATTGCTTTTCCCGGCCGCGGTTCGCAATACAATAAAAAATTTGCCAAAGCGCAAAAAGAGCTGCTTGGAGATTCGCTAATTTTGATCAACTCTAATGACGCTAAAGTAATTGCCAAGGAGGCTAAAGCATTGCTAAATAATCCCGAAAAGATGAAAAAGATGGGGGAAATTGGACAAAAAAGGATGGGAAAAACAGGGGCAATTGAAAAAATAGCTCAATATGTTAAGGAAGTGTTATAATGGGTTTTGTGGACAAAGATTTAGTTAAAGTCGATATTTGCTGCGGCCCTTTCAAAAAACCGGGATTTATTGGGGTTGATATCGTTGCCTGTCCAGGAGTAGAAATAGTCTGTAATCTCAACGAGTGGTTCCCTTTTGAAGATAGTTCGGTTGATCATTTGCGTGCCCATGACGCGATTGAACATCTTTTTGACAAGATAAAAACAATGAACGAGATTTACCGAGTATGCAAAAATGGAGCCACAGTAGATATCAAGGTCCCCTCAACCGATGGTAGAGGGGCATTTCAAGACCCAACTCATGTTTCATTCTGGAATCGTAATTCTTTTGATTATTATAGTTCAGACAACCAAACATTATTTCAGCTTTGTAAACAATACGGCTTTAAAGGCAATTTTCATATTCAAAAAATAAAAGACGTCAAGGGGCCGCAAAAAATTGTCCACACAGAAGTTTTACTTAAAACCATCAAAAACTAATGGCAAAGTGCAACTTACTAAGTATTGTAATCCCTGTTTATAACGAGGAAAGAAGGATCAGAAATTCTTTACTGACTCTTTTTGCTTTTCTTAAAAATCAAAAGTACAGTTTTGAGGTAATAATTTCTGATGATGGAAGTACTGATCAAACATTAAAAATTGTTGAGGATATTGCAAAAGATAACCCTGTAAAATTGATAAAAGATTCACACTATGGAAAGGGCGCCGCGGTTAGACGAGGCTTTTTAGCTAGCTCCGGGGATAAGGTCCTGTTAATGGACGCTGACTTGGCCACAGATTTAAAAGAAATAAACAGGTTTTGTTATGACTTTAACGATAAATTAGTTATTGGCTCTCGCAGATTACACCAGAGACCCAAACGCGGCTTATTAAGATGGGTAGCAAGCGCTTTTTTTGCCTTTTGGGTGAATTTTCTTTTAAAATTGGGCATTAAAGACACTCAATGCGGTTTTAAATTAGTGGATGGCGAGACCGCCAGGCTGCTGGGACAGCAGCTAAAAATTAACGGCTTTGCTTTCGATGTGGAAATGCTCTATCTTGCCCATAAATACAAGCTATCAGTCAAAGAAGCTGCTGTTTGCTGGCAGGAAAAAGAAAACTTTCATTTTAATTTTTTTGCTCTCCTAAAAGCTTTTCTAGATGTTCTTAAAATAAAAAAATATCATCAAAAAAAGGTCTGCCCAAATGAAAGATCAAACTAAACAGCGCTTTTGGGTTTTCTTTGCCTTTTTCCTGTTTTTCTTCTTAACCCGGGTAATCTCCCACTTTAATCTGACCACAGGCTTGTTTGATCAATATTTTTTTGATAACCCTCTTTGGAATACAGCCCATGGCAAACTGTTATACTCAACTATTGAAGGGCGCTCGGTTTTAGGCACCCACTTTACACCAATACTTATTGTCTTTAGCCTCCCCTATTTCTTGTGGGCGAGCTCCATGTGGACTTTTTTATTTCAAAGCCTGATCGTCGCAGGCTTGATTACCATAATATTTAAGTTTGCCCAGGAACAGCTGGACAAAGAAGGCCTTTGGCTAATCCTCATCCTGCTCGCTACTAATGTTACTCTGCGCTATATGGGTTTCCACGACCTGCACATGGACGTTGTTATAACGGCTCTTTTGACTCTTGCCCTTTACATCTTGCTCACTTATAAAAATCTTGTTTGGCCGACAATTTTGCTGTTGCTAGGCTTTCTTGCTAAAGAAAATGCGGGTTTTTTGGTTTCAAGCTTTGGGTTATTTATACTGCTTACCAGAAAAGAAAAATTATTAGGGGCAGCTCTCTTGGTTCTTGGGATTAGCACTACGGTTTTTATCGTCAAAAACATCATCCCGCAGTTTAACCCGACTGAAGGCTTTATCTTTGGCAAGTATTATGCGCAGTTTGGCTCAAATATCAGCGAACAGATTATTACTATAATCAGCCAGCCGCTAAAGACCTTAAGCTATCTCATTACCTCAGCAAATATCTTTTATATTTTTATTATGCTCGCACCGCTGGCTTTTCTCCCCCTCTTTGCCAGGCCCTTGCTGATTATTGCTCTTCTCCCCTTGCTGCAAAACATGATCTCTAATTACAGTTTTACCAAAGACTTTACTACCCAATACTCTTATATCTTTGTCCCAATCTTATTTTTTACGACTATTTTGGGGATTAAACACTTAAAAGAGACTGGAAACTGGGACCGATTAAAAAGACGCATACGAAAGACTATTTATTTCTTTGCTCTCTTGTCAGTTATCGCCTTTATTCTTTTAGACCTGCGCCAATATTTTACGTCAGAGCAAATTTTTTCAGCTCACAAGCTAATGAAAGAGATTCCGGCTCAAGCCTCTGTCTCGGCTGACTTTCACCTAATGGCCCATTTGCAGTACCGCGATCACTTAAGCGTTTTTCCGGAAGTTAATAATGCTGATTATGTTATTTTTGCTGATGTTGACCGCTGGCTGCTAAAACAGCCCAAAGATGACGTGGTCAAGGTCAAAAAGATGTGGGGACAAAAAGATTATGGCCGCATTGCTTACTACATCGTCTGCGGCTTTAAAAACCCGAAACCCGAAGATGTAGCAGCCATTGCCAAAATGCAAAATAATCCACATTACAAATTAGTTAAAGAGGAGAATGGGATCTTCCTTTATGCCAAACGGCGTTAGTATTGTTGTCCTAAATTATAACGGCCAAGAGCACCTGGCCAAGTGCCTCCCTTCTATCTTTAACAGTAACCAAGCAGATATTCCTCTTGAGGTAATTGTAGTTGATAACAACTCAACCGATAACAGCCTGGGGTACATCGCAGAAAACTTTCCCAAAGTCAGAACAATTGTTATGGATAAGAACAGCTATTACTGCCCAGCCAATAACCAAGGGGCCAAAGCAGCCCAGTACGACTTGGTCTTTTTCATTAATAACGAT
>Ga0210019_1002109_pt1 | contig 19798 bp, 15 predicted proteins | sample CryGeyCG2114_020_2_FD_183969 | JGI IMG/M metagenome (GOLD analysis project Ga0210019, IMG submission 183969) | Groundwater microbial communities from aquifer - Crystal Geyser CG11_big_fil_rev_8/21/14_0.20 (SPAdes) (version 2) | ecosystem: Environmental > Aquatic > Deep subsurface > Groundwater ...
CCTTGGCCGTGCGGGGGATGACCAGGCGCGCGGGCCGGTGCAGTTTTAAATGCGAACGCGGCGGCGCGGCGCAATTTTAAGTGCGAACCGTCCCACCAAATCCCGTTATTTCCCGCCATTTCCCGGGTGCACGGTGCGCAAGTCTTCCTGCACGGTTACAGAAACCCGCGTCGTTCCTGGGGGCGTTTTCCTGGGCTCTCTACGACTGGGCCAATTCGTCCTATGCTGCCGCCATCAGCACCTTCATCTTCGGCGCCTATTTTACCGAGGCCGTCGCCGCCGACACGATTTCGGGCACGGAGATGTGGGGCTACGCCATCTCGGCGTCGTCCTTCTGCGTCGCCGTCACGGCCCCGATCCTGGGCGCCGTCGCCGACCGGGCCGGGCGCCGAAAGCCCTGGGTATTCGTATTCACCCTCGGCCTCGTCGTTTCGACGGCGCTGCTGTGGTACGCGGAGCCCGCCCCCTCCTCCGTCGTCTGGGCCCTGGCGGTCGTCGCCGTCGCCAACTTCACCTTCGAGACGGCGACCGTGTTCTACAACGCCATGCTGCCCGACATTGCGGGCCGCGAGCGCATCGGCCGACTGTCCGGCTGGGCCTGGGGATTCGGATACGCCGGCGGCATCGTCTGCCTGATCATCCTTCTGGTCGGCTTCGTCCAGCCCGAAACGCCCTGGCTGGACCTCGACAAGACGGCGGCCGAGCACGTCCGCATAACCGGTCCCTTCGTCGGCCTGTGGATCGCCCTGTTCTCCCTTCCGCTGTTCCTGTTCACGCCGGATTCACCGGCAACGCTGGCACCGTTCCCGCAGGCGGTCGCGGACGGCCTGTCGACCCTGCGCGGCACCTTGCGCCGGGCCCGTGAATACAAGGGGATCATCGCCTTCCTGATCGCCTACATGATCTATATCGACGGGCTGGGCACCACCTTCATCTTCGGCGGCATTTATGCGCGGGGGACGTTCGGCATGGATCTCGCCGAGGTCATCCGGCTGGGTATCGGCATGAACGTCACCGCCGGGATCGGCGCCTTCGCCTTTGCCTGGGTCGACGACTGGATGGGCCCCAAACGCACGATCCTGATTTCCCTGGCCGGCCTGGTCGGCCTCGGCGCCGCCGTCATTTCGGTCACGGACGCCACGTCGTTCTGGGTGTTCGCCCTCGGCCTCGGGTTCTTCGTCGGCCCGGCCCAGGCGGCCGGCCGCTCGATGATGGCGCATCTGGCGCCCGACCACCTGCGCACGGAAATGTTCGGCTTCATGGCGCTCGCGGGCAAGGCGACGGCCTTCCTCGGACCGGCCGCCGTCGCCTGGGTCACGGCGACGAGCGAAAGCCAGCGATACGGCATGGCGACGATCCTCGCCTTCTTCGCCGTCGGCTTCGTCCTGATCCTGCGCGTGCCCGACGCGCGGCGTTGAGCGATCGCCAGTCGCGCCCGCCGTCAAGCGGCCATCAAGGGGGGTGTGCACGCAAGTGCCGCCCCCTTATACTTTGTCCCGGCTTGGGAAAGGGTCCCGCTTGTGGACATCGAAATCATCTACGATACCGTCTGCCCCTGGTGCTACATCGGCAAGCGCCGCCTGGACCAGGCCCTGGCCCTGCGCCCGAACCTGAAGGTCACCACGCATTGGCGGCCCTTCCTGCTGAACCCGGAACTGCCGCCCGACGGCGTCGACCGCACGGCCTATCTGGTCAAGAAGTTCGGATCGGAAACGCGCGTGCGCCGCATCTACGGCGCCATCGGCGAGGCGGGCCAGTCGGTCGAGATCGACTTTGCCTTCGACCGCATCCAGAAGACGCCCAATTCCGTCGATTCCCACCGACTGGTGAAGTACGCGGCCCGGCGCAGCGTCGCCGACGCGGTGGTCGAGGCGCTGTTCGTCGCCTACTTCGTGCACGGGCTCGACATCGGCGAGGCCCGGGTGCTGCTCGAAATCGGCGTCCGGCACGGCCTGGACCGCAAAGACCTGGCCCGCTTCCTCGCCGGAAGCGAGGATTTCGACGCCGTGACCCAGGACAACGCCCGCGCCCATCGCCTGGGCGTCAACGGCGTGCCGTCCTTCGTGTTTACCGGCCCCATGGTGATTTCCGGCGCGCAGGAGCCGCAGATCCTCGCGCGCATGCTCGACGCCGCGGCCTCGGCGGCCTGATCGACGGAGGCCCAAGGGCAGCACCGTGAGCACCCGCCTCCACCAGATGACGGTCAAGTACGTGCCCACGGAGGACCGCATGCTGCTGCGCATCGCGACCAGCGAAAAGACGGAATACCGCCTGTGGCTGACGCGGCGCTTCATCGCCACCCTGTGGCCGGCGCTGGGCGGGCAGCTGGCGCAGACGGCGGACCTCAGCGGCCTGCGCCCCCAGGCCAAGGCGAGCGAGGCCGCCGCCGGCGCGCTGCAGGCCCCGCCCGCGGTGCCGTCCAAGGTGCGCGATGCGGTCCTCGGCATGGAACACCAGGCGGCGGTGCAGGACTCGGATTTCTCGCGCAAGCATGACGAGGACACGGTGGACCTGACCGCCAACTCGGGGCCCATGGTCGTGGTCGGCGCCAAGGTGAAGCCCTGGGACGGACAAAGACTGGTCCTGGGCTTTCAGACCGCCAACGACGTGAACGTCACGGTGACGCTCGACAAGAAACTGCTGCACGGCTTTTGCCACATGATGGCGACCACGGTGCGGAGCGCCGAATGGGGGCTCGAATTGACCGTGGGCGAGCCCGTGGTGGCACCCCAGGCGGGGACCCAGGTCGTCCACTGAATTCCCGCTGATTCCTACTAGTAGAGTTCGCCCTAGTGTGGTGGTTTTGAGGTTCGTTACATGATCCGGGGCCCGCTCCGAAACGAACTTCAAAACCGATACCACACTGGAATCAATATGTTGCTAGTGTCGGCCTGATTCCGAAGTTCGCTCATCGCCTGCCCCGGAAAGGAGGCGAACTTCGGAATCACGACACTAGCCGCCGTTCAGGCCGCTGCCTGACCCGCGACGGCCGCCAATTGCGTGACCAGGAAGCGCACGCCCTTGGTGCGGGTTTGTTTGTCCGGCCAATCGCTTACGTAAATAAGCTTATGATCCGGGCGAAGCTTGGCCTTGCCCTTCTGCTGGGTGATCCAGGCGACCAGACCGGCCGGGTCGGCGAAGTCGTCGCCGCGGAACTGCACGGTGGCGCCGCGCGGCCCGGCATCGACCTTGGCGACGCCGGCGCGGCGGCACGATCCCTTGAGGCGCACCAGGTCGAGAAGATTCCGCACGCTTTCCGGGATCGGCCCGAAACGGTCGATCAGTTCGATCTCCAGGTCGGCCATCTCGTCGTCGCCGGCCAGCCTGGAAATCCGCCGGTAAAGCTCAAGCCGCAAATTCAGGTCGGCGACGTAATGCTCGGGGATCAGCACTTCGGTGCCGAGGGAGATTTGCGGGCTCCAGTCCTCGTCCGTCGCCGCCTCGCCGCCGCCGCTGCGCGCTTCGGCCACCGCTTCCTCCAGCATGCGCTGATACAGCTCCACGCCGACCTCGCGGATATGGCCCGATTGCTCCTCACCCAGAAGGTTGCCCGCCCCGCGAATGTCCATGTCGTGGCTCGCGAGCGTGAACCCGGCCCCAAGCGTGTCGAGCGTCTGCATGACCTCGAGCCGCTTTTCCGCCGTCGCCGTCAGCTTGCCGCGCGCCGGCAGGGTCAGATAGGCATAGGCGCGGATCTTGGACCGCCCCACCCGGCCGCGCAGCTGATAGAGCTGCGACAGGCCGAAGCGGTCGGCGCGGTGGATGACGATGGTGTTGACGCGCGGCAGGTCGAGGCCCGATTCGATGATGTTGGTCGAGACCAGCACGTCGTAGGCGCCGTCGGCGAAGGCCTGGAACACGTCCTCCAGGTCGCGCGGCTTCATCTGCCCGTGGGCCAGCGCCACGCGCGCGTCCGGCACCAGGTCCGTCACCTGGTTGGCGACGCCGTCCAGGTCCGAAACGCGCGGGCAGACGTAATAGACCTGCCCGCCCCGATGCAGTTCGCGGACCATGGCCTCGCGGACGATGACCGGATCGAAGGGCAGGACGAAGGTGCGCACGGCCAGCCGGTCCACGGGCGGCGTGGCGATCAGGCTCATCTCGCGCAGGCCCGACAGCGCCATCTGCAGGGTGCGTGGGATCGGCGTGGCCGTGAGGACCAGGACGTGGACGTTCGTCTTCAATTGCTTCAGCTGCTCCTTGTGGGCGACCCCGAAGTGCTGTTCCTCGTCGATGACGAGCAAACCCAGGTCGCGGAACCGCACGTCCTTGGCCAATAGCGCATGGGTGCCGACGACGATGTCGACCTCGCCTCTGGCCATGCCTTCCTTCACCAGGGCCGCTTCCTTGGCGGTGACCAGGCGTGAAAGCTGCCCGATCTTCACGGGGAATCCGGCAAAACGTTCCTGAAAGGTCTTGAAATGCTGGCGCGCCAGCAGCGTGGTCGGCACCACCACGGCGACCTGCTTGCCCGTCAGCGCCGCGGTGAAGGCGGCGCGCAGCGCGACCTCGGTCTTGCCGAAGCCGACGTCGCCGCACACCAGCCGATCCGTCGGACGCCCCTGGGCAAGGTCGTCGAGAGTATCGGAAATGGCGCGCAGCTGATCCTCGGTCTCGTCATAGGGGAAACGCGCGCAGAATTCGTCATAGGCGCCGGGGTGCCCTTCCAGGCGCGGCGCGTCCTTGAGCAGGCGTTCCGCCGCGACCTGCATGAGTTTTTCCGCCATGTCGCGGATGCGCGCCTTCATGCGGGCCTTGCGCGCCTGCCAGGCGGCGCCGCCCAGGCGATCCAACTGCCCCGGCCCGCCCTCGGCGCCGTAGCGCGTGACGACCTCGATGTTCTCGACCGGAATGAACAGCTTGTCGCCGCCCGCATAGACCAGCATCAGGCAGTCGTGCGCCGCCCCGCCCACATCGATGGCCTGCAGCCCCTCGTATCGCCCGATGCCGTGCTCCGCATGAACGACCAGGTCGCCCTCGCTGATGTCCGAAACGCTGGCGATCAGGTTCTCGGGGCGCACCTTGACGCGATGACGGCGCACCACGCGTTCGCCCAGGATGTCCTGCTCGGTAATGATCGCGACCCGCGCCGGCAGCACGAAACCCCGCGGCAGGCCCAGGACGACCGCCGCCGCACCGCCGCCCGCCAGGGAATCCTTCCAGGTCGCGGCGGGACGCAGGGTCACCCCCCGCTCGGCCAGGACAGTCACCAGGCGCGTGCGAGCCCCTTCGGAATAGGCGTCGACGACCACCTTGTGGCCATCGGCCAGCAGGGCCTTGATATGCGCCGCCGTTTCCTGGAACACGTCGGCGTCGGGCCGCGCGCGCACGTCGCCGAACTCGCGCCCCGGCCTTCCGCCAAGGTCGATGGCGTCGGGCCAGTCGCCGGCCGCATCGAAAGTGGAGAACTCGCGGACATTGTCGCCCCCGGCGACCTCGCGCCACTCGTCCGGCGTCAGGTAGAGCCGTTCCGGCGGCAGCGGCCGATAGGGCACGCCGGCCAGGGCGCCCAGGGGCTTGTCGGCCATCTCGGCGCGCGCCTGGTGATAATCGGCGATCATGGCCAGACGGGCCCCGGCCGCCTCGCCCGCCTGGGGGTCGAGGGCGACGATCACGTCCTCGGCCAGGAAGTCGAACAACGTATCCATGCCCTCGTGGAACAGGGGCAGCCAATGCTCCATCCCCGGATGGGCGCGTCCGGCCGAGATGCTTTCGTAGAGCGGGTCGTCGTCGCCACCCGTGCCGAAGGCGACACGGTAGCCCGAGCGGAAGCGCGACTGGGCGTCGGCGTCAAGCGGCGCCTCCAGCGCGCGGCGGATGACGAAGCCCTCCAACCCGGCCTCGGAGCGTTGGGTCGTGGGGTCGAAGGCGCGGATCTGCTCCAGTTCGTCGCCGAAGAAATCCAGGCGCACCGGATGCTCGGCCCCCGCCGGGAAGATGTCGATGATGCCGCCGCGCACGGCGTACTCGCCGGGCTCGTACACGGTTTCGACCCGCGCGTAGGACGCATGGGACAGGCAGTCCAGCACCGTTTCGGGCCTGATGCGGTCGCCCTGCTTCAGGTTCAGCCCCGCGTCGTCGAAATAGGCTCGGGGCGGGACCCGCTGCAGCACGGCCGAGACGGTGGTCAGCACGACGGGCGGCGCGCCTTTGCCCGCCCGGCCGTGGCGTAGTTCCGTCAGGGTGCCGACACGGCGCGCGACGATGTCGGCCTTGGGCGACACGCGGTCGTAAGGCAGGCAGTCCCAGGCGGGAAAGGTCAGCACGGCCAGGTCCGGCGCCATGAAGGCAAGCGCCTCGGCCGCCTGGTCCATGTGCACGTCGTCGCGCGCGACGAACAGCACGTGCTTTCCGGCCCGGGCGGCGTCGCCCAGAACCATGGCCTCCGCCCCGCCGGGAACGCCGAACACCCTGCGCAGGCCGGGCGAATGCCAATGTCTTTCCATGTCGGTCACGGGTTTCTTGGGGTCAGCCTTTGTTGTGGTCCAGGATCTGGCGCATCAGGTTGGTGTCGAATTCGGCGGGCGGCGCCGTGCGCCCCGACACCCAGGTGAAGACGTCGTTGTCGGCCTGGTTCAACAGGGCCTCGAAGGCGTCGAGATCGGCCTCCGACAGGCCTTCGACCCGCGCTTCGGCGAAGCCGCCCAGGATAATGTCGTTCTCCTTCATGCCGCAGTGCTGGGCGCGGAAAAGGATGCGTTTGCGGCGGGCGTCCATCGGGGGCCGGTTCCTATCGAAAGATCGTTGCGGGGGACGTAGGATATAGTCGCTTCGTCCAGCCTTGTCAGCCGCCGAAAAGGCCCGATCCCGCATGCGCCCCGAAATCCTCTTCCCGCTGTTCAGGCCCGTGACGACGCTGTCCGGCGTCGGCCCGCGCGTGGGCGCGCTGATCGAGAAGCTGTGCGGCGGCGGCAGGCTGATCGACCTGTTGTTCCACCTGCCGACCGGCATCGTTGACCGGCGCTACGCCCCCCGGATCGCAGAGGCCGAGGCCGGGCGCGTCGCGACCCTGAGCGTAACCGTCGGCGATCACCAGAAACCGCGCAATCGGCGCCAGCCCTACAAGATCGAGGTCACGGACGGTTCCGGCAGCCTGTCCCTCGTGTTCTTCCACGCACGGGACGACTACCTGGCCAAGGTGCTGCCCGAAGGCGAGACGCGCGTCGTCTCAGGCGTCGTGGAACGCTACGGCGACGCGCTGCAGATGACCCACCCGGACCACATCGTACCCGTGGCCGAACGCGACCGGCTTCTGCGGGCGGAGCCCGTCTATCCCATGACCCAGGGCCTGTCTCCCAAGACCTTCGGGCGCGCCGTTCTCGCGGCGCTGGAGGCGGCGCCCGAACTGCCGGACTGGCTCGACCCCGCCGTCGCGGCTCGGGAAGCCTGGCCCGCGTGGCGCGCGGCGATGGCGGCCCTGCACCATCCGGAAACGTCGATGGACGTCTCGCCCGACGCCCCCGCGCGACGGCGCGCCGCCTATGACGAGCTGCTGGCCAACCAGCTGGCCCTCGCCCTCGTCCGCCGCGACATGCGCAAGGTCGCGGGCCGCGCGGTGACCGGCGACGGACGGATCATGGACCGCGTCACCGCGGCCCTGCCTTTCGCCCTCACGTCGTCGCAGACGCGGGCCGTCGACGAGATCGTCCGCGACATGACCGCACCCGAGAGAATGCTGAGGCTCCTTCAGGGCGACGTGGGGTCGGGCAAGACCCTGGTGGCACTGCTCGCGATGGCGCGAGCGGTCGAGGCGGGAGCCCAGGCAGCCATGATGGCGCCGACGGAAATCCTCGCGCGCCAGCACTTCGCCACCCTGGAGCCGCTCGCCAAGTCGGCGGGCCTGTCCATCACCCTTTTGACGGGACGCGAAAAAGGCAAGACGCGGGACGCTGTCCTGGCGGGCCTGGCCGAGGGCACGACTGACCTCGTCGTCGGCACCCATGCGCTGTTCACGGACGACGTCGCGTTCAAGGACCTTGCCCTTGCCGTGGTCGACGAGCAGCACCGCTTCGGCGTGCACCAGCGCCTGGCGATCTCGGCCAAGGGACGGAAGTGCGACGTGCTGGTCATGACCGCGACGCCGATCCCCCGTACACTGATGCTGACGGCCTACGGCGACATGGAGGCTTCGCGCCTGACCGAGAAGCCGCCGGGCCGCGCCCCCGTCGATACCCGCGCCCTTCCCGCCGACCGCTTGGCCGAGGTCGTCGACGGCCTCGGACGTGCGCTCGACAAGGGCGCCAAGGCCTACTGGGTCTGCCCGCTGGTCGAGGAATCGGAAAAGCTCGACGTGGCGGCGGCCGAGGACCGCTTCGCCCACCTGAAACAGGTGTTCGGGGAACGCGTCGGCCTGATCCACGGACGCCTGAAGGCGTCGGAAAAGGATGCGGTGATGGAGGCCTTCGCCGATGGTCCGCTGCAGGTGCTGGTCGCCACCACGGTCATCGAGGTCGGCGTCGACGTGCCCGACGCCACCGTGATGGTCATCGAGCATGTGGAACGCTTCGGCCTGGCCCAGCTTCACCAGTTGCGCGGGCGCATCGGCCGCGGCGACAAGCCGGGGACCTGCCTGCTGCTCTACTCGCCGCCGCTTTCGGAGAATGCGCGGGCGCGCCTGAACATCCTGCGCGAGACGGACGACGGCTTCCGCATCGCCGAGGAGGACCTGAAACTGCGGGGAGCGGGGGAGCTTCTCGGCACGCGGCAGAGCGGCCTGCCGATCTTCAAACTCGCCGACCTTGCCCACCACGGCGAACTGCTTGCCATGGCGCGCGACGACGCGGCACTGATTCTGAACCGGGACGCGGCGTTGACCTCGGCGCGCGGCCAGGCGCTCCGCGTGCTTCTCTATCTGTTCGAACGGGACGCCGCGGCGCGCACGCTCCGGTCGGGTTAGCCCCCTGCCGAGGAACGGCTCCTTCCGAAGCCTACGAGGACGAGGTTCCGCCGCGCTTCGGTTTCTTTGATTTGCCCCGCTGACCGGGCGGCAATGCCGCCTGAAGTTCCTCCTGCAGGTCGCCCGGCCGCTTGCCGACCAGGGTCACGGGGGCGTTCTCCGCCTCGCGCAGGACCTCCAGGTCCTCGTAGACCCGGGCCGAGGTCACGGCCTGTTTCCTGAGCGAATCCGGCCGGCGGTCCGGCGGCGTGACGATGCCGCCCGAGATCACCATCTTGATGGCCTCCTCGACGCTCATGTCCAGGTGCACCAGATCGGCCTTGGGCACGAACAGAAGGAAGCCCGAGGTGGGGTTCGGCGTGGTCGGCAGAAAGATGTTGATGCATTCCTCCTCAGTCACGTTCTGAACCTCACCCTTGGTGGTGCCGGTGATGAAGGCGATGGCCCAGATCCCGCGCCGCGGATATTCGACCAGCACCGCCTCGCGGAACGCATTGGACTGCTGCGCCAGCACCGTTTCCAGGATCTGCTTGGTGGCGTTGTAGACGCTGCGGATCACCGGCATTCGGTTGAGGATGCGCTCGCTCAGCTTGATGAAGAAGCGGCCCAGAAACCCGGCCGTCAGCGCGCCGATGAGCGTGAGCGAGACGATCAGCACGAACAGGCCCAGGCCCGGCAGGGCGAACGGCAGGTAGGTTTCCGGATTGTATTTGACCGGGATCAGCGGCCGGATGGTGTTGTCCACGAACTGGATCAGCAGCCAGGCCAGGTAGAACGTGAAGGTGATCGGCGCGGTGACCAGAACGCCCGCGAAGAAATAGGCGCGCATGCGCGGGAAAAAACCGTTCGATGTCGCTGCCTTGGCGTCGGCCGCCGGGGTGTGGTCGCCGTCGTGGGTCGCGTCGCTCATAAGGAAAATCGCCTTCCGTTGCGCGTCATTTGTGGGCCGCGGCGCGCCGATTGTCCAGTGCGCCCCTCAATCCCAGGGTCCGTCGCCCAGAAATTCGCGAAGCCGGGCGAAGGTATCGTCGGGGGACTCTTCGGCAAGAAAATGGCCGCAATCGACGGTCCCGCCGGCGACGTTCTCCGCCCGCTCGCGCCAGGCGGCCAGCACGTCGAATTTGCGCCCGACCAGGCCCCGCGCCCCCCACAGGGCCAGCAGCGGGCAGGTCAGCCTGCGGCCCGCCGCCATGTCCGCGCGGTCGTGCTCCAGATCGATCGTCGCCGCCGCGCGATAGTCCTCGCAGGACGCGTGGATCGTCTCGGGCATGGAAAAGCAGCGGACGTATTCTGCCATGGCGGCGGCGTCGAACACGGCGCCGTCCGCACTCCAATGCCCCATCTTGCGGCGCAGGAAGTATTCCGGGTCGGCGCCGATCATGCGTTCCGGCATGTCCGCCGGCTGAATCAGGAAGAACCAATGGTAATAGCCGGTGGCGAATTCCATGTCCGTCAGGCGGTACATGTGCTCCGTCGGCGCGATGTCGAGCACCGCCAGGCGCGCGACGCGATCGCCGTGGTCCGCCGCCAGGCGATGGCCGACACGCCCGCCCCGATCGTGACCGACGACGGCGAAGCGCGCGAAGCCCAGGTCCGCCATCAGGCCGGCCAGGTCGGCGGCCATGGCGCGCTTGGAATAGGGTATGTGTCGGGCATCGGTCGGCGGCTTGCCGCTGTCGCCGTAGCCGCGCAGGTCGGCCATCACCAGGGTGTAGTGCGGCGCCATCAGGGGCGCCAGCTTGTGCCACATGGCGTGCGTCTGGGGATAACCGTGCAGCAGAAGGACCGGCGGCCCCTCGCCGCCCATGCGAAAGTTGACGGCGACGCCGTCGATCTCGCGGCGGTCCTTGTGGAAACCGTCGAGCATCAAGCGGTCCCCTGCCCTCCGCGTCCCGGGATCACTTGCTCATGCGCCGAACCGTTTCGGCCAGGATCTTCAAGAGCCCCTGGACGAAAGGATCGGACTTCTTCATGCGGTGCTGGAAATTGGCACGGTTGATGACGACGACCGTGCAACCGCCGGCCGAGCGCGCCGAGGCCGCCCGCGGCTTGCCGTCGATCAACGCCATCTCACCGAAGATCCCGCCGGCGCCGATGGTGCTGATGACTTGCTGTGACGCCTCGCGATAGATTTCCACCGTGCCGCTTTGCACCAGATAGGCGAACAGGCCTTCGTCGCCCTCTTTGAAAATACGATCGCCCGCCTGATACATCTTGCGTTCAAGCACGCCTGTCGTCGACATGTCCGAGACCTCGTTTCCTTGTCCGTCGGGGCGCCCCGCGAGGCCCCGCTCACCCTTGTTTCACAACGGCTTACCGTTTCCAGTTTCCCGGGACGCGCCGTTCCGTTTAGTGTACCCGGTCCGCCCGCCAAGGGGAGTCAATTTTCACAGGTCCGCCGCCCCCGCATGACCCGCGAATATCCCAAACGTCCCATCGTCGGTATCGGCGCCGTCGTCCTCAAGGACGGTCACGTCCTGCTGATCCGCCGGGGCAAGCCGCCGCGTCCCGGCAGCCTGTCCCTGCCGGGCGGCGCGCAGCGCGTCGGAGAGACGGTGTTCGAGGGGGCGGTGCGCGAGGTCATGGAGGAAACGGGCGTCGAGGCCGAGGTCCTGGGCCTGGTGGACGTGGTCGACAGCATGACCAGGGACGACGAGGGCCGCCTGCAATACCACTATACGCTGATCGACGTGGTCTGCCGTTGGGTCGCCGGTGAGCCGGTGGCCGCGGGCGACGCGGCGGACGCGCTCTGGGCGCCGCTGACGGACGTGCCGGAGCTGCCCCTGTGGTCGGAGACGCGGCGCATCATCGAGCTGGCGGCGGAAATGGCCGAAGCCATCCCGCCGGCGGATTGATCAGACGCTACAACAGGCGCCTCGGCGCCTCGGCGGGCCGGAACAGGTATTCCAGCAGGGTCCGCCGTCCCGTGCGCACGCGCACGCTGACCTCCATGCCCGGCAGAATCTTGTTGGCGTTCGGATCGTCGCCCGTGAACGCCTGGTCCAGCACGACGGTCGCCCGGTAATAGGGCATGCCGTCCCGGTCGTTGAAGGTGCCGGCCGATACGTCCCGCAGTTCGCCGCCGACCTGGCCCCTGCGCCCCGCGCCGGCGCCCGTGACCTCGACGGCGACGGGCTGACCCACGGTGACGCGGCCGATATCCCTCGGCGCCAGGCGGACCTCGGCGATCAGGTCGTCGTCGACCGGGACGATCTCCATGACCGTGGCGCCGGCGGTCACGACGCGGTCCTTGGCGTAGGCGCCGATGCCCTTGACGAAGCCGCGGACGGGGGCGCGGATGTCGAAGGCGGCGACGCGGGCGCCGAGCTGTTTCACCTCCTCCGACTCCTGGGCCAGCCTGGCCGTGACCAGTCCCAGGTCGGACAGCGCCTCTTCGCGGCTTTGGCTTTCCAGCACGTCCAGTTCCGAGCGCGCCTCCTCGACCGCCTTGATCAGTTTCTCGCGCTTGGCGATGACCGCCGCCAGGTCGCCGCGCACGTCGGCGACCTGGCGGCGCACGTTGAGCAGCAGTATCTTGGGATTCAGGCCTTTCCTGAACAGTTCCTCGCGCATGGCCAGTTCCTCGGCCAGGATCTGCGCCCTGCGGGTCAGGGTCTCGTCCTCGCCCTTCAGGCGGTCGAGATCGGCCTGGCGTTGCTGGATGCGCGATTCCAGGATGATGCGGCGGTTCTCCTGGGCCCGCTGCCAGCCGTTGTAGACGGCCCACTGGTCCTGCACGAGGCCTTGGTACTGCGGATCGGCGAAGGCGAAATTGGGCTCGCGCCCGTCGCCGATGGCGCGCAGGCGCTCGGCCTTGAGCCGCAGCGCCGTCTCCTCGATGCGCGCCTGCTCGAACCGCGCCTTGATTTGCGCCGGGTCGAGGCGCAGCAGCACCGCGCCCTGCTCGACGAGTTGACCCTCCTTGGCCAGGATTTCGGTGATCACGCCGCCCTCGAGATGCTGGACCGCGCGCACCCGGCCCGCCGGCACGACGGCGCCCTTGGCCTCGACCGTTTCCTGGATTTCCGCGAAGGACGCCCACAGGCCGGCGGCTGCGGTAATCGCGACGACGGCGGCGACCGCGCCGCGCGACCACAAGCGGCGGCGGCCCTCGGCGGCCGACGCCGTGCCGTCCTCGAGCACCGAGGCCGGCGGCTCGCCGGACACGGGCGCCTGGGTCGCGGCGGTATAGGACGGGGCGGCGTCGGACTGGGTCATCGTTCGGCCAGAGTCTGTCCGACCCGCCCCTCTTCGTAAAGCTGCTGGAGGACCGCCGACGACGGCCCCTCGGCGCGGGTCCTCCCCGCCTCCAGCCACAGCACCCGGTCGGCCAGGCGAATGATCTGCGGTCGGTCGGTGGCGATGATGACGGTGGCCGCGCCGCGCAGCTCCTCGATAGCGCGCAGCAGGGCCTGTTCGCCGTCCGGGTCGAGGTGGCGTTCGGGACCGTCGAGAAGGAGCAGGCCGCTTTGCCGCACGTAGCCGCGGGCCAGCGCCAGCCGCTTGAAGAAGCCCGGGTGCGGGTCGCGGGTGAAGACGCCCATGTTGACGGCAAGGCCGAAGCGCCGGCCGGCACCCACCCCGGTCTCGAGCACGCGGATGTCCTCCATCACGCCCGCGAGGGCGCACGCGTGCTGGATATCGGAGTCGGCCGCGACCGGGTTCATCAGGCGCAGGTTGTCCTCGATCGAGAGCGGCAGGAAGTCCGGCGTCTCCGGCACATAGGCGACGGATTGACGCAGTTGCACGGGATCGAACAGGCCAGTCTCGACGCCGTCCAGGCGGGCATGACCGGCGCTTGCCGTCTGCAGCCCCGCGAGCACGCGCAGCAGAGCCGACTTGCCCGATTGGTAGTCGCCGACGACGGCGACGACCTCGCCCGGATCGGCGTATAGGGACACTCCGTCCAAGGGCATCTCGATTCCCCCCGTGGGCGCGGTCGACAGGGCGTTGACGTCGACGTGCCCCGCCAGGGACCGGGGCGGCAGCGACGGCCGCGTCGTCTCCCGCTCCGGGCGCAGGGCGTGCAGGCGTCCCGCCTGGGCCAGGCCGCACCACAGGCGTGCGGCGTCTCCGGCCGCGTCGGTCAGGCGCCGGGCGGCGGCAAGCGCCGACCAGGACAACAGGATCGAGGCCGCCAGCGCGCCCGCGGTCATGGCGCCGGATTGCGTCAGTTGCGCGCCGAAGGCCGCCGTGGCGACCACGGACGCGGCGGCGGCCCAACGGCCGAGAACCGCCGACAGCCGGGCCCGACCGGCGGCCTCGCCCGCGTCGTGGGCCGCGTCGGCGGCGGCGCGGTCAAGCCGGGCGGCGGCGGCCCCCTCGCAACCGGCGCCGATCACGGCGGCGCGCGCGGCGGCCATGTCCCGCCATTGCTGGGAAAAGGCACCGGCGGAGCGCACGGCCCGCGCCATGGTCTCATGCAGGCCCGCACGAACCCTCCAGGCGAGCCCCGACAACGCCAGGACGCCCAGAACGGGCGCCGCCGCCAGGCTCCCGCCCAGCAAGGCGACCGCGGCAAGCGCCACCAGCGCCGCCGGCAGGCCCGCGGCGGCCAGGGAAAGGCGAAGCGTCGGCTCGTCTCCGCCGGCGTGAAGGTCCTCGTAGCGCGCCCGCCGCGCGCCCCGCGTGGCGCCGCCGAGAGCCGCCGGCGGCAGATTCAACGTGCGCGCCAGCGCGTCTAGGCCCAGTCCCGCCGGCGCCGCGGCGGTGGCCGTCCGGGTGTCGCGCCAGGCGCGGAACGGGATCTCGACGACGACGGCAAGCGCCGCCGCCCCGGCGAAGAACAGGATCATGGGCAACGAGCCCGACGGCACGGCATGGTCGAGCGCCACCAGCAGGAGAAGCGGCCCGGCGAGGGCCAGCACGCCCTGCGCCGCCGCCGCGACGGCAAGCGGGCGGGCGTGGCTGCGCAGCGCCGACCACACGAAGGCCGCCGCCCCTGAGGGCAGCGCGGGCGCGGCGGTGCCGGCCTGATCGGCGATGCGGAATGCGTGCACCGTTCCCTGGCGCCGGTCGCGGGCGATCGGGCGGCGGGTGCGCGACGCCCCGTCGAAACCGGGAATGGCGCGTTGGCCGAACCGTTGGAGGACGAGGGCGTCCCCGGCTTTCGTCACGAACAACGCCGGAAAGTCCTGCGGTCCCAGTTCGTCGAGCCGCGCCTGGAAGGTCCGGCAGCGGTAGCCCAGATGCCAGAGCACACGGGCCGCCCCGGCGCCGTCGAGCGGCGCGTAGAGGGTCGGCAGGACCTCGGTGACCTGGCGGGCCGCGCCGCTCCAGTCCAGCGCGTCCAACAGTTCCTTGAGGCAATGGGCGACGTGGGTACCGCCCGCGAGCGATACCGCCACGGCCCAGTCGTCGGGCAGGTCGACGGCCTCCGAAAGAGCCAGTTCCAGATCCTGCGGACTGGGCGGCGTCTCTTCCGGTTCCGGTTCGGCGACATCGAACGCGGCCTCCGGCGGCAGCGGCAGAAGCGGCGGCGGCACCTGGGCATCCGGGGCCAGGCCTTCCAGGCGTTCAAGCCGCAATGACCGCCAGGGGCCGGCCGACGAGGGTCCGGGTTCCGGCCCGGGCGCGCTGCCCAAGGCCGCCGCGGTGGCGCGTTCGAACAGGTCGTCCGAAGCTTCGAAGCGGGGGATGCCGCGCGCCATGTCAGCCCTCCCCGTCCGTATCGTTGTCCGAATCCTCGGCGTTTTCGCCGTTGTCGTCGTTGCCGGCCGCGCCGATTTCGGGTGCGGGCGTCAGTGCATCCAGGTCGATCTCGCGGTCGGCCATGGCGCGCAGCCCCGCCTGGGTCGAGGCGAAGACGATGGTGACCCGGCCTTTCAGCCGCTCCAGCACCTCGGAGATGATCCGCAGGTCCTGGCTGTCCAGGTTTTCCGTGGCGTGGTCGAGCAGCAGGACCTTGGGCTTGGCGGCGAGCGCGCGGGTGACCGCCAGATGTTGGCGGAACCCGGCGGGAAAGCCGGCGGCGCCGCCCTCCAGCCGGGTGTCGAAGCCGTCGGCCAGACTGGCCGCCTTGACGTCCAGGCCCGTCAGGCGCGCGGCGCTCAGCGCGTCGGCGGCGCGCCCGGGGGCGAAGCCGGTCAGGTTCTCCAGAAGCGTGCCCGGCAGCACGTCGCCGAGCGGCGGCACATAGGCGATCTGGCGGCGGACGCTGTCAGGGCGATGGGCGGATAGGTCGTAGCCGTCGACGCTGACGGTTCCCGACTGCGGGTGCTCCAGCCCGGCCATCAGGCGCAGCAGCGCCGTCCGCATGTGGACGTCGCCACCGGTGATCAGTACGGCTTCGCCGGCTTCGATTTCGATACGTATTCGGTCGAACAGCATGCGCGACATCGTGCGCAGGCCGTCGGCAGGTTCGTCGAAACGGACGCGGTTCAGCATCAGGTTGCCGGTGACGCGCGGCAGCGGCTCCGGCGGTGTGCCCTCCCCCGATTCGCGGACCGCGCCCACCTCCCCATGCAACCGAGGCAGAGCCAGGGCCGCTCCGCCGCGATAGGCGTCGCGCACCAGGGCGACGGCGATCAGCGTGCCGGCGGCAAGCTGGCCCGCCGTGATCACGCCGTTCACGCACAGCACGGTCCCCGTCAGCACGGCCAGCACCAGGGTGACCCGATCGAACAACGCCGCCCAGCGGTCCGCCGACAATCGGGGGCGGATCCGGTTGCGGGCGGCCCCCGCGTCCAGGCGAGCGGCGTTCTCGGCCAGCCGCAGGACGAGGCTTTCCGCACCGATGGCCTTGACCGTCCAGATCGCGTCGAGGATGCGTCCGGCGAATTCGCTGCCCAGGCCCGAGCGGGCATCCGCGGGGCGCGCGGCGGCGCGCTGGATCAGGTGGCCGGAGATCGCCGCGATAACGGCGAGGATGAAAACCGGCGCCGCCATCATGCCCGCGAGATAGGCCAGCGCGGCCAACAGAACCGGCAATCCGGCCAGGACAAGACCGGCAGGCGGGCCGGCGGGCACCGCCTTCGGAAGGTCGGGCGGGGCGTGGCTGACATCTGCCGACGCGCCGGCGAACAGCCGCGAGACGGAGGCCTGGATGCCGTCGCGCAGGCGCGCCTGGTCCCAGGCGTCCGCAAGTGCGGCGGCGACAAGGTCGAGCCCGCCGCGAATCGCCAGGACGCCCGCGACGGCGAGCGCCAGGAGGATCAGGTCGTCGGCCTGGGCCGCCGGAAGGGCCCGGTCGAACACCTGCAGGACCAGCACGGGAACGCCCAGCCACAACAGGGCGCGGACCAGTCCGGCGGCCGCAAGTTCCCAGCCCGCGCCGCGAACGGACGCAGGATGAAGGACCGCGCCGAAGGTCTGTGCCCTTGGAACCATGTCACCCCAGTCTGTCCGGCCCTGCCGCAGTCGTGCCGGATCCCGCTTCCAGCCTAGCCTTCAGGGGTTAACAATCCGCTACCCAAAAGCGGCCGGAGCCCTTGAAAAGGTACGCTTTTACCGCCTCGCCGCCAACTGCTGGGCGATCAGCAGGCGGGCCATGGTCAGGGCCGCCTTGCGGCTCATGCCGGGGACCATGCGCTTGTGGTAGAGGGTCCGCACCAGGATTTCGTCGGTCGGGCTGAGGGCGCGCAGGGTATCGTGATCGGAAAAGATCGACGGACGCAGGACATCGGAATCGTTTGGCAGGCCCAAGGACTGGGTCAGTTCCTCGAGCAGGCAGTGGTCGATCAGGAAGCCGTCGCGGTCGGTGTTGACGACCACGAAGGCGCGGTCCAGCGCGCCCATGCGACCGCCCGCGAACGACAGGAAGTAGCAGCCGCCGGGCGCCGACAACTCGCGCTGCAGCTTGCCTTTGACGCCCGGGATCGGCACCTTGGCCAGTAGATCGCGGGGCGTGAACACGATGGTCAGGCGCGGCCGTTTCTTCGCGGCGATTGAATCGACGAAGGTCAGGCCCGTCAGCCGCTCCAGCGTGCGCAGGTGGTTCCATGCGAATTTGGCCCAGAAGTCCTGCGCCGGCACGGGCTTGAGTTCACGCTCGCCCGCGCTCCGGAACTGGGTCATGTTGACGGCGATCTCGGCCGTGTCCCAACGCAGCAAGGTCGTGCGCTCGCCCAATCCCCTGGCTTCCGACCCGAAGGCGACGATCTCGAAGGCCTTCACCAGTTCGTCGACCGGCGGCAGGACGGCATCGCCGCGCGCATCCGCGGCCCCCGCTACGGCGCACGCGAACATGCCCGCGGCAAGGGCCGCGCGGCGCTTGGAATTTATCCATCTGTCAATGAGATGCTTGAACTGGCGCATTGCCGCCGTCTCGGTCGAGGTGCGGCCGGTGCGGCCGCCAAGGGCGCAGTCTACTGCGTCAGGGTCCAGGACCGAAGCATCGATTCGGCGACGGGGCGGTAGTTCTCGAAGGCCGTATCGGGCGCCGTGAACGACCAGATGTGGGCGATGGTGCCCTCGGGCCGGGGCACGACCACGGCCCACTTGCGGTAGATGGTGCCGGAATACTCGTAACGGGCGATGAACTGGGAGCCCGGCGATTCCGACAGCTTGCCCTCGCCCAGGACGGTCATTCCCCGGGTTCCCGACTCAAGCGCCTTCAGCAGGTCCGCCGTCGCCATCACTGCGGCCTGGTTGCCCGTGTTGGCACCCGCCGGATTGACGTTCTGCACGGACACCACGGCGTCGTGGGATGCCGAACCCTCGGGGCCGCTGAAGGTCGCCGTGAAGGCGGTCGGCTTGGCCACCGTCCATTCCTTGGGATAATCCATGAGGAAGCCGTAGCCCGGTTCCGTGAACCGTTTCATGTTCGGCGGCGGCGCGGTCGAAGGCCCCGGATCGGGTCGTCCCGAGGCGAAGGACGCCACGGCGTCGCCGGCGCGGACCGGTACCTTGGCCGGGACTTTCGCCCGCTCCGCGTCTTTCGCTTCCGCGACGGGCGCCTGCGCCGGGCGTTCGCCCGGGCCCGGCGTGAAATGGGTCAGTATCCAGGCAAAGACCTGCTTGTGCTCGTCATAGAGGTCAAGCGGTGCGGTGAAGGTGAATACGAAGTCCGTCAGGTTGCCGCGCGCGATGACGACCCGCGTCTTGGTGCGATGCCCTTGATAACTGGCCTCGATCGCCGGCAGCCCCGCCACCGCGATGGTGCCGTCCGACAGTTTCCGCAGCCAGGGCCCGCGGTCGCCCAGATAGTGGGTTTCCAGGCGGCCCAGCATGCCGGCAAGCGGCACAAGGCCGTTGCTGTCGCCGGTCTGCAGATTCATGACGTAGCCCTTGGGCGAACGCACGGCGACATGCATCTCCTTGCCCCGGTGGGACACGGCCACACCCGCCGGCAGCGGCAGGGAATAGCCGCGCACCGGATGAGTGAACAGGCTCGGCTCCCTCGTCGTCTGGACCTGGGTCTGCGCGTCCCCGTTGGCGTTTTCGCCGGGTGTGGCCTGCGGCGGCTGACGGACCACCGTTCCCGCACCCGGCCGGTCCAGCGGCAGGGCCACGCCAGGGCGGTTGATGGCCGGGCCGGTGATGCGCCCGGCGTCCGCCGCCAGGACCGTCCCCACGTGCGCGATCAGCACCGCGGCGGCGGCCGGCAGGATCCGGGAGAGGGTCGGCGTTCGAGACATGATCGGTCTCCGGAATATCCCTACTCGATGTCCCTGAACCCTACGATATTCGGGTAAACGAGCTGTTAACCAATAAAGGCGTAAAGAACGTTTCACGGCAGACAATTCGCGCTGTTTTTTCGGTCGTCCGGGCGTAAACTCTCGCCGCTCTTGTTGATCTAGTCGGTCTAGCTCTTGTAATCCCTTTCTGGAGTGAAAATGGCCCGCATCAAGGACGACTACCGCGCCCTATCCGGCACCGAGAAAGCGGCGATCTTCCTGCTGTCCCTGCACCAGGACCAGGCGGCGCTTCTGTTCGAGCGCATGGATGACGAGGAAATCCGCG
>Ga0210019_1002110_pt1 | contig 19797 bp, 17 predicted proteins | sample CryGeyCG2114_020_2_FD_183969 | JGI IMG/M metagenome (GOLD analysis project Ga0210019, IMG submission 183969) | Groundwater microbial communities from aquifer - Crystal Geyser CG11_big_fil_rev_8/21/14_0.20 (SPAdes) (version 2) | ecosystem: Environmental > Aquatic > Deep subsurface > Groundwater ...
CGTGACCGACTTGGACGCGCTGCACACCGCGGGCGTTGAGGGGATCCGCTGGTTCATGATCCCGGATGGGCGCAACCTCACGTTCGATGCCGACCGCACGCCGACGGGTCGCGGGGCGGGCTTTACCGAGGACCTGCACCGCGCGCTGGACCTCCTGTCCGAGCGGCAGATGAGCGTCATCATCACACTGCTCGATGGCAATTACTGGTTCAAGCCGGAAGACGAGTTCCAGGGGGCGCTCTTCGGCCATGCGCGCTCCATTATTGAACCGGCCAAGCGCCAGGCACTCTACACCAACGTCATCATCCCGATCCTCGAGGACATCAAGGCCTGGCATGCGCAGTATCCGGACACCCCGTCGCCGGTCGCCGCCATCGATCTCGGCAACGAGCTGGAAAACGGCGTCAACAGCCATCAGCAGACCGGCGTGAGCCTGGTCCACCTGCAGACGTATGTGCGCGAAACCGCCGCGCTCATCCATCAGCGTCTCCCCGGCGTGCCGGTCACTGTCGGCGCGACCAGCGCGCAGTCGTTGGTCAACGTATGGACCGATGCCGCGTTGGGGGTCGCCGCAGGACAGGGACAAGATTTCTACAGCTTTCACCACTATGGTTTCGAGCCGTTGCAGGGGCCCAATGGCCTGCGCGCCCGATTCGGGCTGGACCAGCTGGGCAAGCGCATCTACTTGCAGGAGTTTCCCGGCAATAACGCCCCGCTGGGCGAGGTAGAGATATACCTCGCCCCCATCGGCGGCACGCGGCAAGGGCGCATGGGTGAAGGGTGGTTGTCCGGCAGCTACATGTGGAGCTTGAACGGTGCGAATGACGGTGCGACTCCTGCCGATCCCATTGCGACGATGCAGCGCATCACCGCCTGGTTCAACAACGCGTTTCACCGGCCGGATCTGACCATCACCAACCTCGTCGTGCCCGGCCCGATCACGGAAACCGATCCGGTCCAGTTCGATTTTACGATTGTCAATCAGGGGGGCGTGACGGCTGTTCCGAGCCGGTTTGAGCTGTGGCTGGATGGCGCGCTGCTCGAAGGTCTGATCCTGCCGGCGATCGAACCAGGCGACACGCACTTCCTCACAGCACCGGCGACCCCGTGGCCCTCAACGGGCGGCACCCACGATCTCTGGAGCAAAGTCGACGTCTGGCTCCAGCTTGAGGAAGCGGATGAAACGAATAACGAGCGTACCGCCACGCTCCAGGTCGCCCCGTCGCTGAGGCCTGATCTGGTGGTCGCCGCGATCACGCCGACCGCGCCGTACCTCGTTGGAGCTCCGACCCAGTGGAGCGTGACCGTCACCAACCAAGGGGCGAGTGCGGCCGCCGAGAACCGGTTTGAGCTGTGGCTGGATGGCGTGCAGCTGGCGGCCACGACGGTGCCCACGCTGAACGCGAATCAGAGCACGACCTTCGTTGTTCCCGCCACGCCCTGGACCGCGACCGCTGGCGAGCACAACCTCTGGGGCAAGGCGGATGTGCTGTTGGAGATAGTGGAGGGCAACGAGATCAATAACGAGCGCACCGTCACGTTTGCGCTGGCCGCCCTCGACGTGTCAGTTAGCGGACAGGTGACCGATGCGCAGACCGCAGCCGCCGTGCCGAATGCGCTCATCGAGGTTCGCTTGGGGCCGGGGAAACGGCGGATTGCCTACACGCGCACGACCGTGGGCGGCACGTATCGATTTCCTCGCATTGCCAATGGGACGTACCTGGTGCGCGTCGTCAAGAACGGCTACAAAACGACCAAGGTGCCATTGACCGTTTCCGGCACGCCGGTGACGCTTAACGTTGCGCTGCCCAAGCGGCGGTAACGTCTTGAACACCGTTCTCTTCCTCGCCATGCTGCTTGCCAGCCTTTCATTCGCGCCAGGAAACGCTCTGGCGCAGACACCATCGGAGACCGCCATGCCGCACACCGAGATCGCGACCTTTGCCGGAGGGTGCTTTTGGTGTATGGAGCCGCCGTTTGAGAAGCTGCCCGGCGTGGCCTCGGTGACGTCAGGCTACATGGGCGGCTCGACAGAGCGTCCCACGTATGAAGAGGTCAGCTCAGGAGCCAGTGGCCATCTCGAGGTGGTGCAGGTCGCCTACGATCCCTCCCAGGTTGCCTACGAGCAGCTCTTGGAGGCGTTCTGGATGAACGTCGACCCCACGCAGGCGGACGGCCAGTTCGCCGACAAGGGGCAGCAGTACCACACCGCGATTTTCTACCACACCGATGAGCAGCGCGCGCAGGCGCAAGCCTCTAAGCAGCGCCTGGCCCAATCCGGCAAGTTCTCCAAGCCGCTCGTCACCGAGATCCGTCCGGCGACGGCGTTTTACCCGGCGGAAGCTTATCACCAGGATTACTACAAGAAAAACCCCATCCACTACAAGCTCTACCGAGCCGGTTCCGGCCGCGAGGGGTTCCTGAAGCGCACATGGGGGGAGTAAAACCGGATGCCATTTTTTGGTACAATGCCTGAAACCAGGAGCCCGATGCCTCAGACGTTGGAACAAATCGCACAATACCTCAAAGGCCGCGTGATCGGCGACGGCACCCTCCTCATCCAAGATCTCAACAGCATCGATGCGGCCAGGGAAGGGGAGCTGACGTTTGCCGAGGACGCCGTGCGTCTGGAGCAGGCGAAGCATACGAAAGCCTCCGCGGTGATCGTCTCCTCCAACGTCACGGATCTTGGCGGCCGCTCCGGTATCAGCGTCCCCAACCCCAAGCTGGCTTTTGCCCTCGCCTTAGACTTATTCCATCCGGTGCCCTCTGCCCAGGGCCTAGTGCATCCCAGCGCGGTGATGGGCCGCGACGTTCAGCTGGACCAGCCGGTCGATATCCGCGCGTATGCGGTGATCGGCAACCGGGTCAAGATCGGCCGCGGCACGATCATCGAGCCGGGTGCCTGCATCGGCGATGACGTGACGATCGGCGAGCGCTGTCTGCTCGGCCCCAATGTCGTGATCTACCACCACACGATCATTGGGCATCGGGTCAGCATTCACGCCGGCTCGGTGATCGGCGGCGATGGGTTCGGCTACGTGTTCAACGAGGACCGGTACGTTAAGGTTCCCCAGGTCGGCAACGTGGTCATCGAGGACGATGTGGAGATCGGCTGCAACTCGTGCGTCGATCGCGCCACGGTGGGTTCCACGCTTATCCAACGCGGGACCAAGCTCGACAACCACGTCCAGGTGGCGCATAACAACCGCATCGGCCAGCATGTCATCCTGGCCGGACAAGTCGGCCTGGCCGGCAGCGTCACGATCGGCGACTACTCGATGCTGGGGGGCAAGGCCGGCGTGATCGATCACCTAACGCTCGGTCAGCGGGTGCAGGTGGGCGCGGCGAGCATCGTGACGAAGGATACCCCAATGGCGGGTATTCTGTGGGGGTATCCGGCTCGTCCGGTCCAGCGCACGAAGGAGCAAATGGCGTCGGTGAGCCGCCTGCCCGGATTGTTGAGAACGGTGGCTGATTTGGTCAAGCGCATTGCCCGGCTGGAAGAGCAGTTGAAGCGTTGAGCGCGATCCCCGCCTTCACCGTTCCCTTCGAGGTGCGCGATTACGAATGCGACCTCCAGGGGATCGTCAATAACGCCGTCTATCAGCAGTACCTCGAGCACGCCCGCCATCTGTACCTCAAGCAGCGCGGTTTTTCCTTCGCCGAGCTCACCAAGGCCGGCATCTACCTGGTGGTAGTGCGCGCCGAGATCGACTACAAATCCCCGCTGCGCAGCGGCGAGGCGTTTGTTGTCAGCTCCAGGCTGGCGCGCCTCACCCCGGTGCGGTTCGCGTTCCAGCAGGAGATCCATTGCACCGTTCCCCGGCGGCTGGTGCTGACGGCGACGATCACATGCGCCGCCATGAGCCAGGCGGGCAAACCGATCATCCCCAAGGGGCTTGACGCGCTGTTCGACGGACCGGCCTCTTGACCAGTGCTCCGGAGCCCTCTATGATGCTACGGTTCGTTTCGCGCACATTCAGCAGGAGGATCTTCCATGGCAAATGAAACAGTCTTCAAGCGTTACGTCGGCAACCCCATCGTCACCGCGAAGGCGGTGCCGCGCGCCAACAGCATCCACAACAGCGCCGTCGTCAAGTATGGCAAAGGCTACGCCGGGATTTTCCGGGTGGATGAGATCGATTTGCGCTTCCGGCTCCACGTCGGCTGGAGCAAGGACGGCCTGCATTGGGACATCAACCCCAAAGAGCTCACCATGCGCAAGACCAAGCCGTACCTGGTCGACGAAGACCTCATGTACGACCCGCGCCTGACGCGCATCGGCGATACGTTCTACTTCACCTGGTGCAACCACAGCGCGTATGGCCCGTACATCGGCCTGGCTACGACGAGGGATTTCAAGACGTTTACGCGCCTGGACAACCCGCTCGCCCCGTCCAACCGCAATTGCGTCATCTTCCCGCGCAAGATCAAAGGCAAGTTCGCGATGCTGCACCGGCCCAGCGACCGCGGCCACACCCCCTTCGGCGACATGTACTACGCGACGAGTCCGGACCTGACCCACTGGGGCACCCACCACTTCGTGTTCGGCCCACGCGGCGGCTGGCAGTCCACCAAGATCGGCCCTGGGCCGGCTCCCATCGAAACCAAGGCCGGCTGGCTGCTCATCTATCACGGCGTGTGGACCAGCTGCAATGGCTACCTCTATTACGCCGGCGGCGCGCTCCTTGATCTCGATGAACCATGGAAGGTGCTGTATCGCACGAAGGATTACCTCTTGGGCCCCTCCGAGCCCTATGAGCGGGTGGGGGATGTGCCGAACGTCGTCTTCCCCAGCTCGGCCATCGTTGAGGGAGACCGGCTGCGCCTCTACTACGGCTGCGCCGACACCTGCATCTCAGTCGCCGACGCGAAGGTCAGCGAGCTCGTCGCGTTCATCAAGACCCACAGCTTTCCTCGTTAGACCGCACCACAGCAACACAGAATCCCACAGAGGCACAGAGACGCGCTCAAAGCGCTCTCTGTGTTTTTGTGTCTACTCTGTGCTCCTGTGGTGTTGTATTTTATGACGAAATTGTCATGTGGGCGTCACCACGCCGTTACGTGCCCGGTGCTACGCTTTCCTCAGGTTCTCGCGAGAGGAGGTGCCTTATGGATGTGCTCGATCGGCTGCAACGCGACCATGAAGAGTGCCGGATTTTGCTTGATGCGCTATCCTCCGCCTTGACCATGCGGGCGGACACGTGGTTCGTCGTGCGCGATCTGTGCGTGACGCTGACGAACCGGCTGCGGTCGCACATGCAGCGGGAAACGGAAGTTCTCAACGCCTGCCATACGCCCCTCAGCGCCCGAGAGCTCGTCCGATTGGCCGACGGCCACGGCGAAGAACTCTGGACGCTGCGCGAAGCGCTGGAGTGGATGGCGGATGAGCGCAGCCGCACGCTGCACGGGCTGCGGTTCCTGCTGGAGGAAGCGGTAGCCAGCTGCCGCCATCACCTCGACGAGCAGGAATACAAGCTGTTTCCCGCGATGCGGTGGGTGTGCCGCATGCAGGGATCGTTGGCGGTGCGCGGCGCATCGTTCACCCAGGAGCAGGCCGAGATATCCGAGGGGTCTCCACTGGAGGCATCGCACGCTGCGCCGTCCCGGCGACCTGCCTGATCCCATGCCAGGAGGCGGCAATGCCGCGGGATGAACCACCGTGGCGTTGCCGCTGTGGCATCGGCCTGCTATGATAGAAGTGCCTGCACGTGCACAGCCTACGCCGCACAACCGTCAGTCGAACGCTCAGCGAGGTGACTTCATGCGAATCCTTCTTGTCGAAGATGACACGCGCGTCGCCAGCTTCATCCGCCGCGGATTGCGGGAGGAACAATACACCGTTGATGTTGCGCACGACGGCGAACAAGCGCTCTTCCTGGCCGGCACCGGCGATTACGATCTGGTTATCCTGGATCTGCTGCTGCCCAAGCGCAACGGGCTGGACGTGCTGCGCTCGCTGCGCGCCGACCGCGTGAGCGTGCCGGTGCTCATCCTCACGGCGAAAGACCACCCGCAAGATAAAGTCGCGGGGCTCGATGCCGGCGCGGATGACTACCTCACCAAACCGTTTGGCTTTGAAGAACTGCTGGCGCGCGTGCGCGCGCTCATGCGCCGTCGCGGGGCGCTGGTCCCGACGATGCTGAAGGTCAACGACCTGGAGATGGACACGCTGCGCCACCGGGTGGTCCGCTCCGGACGGCCGCTGACGCTGACCAACCGGGAATACATGCTGCTCGAATTTCTCCTGCGTCACCAGGACGAAGTGGTCACCCGCACCATGCTGGCGGAGCATGTGTGGGAGCATGACTTCGATCCGCTGTCCAACGTCATCGACGTGCACATCGCCCGTCTGCGGCGCAAGATCGATGACGGGTTCCGCAAGCCGCTGCTCCATACCATCCGCGGGCGCGGCTACATCCTGCAGGCTGAGAAATAGTGCTGCCCGTGGTGATGGGCCGGCTCTCCTCGTCAATCGTGCCCCAGCGTCTTGCTGAGCGCTTCCTGCCTCCCTGGCCGCGCCGGTGGTTTCCCCTGCGCTCCATCCGCGTCACTATGACGTGCTGGTACCTGGCATTGGTGGCCCTGGTCCTGAGCCTCTTCGGGTGGACGCTCCTGCTGGAGCTGCGCAGCCACCTCCTTAGCGGTGTGGACTCCACGCTCCGCGCCCAGGCGGAAGCGATCCCCAGCGCGATTACGGCGTTCTGGGAAGCGGAGAAGCTGTCGCAGTCCATGGCGCCAGGCAACTGGCAAAACGCCCCAGGACCGACGCTGCGAGACGAAATTGCGCGCGGCCAGCTGCCGGAGGTGATCTCGCGCTGGGCGGAGCGCATGACGCAGCATGGACAAGAAGAGCCGGTCCGCCTGCTGGCCCCTTCAGGCGAGCCGCTCTACGTCTTTTCGGCGTTTACCACGTTGGTGCCGCCTGAGATGGAAGCACCTGTCAGCGGGCTGCCGACGCTTGAGGAGCGCGTGGCGTACCAGACGCTGGAGGGGTCCCAGCAGCGCACCCGGCTGATCACCCGGCCGGTCCGCCAGGATGGGCGGGTGAGCTATCTCATTCAGGTCGCCTCGTCGCTCCAGGGGGTCGACACGACGGTACGCAATTTCCGCGGCTGGATGATCGGCCTCGTTCCGCTGACGCTGCTGCTCAGCAGCGCCGTCGCGTGGTTCCTGGCCTCGGTTGCCCTGCGACCGGTGGGGCGCATGATCCATCAGGCGCAGGAGCTGAGCGCGGAGCATCTCGATCAGCGCATCGATGTGCCCAAGACCGGCGATGAGCTGGAGCAGCTGGCTTTGACGTTTAACGATTTGCTCGGCCGGATGGAGCGGGCCTTCCGCCGCATGCGGCAGTTCAGCTCGGCCGCCTCCCATGAGCTGCGCACGCCGCTGACCATCATGCGAGGCGAAGTCGACGTCGCTCTGCGAAAGCCGCGCGACATCGAGGAGTACCAGCGAGTGTTGCGCACGCTGCTGGCCACGCTCACGGAGATGAGCTTTACCGTGGAACAGTTGCTGATTTTTGCCCGCAGCGAACCGCTGGGCGGTGCGGTGGATTGGCGTCCGGTGGAGCTAGGCACATTGTTGCGCCATGTGGAAGAAACCTGGCATCCGCTGGCTCGCGCCAAGGGCGTGACCTTCGAGGTGGCCGCCTCAGATCCGGTCTGGGTGCGGGGGGAAGGCCGGCTGCTGGAGCGGTTGGTGGCCAATCTGGCGGACAATGCCTTGAAGCACACGCCCCGTCACGGGCGCGTCACGATTCAGGTGGGCCAAGCCAACGGCGATTCCTGGCTGACCGTACGCGATACCGGGCCGGGGATCTCCTCGGACATGTTGCCGCATTTGTTCGAAAATTTCTTCCAGCGCCGCGACCCCGCCGAGAGCAAGCAATCGGTCGGGCTGGGCTTGGCGCTGTGCCGGTGGATCGCCGAAGTGCACCATGGCCGCATCGAAGTCGCCAGCCCTCCGGGGCAAGGCGCGACCTTCACGGTGTGGCTGCCGCTCACCGCGCCGCCGACCTAAGCTCGTCGCCCACCAGTTCTTTATGAACATTCTGTCATCCGTTTTCCATCCAGCCGTCACGTCGCCGAGCGTATACTTTTGCTATTGCATGGGCGCTTGGTATCGTGGGGTTATGGTGTCTGTGAGAGGCGTGCCGGCTCGTCGGCACGAAGAGCCAGATGCGCGGCGGTGGAAACGCACGGGCGGCATGGTCCCGCGCTCCTCCACCGTTCTCCCACACTCATGGGTACGTATGGTGCAGGGGTGGTGTGGGGGCGTGGCAGAGATGGAACGGCGCAGATGGATCTGGGTGCTGGCAGCGATGTTGATCATCTGGGGATGGACGATGGGAGCCGGAGCGGAGGAGCGCGCGCCGGACGCGCTGTATCCGGTGCTGGTGGATGGGAAGTTCGGTTTTGCGGACGTGCAGGGCACGCTGGTCATTCCGGCACAGTTTGATGGGGCGCGCAACTTCGTGGAAGGACGCGCCTGTGTTGCCCGTGGCAAGCGGTGGGGCTACATCGATACGGCAGGCCGCCTCGTCATCCCGACGAAGTATGAATGGGCGTTCGATTTCGCGCAGGGCACCGCCCGGGTCGGGTCGGGGTTGAAGTCCGCGTATGTGGATCACAGCGGCAAACCCGTGTGGCCGCAGGCGGCTCGAGTGGCGGAAGGATTCGAAGGATTTTCTCCAGAGGCGGTATCGCCATCAGCGCCGCGCGCACCGCGGATCGCGCCGATGGCCGCCGCCCGGTAACCGCGCTTCTCCTCATTCTTCGCTGCATTCGTGTTCCTGAGTGACAAGGCCGTGGGAGTGTCTCACGGCCTTGTTGTTTTAACGACGGCTGGACGATACAATACACTCCAGTTCACGCTGCCCTCATGACGCTTCGCCGCTGCGATTGGCCGACCGGTTCCCCTCTGCTGCTGACGTACCACGATACCGAGTGGGGCGTGCCGCTCTACGATGATCGGAAGCTCTTCGAATTCCTCATCCTGGAGGGGATGCAAGCCGGCCTGAGCTGGCTCACCGTGCTCAGGAAGCGCGAACAGTTCCGCCGCGCCTTCGATCAGTTCGATCCGCACCGCATCGCCCGCTATAGATCGGCGAAGATCCGGCAGCTGCTGGGTGATGCCGGCATCATCCGCAACCGCCAGAAGATCGAGGCTGCCGTGAACAATGCCCGGGCGTTCCTCGAGGTTCAAGCAGCCTACGGCAGCTTCCAGCGGTTGATGTGGGATATGGTTGGCGGCCGCCCCATCGTGAATCGCCGCCGCCGCTTGCGCGATCTGCCCGCCCGCACTCCGGAGTCGGACGCCATGAGCGATACGCTTCGCCGCCTCGGCTTTCGCTTTGTCGGTTCCACGATCTGCTACGCGCATATGCAAGCGACCGGCATGGTGAACGATCACCTGGTGTCGTGTTATCGCTACCATGAGGTGATGAAGCTTGCCGCGCCTTTGCGCAAGCGTCATGCATCTTCCGCTCCCTCTCGAACGGCTTCGTAGGTCTCCCCGCTTGTCGCATCAGCCTGTCCAGAAAACGCGACTCTCCCTGGCTTAATTCCGCATAACGGTTGATATCTTTTGCCAATTTCTTATGAAGATTCCTTACGCCAACTTACCAAATACCAATGAGTTATGTCATATGACAGAAATATTACAGGCGTGTTACGAGGTTGGCACGCGACATGCAAATTATCTGAGGTGCAGCACTACCCAGAGACACATCAACCAATAGGAACCACGCTTGCATGGGTAACGATCGGTTAGGGTCTTACACGATTCCCTCCGCACTACTTCGCATGTCCCGCAGATGGTTCTTCCTCTTCATGTTTGCTCTGGCATTGCTGAGCTTCTCTCCTGATCCGGTGGCGGCGATTGTGGTAAATCAGATGCCTGCCGCGAGTACCGAGGCCACGATTGAGTCGGAAGCAGTTGAGGCCGGCTTCATCGAGGTGGCGGCAGTTGACGATGGATCGATGTCTGACGAGGAGCTGGCTGAAGTCAGCGCCGGCGACATTGACGTCGACTTGGGGGCGCTGGACGTGATTCTGCAAGACAATCTCGCCAGCCACTTCGGCCTGAACATCAGCAGCAATGCGTTTCAGAGCGCCCAAGGGCTGTTCACGACGATCCAGGCGGTCAACAGCGCCGTCAATCTCAAGCTGATCGTGAACATCTTTCTCGGACAGTTCTCTGACTTTTCTTTGTAAGTGATTGGGCCATCAGTTTGCGCGTCGGGGGACGGCGCGGATGGTTCGCCCCATCCGGTGGGGCTGTGGGAGTAGGTATTCGCTGAACGCAACTAGTGGCGGGTTCGTTCGGCAGGTCACTGGACGCCAAGAGAACAGCAGGAGGACGACAGTATGGCGAAAATCCGATTAGCGCTCGCATTATTGCTCGCGCTCGGATTTTCAGCGCCGGTCTGGGCAGACGACTCTGCCAACGCCAGCGCTGAAGATAGTACGGCGGCGGACGACGGGTCCGTGGCTGTTGGCATCAATGATTCCGGGAACGACAGCAGCACAGACAGCAGCACGGAGACCGACACCGAGACCGCAACCGGTGGCGATGATGGAGCGGTGGCCAATGACGATTCGACGGCGACCGAGGACTCCAACAACATCGACAACACGGACAACTCCGACAACTCGGATAATTCGGACAGCAGCGACAATTCCGATAACTCCGACAACAGCACCGAGACCGAGAGCGCGGCGAGCGGCGATGACAGTGCCACCGCCAACGACGACTCGCTGGCCGTGAACGTGGACGACTCCGGCAACGACAACAGCGACAACTCGGACAACTCGGACAGCTCGAACCAGGGCAACACCGCGGACTCGAACAACACCGACAATACCGACAACAACAGCTCGGACAACGGTTCCGCGTCCGCAAACGACGGTTCGCTGGCGGTCGATGTCAGCGACTCGGGCAATGACAACAGCGACAACTCGGACAACTCCGACAATTCTGACAACTCGGACAACTCCGACAACAGCACGACCGACAACAGCATCGACGTGGCCGACTCGGGCAATGACAACTCGACCGAGTCTGAGAGCGCGACCAACGGCGATGACAGCGCGGCCGCGAACAACGGCTCGCTGGCGGTCGATGTGAACGACTCGGGCAACGATAACAGCACCAACGACAACAGCGACAACTCGGACAGCTCGGACAACAGCCAGGACAATGACGACCAGAGCGACACCAACACGGCGTCCGAGAACGGCAACAACGCCAACGACAGCAGCTCACTTGAGAACGAGGCTGAGGTCGAGGGTGACAGTGATGGCAGCGCGGCCGCGAACAACGGCGGCACCGCCACCACGGACAACTCCGACAACAGCACGACCGACAACAGCATCGACGTGGCCGACTCGGGTAACGACAACTCGACCGAGAGCGAGTCAGCGACGACCGGTGACGACGGCGCAGCCGCGAACAACGGCTCGCTGGCTGTTGAGGACTCTGGGAACGACAACAGCGACAACTCCAACCAGGGCAACACCGCGGACTCGAACAACACCGACAATACCGACAACAATAGCTCGGACAACGGCTCTTCGTCAGCCAATGACGGTTCGCTGGCCGTGTCGGTGAACGACTCCGGCAACGACAGTAGCGACAACAGCGAAGCCGAAGTCGAGAACGACTCCGATGGGAGTGCTGCTGCGAACAACGGCGGCACCGCCACCACGGACAACTCCGACAACTCGGACAACAGCGTGAACATCTCAGACTCGGGCAACGACAACAGCACCGAGACCGAGACGGCGACCGGTGGCGATGACAGTGCTAATGCCAACAACGGTTCGTTGGCGGTGGACATCAACGACTCCGGCAACACCGACAACTCCGGCCAGGACAACGACGGCCTGGACGTCGATGTCACCGACTCGGGTAACGGGTCGTTCAACACCGACAATAGTGACAACAACACCTCCGACAACGGTGGTGTGACCGCGAATGACTCTTCAGCGGTCGCGGTCGACAACAGCGACAACAGCTCCAACGACTCGGGTAACACGAACACCGACTCGTACAACACGGACAATAGTGTTGAGACGGAGCAGGCGAGCACCGGTGACGACGGCGCAGCCGCGAACAACGGCTCGCTGGCGATTGACGACTCCGGCAACGGGTCGTTCAACACGGACAACTCGGACAACGTGACCACCGACAACGGCTCTACGGCCGCCAACGACGGTGGGATCGCGGTGTCTGATTCCGGCAACAACAACGACCTCAGCTCGCAATCCGCTGGGGACGGGGCTGCCGCGAACGACGGTTCCACCGCGCAAGGAGAGGCCGACGCTGACGGCGGAAGTGCTGCCGCGCACGGGGCTTCCTCAGCGATCGTGGACAACAGCGACAACTCCGACAACTCGGACAACAGCGACAACAGTGTTGACAACTCAGGTCAGGACAACGACGGGATCGATGTCGATATCGCTGACTCGGGCAACGGCAACACGGTTGATTCGAACAACGACAGCAGCACGGACGGGTCGTTCAACGTGGATGACCACCAGATCATCTACACTGACTCGTTCAACACCGACAACAGCGTGGTCGAGACGTACAACGTCCAGAGCAACACGCCGAGCGGCTTCTCCATGACCGTCGGAGATGGCGCCTTCAACTCGGCTCGAGGGATCGTCGGGATCAACCAGGGGGTCACCTCTGCGATCCGCTCCTCGATCGACGTCGACGTTTTCACGGACACGCAGCCATAAGGTCAGAAGCTTGGGGCCGGGCGGAGAACACTCCGTCCGGCCCTGGGCGTTCTCTGAGGAGCGATGCGCCAGGCGGTGCTTGCCACGACGGTTGGGCTGAGCCTGCTGCTGGGGCCGAAAGGCTTCGCAGCGGATATTTCATTTTCTCCGACCACTGGCGGCGGTCGGCTGCGCGCATCGGTCGAAAGCTTGCTCGAGCGCCGCTGGAAGCACGTGGTCCGGCAAAGCCTGGACATCAGCTGCGGTTCTGCGGCATTGGCGACTATTCTGCAGCACCACTTCGGCGACCAAGTGAGTGAAGTGACGCTGATCCGGGCAATCCACCAGCACGTCAATCCGGAAGACGTGCGCAAGCGCGGCGGGTTTTCCTTGCTCGATTTGAAGAAGGTGGTGTCCGCGCTTGGATACCGTGTGAAGGGATACAAGATCACGATTGAGCAGCTCAAAGGCATTAAGCCGCCGGCACTGGTGCCGGTCACGATCAGAGGCTACAAGCATTTCATCGTGTTTCGCGGCATGGTGCAGGACCGGATCGTGATTGCCGACCCATCGTTTGGCAATACGCAGGTCGATCTGCCGACCTTTGCGTCCCTGTGGCAGGGCATTGCGCTGGTGATCGAGAAGGAAGGCGCCAAGCAGCTGCCGCAGCGATTGCGCATCAACGTGCGTGACGTGCAGGTCGGCGAGCAACCGGGCGGTTTGCGGGCCCTCAACCATCAACCAGCGCTTCAGCCTCTCATCCGCTATGATGAATTCTAATTTGCGTCAGCATGTGATTTCCGCGGGCCTAGGAGCGTTGATCGTCGTGCTCGGCCAGCTACCGCTTCAGCGCAAGCTCGGCGTGCTGGAGCATGAAGTGGCGCAGCTGCGTACGCAGGTCATTGCGCAGGCCACGCCTACCGGTGCGTTCAGGCTTGCCCGGACCTCTGCGGGTCAGCCGAATGACGGCTTCATGCATCCGAGCGCCGATGCGCTTGACGCCTGGATGCGCCAGCAGCGAACGCGTGCCTGGCAAACGTATCCGGCCCGTGAAGAGCGCGCATCCAATCTCCTCAGCGATGAAGAGCTCGGCCAAGTCGTCGCCGGCTCCGAGGTCCCTCTGCCGGGATCATTTGATGGGCTGCAACAGGTCGCTTCCGCGCCTCAAGCTCCTTCGGACTTTCCACAGGAGCTGACCGCGGAAGAGTTAGACGCGGTCGTGGCAGGAGCCGGGGTGCCGCCTCCAGGACCTCTTGCGACACCGATGAAGGCATCCTCGGCTCCTGTCCAGACCGAATCCGTCGTCAGCCGGTCGATCCGAAAAATCGAGAAAGGCGGCGTCTTGCTGCCCAAGGGCCGCTGGCAGGTCGAGCCATCCGTGTCGTACAGCCATGTGTCGCGCAACAAGGTGGCGTTGTCAGGCTTCTCCGTGTTTGACGTGATCTTTATCGGAGAGATCCGCTCGGATGAGATCCAGCGCGATATTCTCACGCCCGCGGTCAATGTGCGTTACGGAATGGGCAACAACCTGCAGTCGGAAGTTCGTTTGCCGATGCAATTCCAGCGCGAGGAATCCATCAGCGGACCGATCGACGATCCAAAACTGGAGAGTGACAGCCGCTTCGGCCTCAGCGATCTCGAAGCCGGTTTGTTCTACCAATTTGCGCACGAAACAGCCACCGCCCCGAGCATGATCGCGAACTTCAAACTCAAGATGCCGACGGGAAGCTCCGCGCTCGGTTCAGGGTCGTGGGGCACGAAGGCTGGGCTGATCATGGTGAAGAGCTCGGACCCGGTCGCGCTCTTTTCCAATATGGCCTACTCCATCAACTTCCCGGCGACGATCAACGGTATCGACTCCAACCCCGGCAACTCCTTCGAGTACAGCTTGGGCATGGCGTACGCTTTGAACTACAATCTGGCGCTGAACGCCGGATTTGAGCAGATCTTCATCGGGCAATCGACCGCCAACGACGAACCGGTGATCGGCAGCCGCCTGACGGTGGCGAACCTCAAAGCCGGCCTGACGTGGTCGCTCAGCAAGCAGCTGGCGCTCGACTTCTCCATCGGCGCCGGGCTGACCGAAGACTCACCCGACCTGTCGCTGACCGTCAGCGTGCCCTACACCTTCTAAGTTGTGAGTTGCGTAGCGCCATGCTACGATACGCGCACGACTGACGCATGAAGAAGCGCTCGCTCCAACCGCTCATCGGCATCGCGCTCATCGTGCTCGTCGCGTCGGTGCTGGCGAAGGACCTCATCGCCAAGGCGGTTGTGACCAGCGGCGTGCGGTCGATGACCGGCCTGAAGCTTGGCATCGGCTCGCTGCATGTCGGCGTGCTGCGCAGCGCCCTGGGCATCCGCCAGCTGACCGTCCACAACCCCTCAGGATTTCCGGACCGTTACATGGTGGAGCTGCCGGAAATCTACGTGGATTACGACCTGGGCGCGCTGCTGGGCCGTCGGGTGCATTTGGAAGAGGTCCGCATCCACCTGAAACAATTGACGGTCGTCAAGGACGCGCAAGGCCGGCTGAATCTCGACTCGCTGAAAGTTGTCCGCGAGTCCAAGCAGCAGGCCGAGAAACCGGCGGCGAAGCCCGCTCCGCAACCGGCGCCGCAGATCCAGATCGACCGGCTGCACTTGCGCGTCGGCACTGTGGTGTATAAGGACTACACGGCCGGCGCGACCCCCACCGTCCAAGAATTCCCGGTGAATATCGATGAGCGCTACGAGCACATCACCAGCCCCCAGGTGCTGGCCTCGCTCATCCTCAGCCGGGCGCTCATGAAAACCACGGTGGCTCGGCTGACCGGTTTCGACTTGAAAGGGCTCCAAGCGCAGCTCACGACGCAGCTTGAGCAGGCGACGTCGGCGGCGGCCCAGGAGGCGATCGGCGCCGCCAATAAAGCCATGAAGAAAATCTTGGGACAGTAATGGCCTCCAAGCGGCGCGTGATCGCATGAAGCGTGTTGATCGAGCGTCCATGGTCGTCGGCGTCATCTGGGCGCTGTGCGTGGCTCCGAGCGCGTTTGCCGCCTTCGTTGCGCCTGACCTGGGAGATGCCGCGGCGTACACGTTACTGGCGATTCCGGACAGCTCAGATGCGCCGACGCTTGCCGTCTCCTCGGATTCTGATGTCGCCGGACAGCTGGGCGTGGGCCCCGGCGGTTTTTACAATAAATCGGGCAGCGGCGATGTGACAGGCAATGTCATCCTGGCCTCGACGGCGACCTCCCTCAATACCGGCTCGGGCAATCCAGGCAACATTCAAACCGGCGATCTGACCAGCGCGATCGCGGATGCGCTGGCGGCTTCTAACGCGATCTCCCTCGCGGCCCTCGACCCCCCGACGGCGTCCTTTGCCAGCATCACCAGCACGGATACCATCACCGGGATCAATGGAGTGAGCCTTTTCGCGGTCGGCGATCTGAATTTGGGCGGCTCGGATATCCTCACGCTGCAAGGCGCCGCCACGGACTTCTTCATTTTCCATGTTACCGGCGTGCTCAACATGAGCGGCTCCAGCAAGATCGTGACCAGCGGCGGCCTGCTGCCGCAGAACGTGCTCTTCCATGTGCCCACGACCGGCACAGACATTATCGTCAGCGCCAGCAGCGAAGCGGTGGGGACGTTCCTGGCTCCGCATCGGGATTTCACCCTGCATGGCGCCTTGGTCCAGGGCCGCGTCATCGCCAACGACATCGGTGTCACCTCCGGCGGAGAATTTTTCGCCTTCCCCCAACAGCCCGAACCGCAGCCGCAACCCGAACCGGTCATCCCGGAACCAAGCACGGCGTTGCTGCTCGGCCTGGGCTTGCTCCCGCTCGCTCGTCGACGGTCGTAATTCCCCGCGTTTTTCGGTACAATCGTCCTATTGATGCGACGACGTACTGTCTTCCTCATGATCGCCGGGTGCTGCGCCGCCTCGCTCGGCCTGCTGGTTTGGGCGGCAGGAACCACCGGAGGCTCCCAATGGCTCGCGCAGCAAGCGCTCAAGCGAGTCTTGGGCGCCTCCTCCGTCCATATCCGCTCGGCCGCAGGCAATCTCCTCAGCGGGCTCACGCTCCACGACGTTAAAGCCCGCCGCAATGCGGCCGCGTGGTGGGGCACGCACCTCGCTGTTGAGGCGTTGCATACCGCTCCGTGGATGCTGTCCCAGCCCGCAGCCTGGCGCGTCGTTCTGCAGGGGGCGGAAAGCCATGGGCTGAGCGCGGCCACGTCGCTGACCATCGGCCGCTTGGAAATCGAGCGCCGAGGTTCGTTGGTGGCCCACGACGTGCTTGCGCACAATCTGAACCGGCTGCCGGGCTCAAGCGTCCTTGAGGTACAGCGCATCCATGTCGAATGGCCTTGGCGCCTGAATCAAGTCCGCCTCATCCACAACGGCCGTCTGCGGCTGCCGTACGCCGAGCCGGTCGCGCTCTCCGCGTGGCGGTCCCCGGAGGGGCCAAACGTCCTGCGCGCATTCACGCACAGTCTTGACGTTGAGTCGTTCCTGCGAACGATCGGACAAGTCAATCTGGCGGATCGTTTCACCGGCACGCTGAAGGACGTGGACGTGGCGCTCCAAGGATCTGCGGAGGCGTTTTTTGTCACCACGTCGATGCACGTGGAGCAGCTCTCGCGCAAAGGATTCTCGCTGGCCGAATGCCCAATGACAGCTTCTCTGAGCGTGAAAGATGCGGGCGCGCATCCGAAGCTCGAAGGCCTCCTTCTGATCCGGCGGGGCGTGGTGCACGGCCCGCAGACATCGCTCATCGTGCAGCGCAGTACCGTGACGTTTACAGGAGAGCCGCGCGCGCCCACGCTGGATATCCGGGCCACCTCGCAGGTAGGCGGCACCGCGATGCGTGTGGTGCTGAGGGGGACGCCGCAAGAGCCGCAGCTGCACTTAAGCTCCGACCCGCCCATGAGCGAAAAAGCCCTCCTGGCCATGCTGGCGACCGGCAAGCAGTGGCGGGGTGCGCAGGAAGTGCTCACGCAGGGGGCGGTGACCTCGGATCTGGCGGTTGATTTCATCGACTACTTCATGTTCGGCGGCGCGGGCAGCCGGCTGGCTCAGCGGCTGGGGATCAGCGAGCTGTCCGTGACGCATGACACCGCAACCAACCGAATGGGTGTGCGCACGACGATCAAAGACCGCGTGGAGCTGGGTGTGGAAGTGGATCCATCGGCGGTTGAAGAGACCAGCACCTCAGGCGCTTCTTCAAACGTGCCGGTGTTGCCGTATAAGGTGGGGGCCGAGTACCATGTGACCAACCAGACCTCTGTCCAGCTCGAGGGGGAGCGCACGCCGTTGCCAACCCGCAATCACGTGGAAACGCCCGATGACGCCGGTTCCGGCATCGGCCAGGGCACCGTCCAGACCGACGACAAAGTGCTCCTGAAGGTCAAGCGGCGCTTTTAAGGAGACCAACTCGTTGAACGTCCTGCTGATTTCGGCGATTTCCGTCGCGTTCTTCCATGCCTTGGCGCCAGACCACTGGTTGCCGTTCGTGGCGCTGGCCAAAGGCTCCCGGTGGCCCATGCGCAAGCTCGCCTGGGTGACCACCCTGGCCGGAATCGCCCACGTCACCTCCTCGCTTCTCCTGGGGCTGCTGGGTTTGTGGGCCGGCCTGGCGATCCACCACCTGGAAGGAGCTGAAGTATGGCGCGGGCGAGCTGGGATCTGGCTGCTGATCGGGTTCGGGGTCGCCTATGCGGTGTGGGGGTTCAAGCATGCCCAACATCCCCACCCCCACATCTCGGTGAAGGATGTGGCCAAAGCGTATGCCAGCAAACGCATCTGGATGCTCTTTGCCATCATGGTGTTCGGTCCCTGCGAGCCGCTCATTCCGCTCATGTTCCTGGCCTCAGAGCGGGGGGTGCCCACCGTGTGGGCCATGAGCGGGGTATTTTCGCTCGTCACCGTCGCCATGGTCGTGGGGCAAAGCTGCCTCAGCTACGCCGGGGTGCGGCTCATCCAGGCGCCCTGGATGGAGCGCTACGCCCACGCGCTGGCCGGACTTGTCATCGTCCTGACCGCCATCTTCGTAATGGCCGTTGGAATATGATTGACAGAGGAAACAGCGAGTTCTTACACTGATTGCTCCGATGCAACACGCCCTGACACCCCGCCGACGTTTTAGTGCCTTGCTGGCCGCCAGCGTCTCGCTCGTACTGCTGGCTGCTGGGCTGCCGCACCACCACGATCGGGCGGCGGTTTCCCATGCGACGAAAACCTGCAGTGTCTGTAAGCTGCAGGATGGGTTTTCCGCCACACCGTCCCATCAGAGCGAACCACTCTGCTCGTTCAACCTGGCGGCCGTCCGCGTGCCTGCGGAGCGCTCCCCGCGGCTCGCCAAACTCGATCTGCTCTCCGCACCACCGCGCGCTCCTCCTATATCCGCCTAAGGGTTGTTCGGTTTTATTCCTGACGTTGCGCGCAGTCTCCCTCTGCGTCGGCGTCATCACCTTAGGAGGATTCCATGAAACGGTTCTCTCTCGCGTGTCTTGCCTGGCTCATGGGGACCATGACGGCCGGCGCCGATATGGCCTCTGATGAGCTGGCAGCACTTCGCCAGCAAGTGCAGCAGCTCACCGGCACGGTCCAACAGCTCTCCGAAACCGTCCAACGGCAACAGCAGCAACTCGCGTCGTTGCAAGGTAGCGCGGCTCCCGGCCCGGTTGCCGGGGTCTCTCGGACACCCTCCGCAACAAGCAATCTCTCCGCGTTCAATCCGGAGATCGGCGTGCTCGCCGATATCGTCGGGCAGATGTCGGAAAGCGCCGAGGATGGCGAAGGGAACGACAAACTCAGCGCCCGGGAAGTGGAGATTGTTTTCGGGCATCCCATCGACCCGTACTCGCGACTCGATGTGACCGCGACCTTCTCGGATTTCGAGGAGGCCAGCCTGGAAGAGGCGTACATCACGCACTGGGGCCTGCCGGGCGAGCTCCGGGCACGGGTCGGCCGGCTGCGCCCGAAGGTCGGCAAGGCCAGCTCGCTGCACCGCGACTCGCTCGATACGGTGGATGAGCCGCTGGTCGTCTCCTCGTATCTGGGAGCCGAAGGTTTATCCCG